>Ga0272441_10004373_pt1 | contig 25659 bp, 15 predicted proteins | sample SSMProp6N_FD_193582 | JGI IMG/M metagenome (GOLD analysis project Ga0272441, IMG submission 193582) | Marine sediment archaeal communities from Little Sippewissett salt marsh, Falmouth, MA, United States - SSM-Prop-6N | ecosystem: Environmental > Aquatic > Marine > Wetlands > Sediment ...
TTGACAGGGGGGAGCATGGGAAGTCCCCCTTGTCAAAGGGGGATTTAGGGGGATTATTCGTCTGGTCGCCCGCCCCCTCCCTCGGCAGCGGCGTCTATCTCGTCCGCGCAACCGTCGGCGAGCAAACGGCGACAAGGCGCGTGGTATATTTGAAATAATCGGAGGATAAAATGAAAAACGAAATATTATTTTTTCTTCTCCTTTCCGGAATTTCCGCCCTCGCCGCGGACTCGCTAAACTGCAGCATGGTCGACTGGCTGGACGCCCCCAGCGGCCACAACTTTAACCATTACGGCACTTCCACCTATTACGAATACTCAGGCACCAAATTCTGGGATTTGGCTATGGGAGATTCGTTTCTCGTGTGGTTGCCGGGAAGCGATAGGATTCTATTTTTAGATTCCTATGACTCGACCGATGTGGACACGATTGCTAATTTCGATTACGGGTCAGTTGACGCTGTAGGCGTGACTATATGCGACTCAATAATATACCTCGTGGGGGGAGGGGCGGTGAATACAACGCGATTCAGGAATGATTCATTGATACTCAAAGACCAAGTCTGGACTGCTTTTACCTCTTACCACTTCGCGGCGCTGGAGGACAGCTTTCTTTACACCGTAACGCCGGGAGCCCTCACCTGTATCAACGTTGCCGATCCCGAATCGATATTTATTTACCGGACTTGTGCGCCGGCGGGATGTAATTGCGGTCTCGAAGTGGTTGATGGCTATGCTTATACCCTGACAGCAGGAAGTCACTGTGACGAGTATGACCATGCATGGCCTGTAATTATCAAAGAAAAATATGATATGATAAATTCAGCGGTTGCAGACCGAACGGAATCTATTTGGGAGGCGTATATATCTCTTGGCGATCTTGCGGCAGACGACGAGTTCGTCTATTACGTCAGCAGCGAGATGGACGGCCCTCTCGGCTGGACAATTGGCGAAAGCGATTTATTCGTTTACGGAACGGACACGACCTATAATTTCGATTCCCGCTGGGATGGCCAGGGCGTTTTCGGAGTCGATGTTCTGGGCGATTATCTCATCGCCGCAGGTTTCGAGCACGGCTTCAGCGTTCTGAACATCTCCGACCTCGCCGACATCCACGAAGTCGCGTATTACATCGATTGCAACAGCACGATGGATTTGACGCATTTCGCGCTCAAAGAGAATCGCCTCTACGCGATGGGCCATCCCCGAAATTCATGGGTGAGGCTTTACATGTTCGAGCTCGAAGACAGCGTGGTGATGGCAATCGACGACCACCCCCTCGCCGCGAGGCCGGGCGCCCTCGCCATCTCCGCATATCCGAATCCGTTCAATTCCGCGGTGACAATTTCTCTCACCTGTCATTCCCGTGAAAACGGGAATCCAGAAGATTATCAAATTGAAATTTTCGACATAAACGGACGACGGGTGGACGTCATTGCGAGGAGGGCTACGCCCGACGAAGCAATCTCGCCGCAAACAGAAGGAGATTGCCGCGCCCTTCGGGCTCGCAATGACGGCGCGGATTTCATTTGGCAACCGGATGAATCCCTCGGTTCCGGCGTCTATCTCGTCCGCGCGCGCTTCGGCGCTTGCGAAACCTCCCGCCGCATCGTATATTTGAAATGACGAAAGGAGATTGAAATGAAATCCACGATTATCATTGCCCTTTTACTTCTCGCAACCCTCTGCGCCGCCGACTCCCTGCACGTGTCTCTCGTAGGGCATATCGACACGCCGGGTAGTGCCCTTGAAGTCTATGTCTACGGCTCCTATGCCTATGTGGCAGATCATGTTGGCGGTCTTCGCGTGATAGATATATCCACCCCGACCGCTCCCGTTGAAGTGGGTTACTACGACACGGGAGGCAGGGCTATGGGCGTTGTTGTGTCAGGTTATTATGCTTATATTGCAGACTGTAGTAGCGGATTCCTGGTTATAGACGTTTCTGACCCATCGACGCCGTTCCTGGTTGGTTCCTCCACCGGAGATTTGGAAGTAGGAGTTTATTTATCCGGTTCCTATGCATATCTTGTAGGCGTTGGTCTTGACATTATAGATATCTCATCACCTTCTTCACCTTCGGAAGTAGGTTTCTATGATTTCGATACGGATAATACCGTGGACGTTTATGTATCCGGCTCTTATGCATATGTTGCAAACTTTTTTTACGGACTTCATATCTTAGATGTTTCATCTGCGTCGTCGCCTTCAGAGCTTGGTTTTTACGATGGTCATTTCCGTAACATGCATGTCTGTGTTTCCGGTTCTTATGCTTATACCACAGGTAATGATTTTCGCGTCATTGACGTCTCCTCTCCATCGTCGCCATATGAGGTGGGTTCCTACGCCCGGGGGGGCGAAGACGTTTATGTTTCCGGTAACTATGCCTATATAGCGGCATACATGGGTTTTGATTATGGTGGTCTTAGCATAATAGATATTTCATCACCAACTTCCCCTTCAGAGGTAGGATTTTACGGCGTTGGATTCTATGCCTATGGCGTTTATGTTTCCGGCGACTATTCTTATGTGGCAAGCGGTGATTCTGGTCTTTACATCCTCGACATCTCCTATTTCACCGGCATCGAGGAGAAGCCCGCCGCGAAACCGGAGGCATTCGCCATCTCCGCCTATCCCAATCCGTTCAACGGGAATTGCAGATTTATGATTGATGATTTAGGAATGGGTGTGGAGGCAATCGAGATATTCGACATCAACGGCCGCATGGTCGCGGAAATAATCCCCCCCAGCCCCCCTTTCACAAGGGGGGAGCAAGAGGGCAAGTCCCCCTTGTCAAAGGGGGATTTAGGGGGATTAGTTTGGCAACCGGATGAATCCCTCGGTTCCGGCGTCTATCTCGTCCGCGCGCGCTTCGGCGAGGAAACCGCAACCCGAAGGGTGGTTTATCTGAAGTAGCAATCCTTTTTTACGAAAGCGAATCGGCGAAGCCGTTGAGCACAAACGCCTCTCTACGAGCCGTATGGCCAGCGCTGGCCGGTGGTCTATCTCAAATAAAAATCGATTCGGTAATCCGCTAATCCCATAAGCGAAAACTCTCCGGCGAGAGGGAAGAATATCCCCCCAAAAACCCCATCCACGCGGACGGAAGGCGTAGCCGTATTATCGAAAAGGTAACCCTCCCCGGCGAAAGGTTCGAGCATTTCGTCGAATATAACAACCATTTTATAGAGAGTAACAATCAATATATACATAATAACATCCATTTTGAATACAATAACAAACAATAAATATGAAATAACATCTATTGTGAATACAATAACAATCATAAAATATATAATAACATCTATTTTAAAAACAATAACAAACATAAATAATAGAATAACATCCCTTTTAAAGATAATAACCATAATAATAAGTTAAATAACAATAAAAATATATTTAATTATTGCAATTTTATCCTTAATAACATAAATTATACATATAATAACAATAATAATAGAGGTAATAACAATTAAAAAATAGAGAGTAACAAAATGAAAAAAACAAGTGTTTCTTATCCAGGACTAATCGAACAGGGCGAATTAATAAGAAAAGTGGACGACAAATATTCCGGCGAAGCCTGGCACTTTCCCGCAAACCTCCGCGACGATTTCGACACCGCCTTCGACGCTTTCCGCGAGGCTTTCGCGCTATGCTCTAACATCCGCATCGATAAGGAAACGTCCGCCAAAGAAGCTCGCGATAGCTATTTCGCGTTGAGAAAATCCCTCAACCGCCTGAAAAGATACTTTTTCGTTGTGGCTGATAAAGACGCGGCGAAAAAAATTTTCGAGGAGTTGCAAATCGCCGACAAATACCCGACCAAACAGGAGGATATGCAATTTCTCGCCAAAGAACATATCCCGCCGAAGCTCGACGACTGGGACGGCACGCCGCAGGAGATTTCGCCCGCGATGAAAACCGAGGTCGGAACGGCCTGCGAGGATTTCTTCACAAAGTCGATGGCGAACGTCCGATTGCAGGCGAAATCGCAGGTGGCGACCACCGACCGCAATACAAAGCTCCGCGAATACAAGGCCGTTCTCACGAAAATCCGCAACTGGCTCTACCTTATGCTCCCGAAGGAAAAATCCGACAAGCGCGTCGAGGAATACGGCTTCGAGGCCTATAACAAGCCGCATTCCAACAAACCGCGAGCGCCGAAAAACTTCGCCTATGATTCTGAAACCGGTGTCTGGCGCTGGGACGCCGTCGATGGCGAGGGCGTTGTCTATGAGCTGGTTTTCCGTCGCCGCCGCAAGACCGGCGAATGGACTTCGCTTTACGAAGGCCCCGACACGCAAACCGCAAACATGCCGGGGCCGGGTTTCATCGGCGCGTTCGATTTCCGTGTCCGCGCGAACGAGGGCGATTATCGCGGCATCTGGAGCGAGGTCGTCGTCGCAAAACTGCCTTTGTAGGAATTGCTTAGGTGTAATTCAGCCGTAGATTTCTTCTATGACGGCCTCGGCGGCGCAAATCTCGCCGGGGTATTTTTCCGCCGGGGCGAAAATCTGGTTTGCGAATTTTTGCGGCGGGGTGTATATTTGAAGTAGCAAGGAGTCTGATGAAAATGAAAGCTATTGTAATTGCGTTTATTCTGTATCCCGCCCTTTTGCTCGCGACGATTATCCCGGTTGCGACCGAGCCGGACCTGCAGGACGCGGTCGCCACGCTGTCTTCGGGCGATACGCTTATGCTCGCGGCGGGAACGTTCGATTTGACCTGGACACTCTGGCTCGACGGCGGTCTCGACAATGTCGCGATTATCGGCGCCGGCCGCGACGCCACGATTATCCAAGGGCCGGGGATGGATGTCGATGACCTCGATGTCCCGCATCTTATATGGGTGGGCGGCATCCGCCATTTTTATCTCGCGGATTTGACTTTGCGCGATGTCTATTACCACCCGATTCAGGTCTCGACCTCGGACGGCGCATTCGCCCCGCATTTCGATAATCTGCATATAATCGATGCGGGTGAGCAGTTTATTAAGGTCTCCACCGCGCCGGGGATGGTCGAATATTGCGATTCCGGCATTGTCGAGAACTGCGTGTTCGAATACACCGACCGCGCGCGCTGGTGGTACACCAACGGCGTGGATTTGCTGGCGACCGGCTGGTGGAGCATCCGCGATAATCTTTTCCTGCGTATTCGCGGGCCGGAAGGCGAGCTTGCCGGTCCGACAATTCTGGCGTGGCAGAATTCGATTTACACGACTGTCGAGCGCAACATATTTATCGAGTGCGATATCAGCGTGGGGATGGGCAACCCCGGCGGCCCCGGTGCCTACGCTCGTGACGGCGAGACGACCTACGACAACCAGCACGCGATTGTCCGCAACAATTTCATCTATCGCGCGGAGACTGGCGATGTCGGGATTTCGCTAAATAAGGCCAACGACGCGATAGTTTATCACAACACCGTCGTCCTCAACAGCACTTTCCCGTGGGACATCGAATATCGCTATTCATCGACCTACGCGCATATTTTCAACAATCTTTGCGACAGCGGGATTCTCTCACGCGACGGCGGAGCGGGCGATCTCGACGGCAATATTATCACCGCCGACGAAAGCTGGTTCGTGAACGCGCCTATCGGCAATCTGCATATCATCGCGGGCACCGATGCGCAGGACGCGGCTGTGGCATTGCCTGTCGGAGAGGTCGCGGACGACATCGACGGCGACACACGGCCATACTCCACGACCGCCGATGTCGGCGCGGACGAATATATCCCCGGCGCGTTTGTGCGGGATATATCGGCGGCGACGACCGGGGAACGGGCCTGCCTCGGTTACGCCGATGGCTCGCTATTCTGGATGGGGGAGATCCGCCCCGAGCGAATCGAAATCTTCGACCTGACCGGCAGGCTGAAATCCTCTGGCCCACTAGAAACGGTGCTCTCGCGTGGCTCGGAATTGCCGACGGGGATTTATCTCTATCGTTACTCGATTTCCGGCGAATCGTTTGGTGGTCGCATCGTGGTCGTGAGATAATTCGCTACCACAGATGGTTAGTGGGATTTATCTACGAAACGTAGGCGCACTATGCTTTGCAGAAGGAAATTTCTATTTTGCAGAAGCGAATCCGCCTATGGCGGTTGAGCAAGTCATCTGTCGGCATTGCGACCATGCCAGCCTATGCTTTAAAGCTATCATCCAACCTACAACATTTTCAAATAGGCAGTTATAACTTTTCAATACCTACAAGTATTATCGATATAATTGCCCTGCCACTTGACAATGCCCAATTATATCTATATAGTTTTATTAGAATACATTTAATAAAAAGGGGTGGAAAAATGAGAAAATGGACGATTCTTACATTGACTGTTCTAAGTGTATCGAGTGTTCTATTCGCTATCGATTTTGAGACTATATTCCGTGACCTCGACGACCCGGTAGAAGTAGTGTTCGTCATGGACACTTCCGGTTCGATGGGGGGGGAAATAGCGGGCGTCAGGGATAATGTGATCGGATTCGCGGAGGCGCTGGAAGATTCAGGATACGCATACCGGTTCGGCGCGACGACATTCGGCGACGGCACTAACACCTGGGATTTCGACACTATATCGCCCGGTTTCAATATGACTCCCGATGTCGATACTTTCCGTGCACAGGTCGCGGTTACGGGGGCTACGGGAGGAGCCGATATCGAGGAAACCCAGATCGACGGGATATACGACGCCGCGACGCTTTACGACTGGCGCCGGGAACTTTGCATGTTATGATAATGTTCACCAATTCGGGATTCCATTATCCCGGCGACGGCGACGGTTTTTCCGATGTTACCCATGAAGAATTGATGACCTTTATGCTGGCCCGAGGATTCCTATTATATACTTCCTACTCGACAGCATCCGGCGGTTATCCCCATTCGGACAGCATCTACGACCTGATTGCGGATACGACCGGCGGTTGCTCTTTCGATCTTGGATCGCGATCCCCCACTTCGTGGGATACTATACTGAATTACGTTCGCGGCGATATAATGAACTACTATTCCTTAACAACGAGAATCACGGGCCTAGCCGGACATAATCTCGATGAGATCGAACTCGAATTGTTACCGGAGTTTACGACGTTTGGGACGAGAGTAATCGACCTCTCCGGCCCGGAATATGTCGGTGTCGATGAGATATATATCGCGTGGACGATGCATTTGACAGGTCCGCCAGCGGTCGGTTCGCCATATTCGATTGCGCTGCAAACCGATATCGACGAATATCTGGACTACGGCGAACTCGATTACAAAACGCCACTGGGCATTGGCAGCGGGATTAATTCGCCGGAAGATTTTACGATTAGCGCTTTCCCGAACCCGTTCAATTCCGCGGTGATAATTTCTTTATCTGTCATTCCGGGCTTGGTCCGGAATCCAGAAATCGAGATATACGACCTAAACGGTCGCATAGTCGAAACCCTTGCCCCCCTTAATAAGGGGGGATGTCCCCAAGGGACAGGGGGGATTCTTACGTGGCAACCCGACGCCTCCCTCGGTTCCGGCGTTTATCTCGTCCGGGCGAGACTGGGCGAGGAATCGACATCGAAAAGAATCGTATATTTGAAATAGAATTAGGAGACCAAAATGAAGCACGCGATAGTTGTTTGTTTGTTACTACTGGCCACGGGGCTTATGGGCTATTCCGGCTGGTTTTTACCAGTTGAAGTCTATTCGGCTTATGATAGTAGCCAGATATCTCATCATTTTGGATTCGGAATCGGAACGGACTCGTTAGCCTCAAATGGATGGGATCCTGTAGTATTCGATACGGTTAGCGGTGATACGATACTATTAGATATACTTAGGCCACCTCCCCCTCCGAGTAACCGCTATACTTGGTGGAAAATAACCGGATCCAGCCCATATAACGTGCTATTTGTCGATATACGCTCCGATACGAGCGATACTTCATATTGGAAGCTGCAATACTATACACCCTACGGCATAGCCGATTCCTTCTGGCTCGAATGGGACACATCGCTTGTCCCCTCCGGCGCGATATTCGAGATAACAAGCTCGATTGTCGATACATACAGGGTGATGGACAATACTATCGATTGGAGCCTTGCGATGGATATGAGATCGGAGTCGCGATCCCCGACAATTCCCTTTTACGAGTTGGGATATATCAGGTTCATCCGCACGACTGGAATCGATGAATTCTCGCCCTCCGCGAAACCTGCGGTGTTCGCTATCTCCGCCTACCCGAACCCGTTCAATTCCGCAGTGACAATCACCGTAGGGGAGGGTCTGAGACCCTCCCGCGTGGAAATCTACGATATAAACGGCCGCATCGTCGAGAAAATAATCCCCCCCAGCCCCCCTTTCACAAGTGGGGAGGAAGACGGGAAGTCCCCCTTGTCAAAGGGGGATTTAGGGGGTTTAGTCTGGCAACCCGGCCCATCCCTCGGCAGCGGCGTCTATCTCGTCAGGGCGAGCTTCGGCGACGAATCTGTGTCGAAACGAGTCGTATATTTGAAATAGAATTAGGAGACTTAAATGAAACACGCGATAGTCGTTTGTTTGTTCCTGCTGGCCACGGGATTGATGGGCTATTCCGGCTGGTTTTTACCGGTTGAGGTCTATTCAACTGAAATACCAGCTTTACCGGTGCATTTGAGTATCGGAACGGACTCGTTGGCTTCTAATAACTACGATCATTCGGTATTCGATACAACAAGCGGCGACACCATAGTATTAGATATGGGCGCTCCACCCCCCGCGCCACCTCCTTCTCGTTCTGCTTGGTGGATGTTAGACGATCCCTCAACACCAATTACATGGTTAATAAGTGATATTCGTTCCGATACGAGCGACACGATATATTGGAAACTCCAGTATTACACGACTTACGGCATAATGGATTCTTTCTGGCTCGAATGGGATACATCGCTTGTCCCCTCCGGCGCGATATTCGAGATAACGAGCTCGATTGTCGATACATACAGGGTGATGGACAATACTATCGATTGGAGCCTTGCGATGGATATGAGATCGGAGTCGCGATCCCCGACAATTCCCTTTTACGAACTGGGATATATCCGGTTCATCCGCACGACGGCAATCGATGAATTCTCGCCCTCCGCGAAACCTGCGGTGTTCGCTATCTCCGCCTACCCGAACCCGTTCAATTCCGCAGTGACAATCACCGTAGGGGAGGGTCTGAGACCCTCCCGCGTGGAAATCTACGATATAAACGGCCGCATCGTCGCGAAAATAATCCCCCCCAGCCCCCCTTTCACAAGGGGGGAGGAAGTGGATACCCCCTTGTCAAAGGGGGATTTAGGGGGTTTAGTCTGGCAACCCGGCCCATCCCTCGGCAGCGGCGTCTATCTCGTCAGGGCGAGCTTCGGCGACGAATCTGTGTCGAAACGAGTTGTATATTTGAAATAATGCAGAACTGCGTAGAGGCAACCCAATGTGGTCGCCCAAAAGGGCAAACCCGCGTGTCTGCCCCTACTTTCCATTAAATGGGTATAATCCGAAACAAAACAGGACCGAAAAATCTCGGCCCTGTTTTGTTTTAGTCGATAACCTGCGAAATCAGCCAAGGAACGGATATCGATAGTCTTTCGCCGGAACGAAAGTCTCCTTGACCGTGCGCGTGCTCGTCCAGCGCTGGAGATTCGCCTTGCTGCCGGCCTTGTCGTTCGTTCCGGATGCCCTGCTGCCGCCGAATGGCTGTTGCCCAACGACCGCGCCCGTCGGTTTGTCGTTGATATAAAAATTCCCCGCCGAGTGGCGTAGCGCTTTAATCGCGACGTTCAAAGCATACCGATCGAGCCCGAAAATCGCGCCGGTTAAAGCGTAAATACTCGTGCTATCGCAGAGTTCGAGCGTCTCCTCGTATTTCGCGGGATCGTAAATGTAAATGGTCATCACCGGCCCGAAAATTTCCTCTTCTATCGTGCGGAAATGCGGATTGTCGGTCAGGATAACGGTCGGCTCTATGAAATAGCCCTCGCTGTCGTCGTAGCCGCCGCCGATAATGATTTCCGCGTCGTTCGCATTTTTCGCGAAGTCGATATAATCCGTAATCGAGTCGAAAGCCGCTTTGTCGATTACCGCGTTGACGAAATTCCCGAAATTCTCGACCGTGCCCATTTTCATCGATCCGACCTGTTTCTGAAGGATTTCGCGAACCGAGGGCCAAATACTCGCGGGGATGTATGCGCGGCTTGCCGCAGAGCATTTTTGTCCCTGATATTCGAATGCGCCTCTGCTAATCGCAGTTGCAACTTCATCCACATTCGCAGATTCGTGGGCGAAAATGAAATCCTTGCCGCCGGTTTCGCCGACGATTCGCGGATATGTCTTATAATTTGCGATATTCTCGCCGACCGTTTTCCACATATTATGAAATACCGCCGTGCTGCCGGTGAAATGGATTCCCGCGAGATTCGAATCGGCCATGACATTCGGACCGACCTTGCTGCCTTGCCCCGGGATGAAATTGACCACGCCATCCGGAAGACCGGCTTCCTGAAAGAGTTTCATTAGGAAATACGCGCTGTAAACTGCGCTGGAGGCTGGTTTCCATAGAGAGACATTACCCATAAGCGCTGGCGCGGTGGGTAAATTACCAGCAATCGATGAGAAGTTAAACGGCGTCACGGCGAAAACGAAACCTTCGAGAGGTCTATACTCGACGAAATTCCACATCCCGGGATTGCTACCGGGTTGCTCTTCGTAAAGTTCGGTAAGATAGAATGCGTTGAATCGCCAGAAGTCGATCAGTTCGCATGCCGAATCGATTTCCGCCTGAAAAGGATTCTTGCTCTGTCCAAGCATAGTCGCGGCATTCACTTTGTAGCGCCACGGTCCGGCGAGAAGATCGGCGGCTTTCAAGAAAACCGCAACGCGGGCTTCCCATGGCGTCTCGGCCCATATCTTGCGAGCCTCCAAAGCGGCCTCGATAGCCATCTTGACCTCGTCCGGCCCGGCTTTGTGATATTTGCCTAATAAATGGCCGTGCTCATGCGGGGGGCGGCATTTGCCAAATTTTCCAGTGCGAATCTCCTTTCCGCCGATAATAAGCGGTATCTCGATTTCTTTCGACTTCAATTCTGCAAGCGCTTTCTTAATCTGCATCGTCTCCGGATTACCGGGTGCATAAGATTTAACCGGTTCGTTGGTGGGTTTTGGAACCCGAAGTTTTCCGTTAAACATCTTACCCCTTTCGAATAATTAGGTTAAAATAAACACAACTTTCAAATATAAGTTGCCTCGGGAGATAGGCAAGTTAAATCCAATAAAATCGATCTAAATAAAAAAAATTGCTATATTTGACATGGGCCGCTTCAATCGGTATAATCCAATAAAATATTGGATTTAGCGTTAAATTACCCTGTTAATGATTGGGGGATAAACATAGAGAAGGAAAAGGGCACAGAATTTGGCGATGGCAAAAACATTGCTTTAGAGCGGGAGAAAATCCTGACCGATCTTCTATTGCTCCTAAAAGAGTTCCGCAACGCCGATACTCTCCAGAAGAAACTGGAAATCCTTGTGGAGGGTATTCGCACAACTGGATGGCGACGCGTTCATCTCTATGTATATGATTTCAGGCAGAACGAATTGAAATCCGCTGCTTCGCACGGTCTAACAAAAGGCGAAATAGAGTACCTTATAGAAAATCCCCTTAAACTGAAGGATATCGAATATATTTTCCGTGGCGGATACAATAAATTCAGAATCGGTCTAAGCTATTATTTCCCTCATGATTGCGACGACGAGTTTATCCAAAAACAGCGCGTAAGTGGGGTTTACAGCAGTATTACACCAGAGGAGTTCGAAAGCTGGCATCCCGAGGATATCCTGTATTTCCCGATTCTGGATTTATACGGTAAAATTATTGGATTGGTCTCAGTCGATGATCCGGTATCGGGTAAAAGGCCAACTGAGGAGAGCCTTCGCGAAGTAGAACTTTTTATCGACTACGCGACATTCGTTCTTACCGAAACGGAATTTCAGGACTATTTCAGTAAGACAAAGGGCCTTATTTCGCGATTATTCGATTTATCTCCCGCGATGATAATTATCGTGGAAAGCGATGGTAGAATAATCGACATCAACAATTCTGTCTCAAAAGACCTCGGTTATTTACCCAACGATTTGATCGGCAAAGCGGAATCGTCAATTTTCTCTTCAGATATTAATTTTTCCAATATGTCGCGAATCCGCGCACAAGGGGTCTTTAACGGCGAAATTCTCCTTTCATGCAAGGACGGCACCGAGCTTTGGGGATATATGAGTAGCGTGCCGGTGTTTGACACCCATGGCGAAATCGATGGCTATATTACGACCATCGTGGATATTACGGAATCGAAACAATTACAGCAGTATCTTATTCGCGCGGAAAAACTCGCCGGAATCGGAGTCCTTGCAAGCGGGATAGCGCATGAAATCAACAATCCCCTTTATGCAATCCTCGGCCTTGCGGAGGAAATACTCGATTTCAAAGAATTACCGGAATCCCTCGATCCGATGGTTAAGGAGATATTGAAATATACCGAGGACGCTGCGGATATCGTGAAGAATTTATCTTCATATACTTATTCCGCGCAGCGTGAAGCCCCCAGTTCGGTGGATCTTAATGCAATTATTGGCAAAGCGATAAAGATGATTGAACGAAGCGCTAATGTTAGCGGCGTGGTTTTCGAACTCGATCTTGCGGAAATTCCTGTAATTCAGGCTTCCACAGGGGAAATTACGCAGGTATTCGCGAATTTAATCACGAATGCGCTTGGTGCGTTGAAAGGCGAAGGCGGAATCATTTCGATAAAGACAAGACATGTAGGAGATAACGTCGAATGCCGTATTCGCGATTCCGGAAGCGGGATACCCGAGGAAATTGGCGATCGCATTTTCGAACCGTTTTTCACAACAAAAGACGTTGGGAAAGGAACGGGTCTCGGGCTTTATGTTTGCTATAGGATTTTAACCAAACATAGAGGTTCAATCGTTGTAGAAAGCACATCATCTGAGGGAACATGTTTTCTCGTAACCATACCGACACCGAAAAATGGCATCTCCGAAATGTAAAATATTGGTATTAGACGACGAAGAGCGGGTTCGCAAGATCATCGGTATGCAACTCGAGCGTGAGGGATTCGCCGTTACGATGATAAACAGCGGCGAAGCGGCAATCGCGGAACTTAGCAGTGATGGCGACGGATACGACATCATGATCTCCGATATAAGAATGCCCGGCAAAAGCGGATTCGACGTTCTGCAATACGCGGTAGAGAACGTCCCCACGATGCCGGTTATTATGCTTACAGGTGTCGTGGATGTCGAGACGGCGGTCAAAGTTATGCGTTCCGGCGCGTTTGACTACCTCGTTAAACCGATTACACGTAAAAACCTTATTCCAACGGTAGAAAAAGCCTTCGCATATGCTAAGTTGATTCGATACAACCGACGCCTTGAACTTGAGAACAAAGCTTATCAGGAAGAACTGGAAGAACAAGTTAAAGAGCGAACGCGCGAGCTTTCGGAAGCGCTCACTCAATTGCGGGTTGTCCATATGGACACTGTGCGAATACTCTCAGGAGCTATCGAAGAAAAAGACCCCTATATTCGCGGTCATGCCAATCGCTGTAGGATTATGGCTCACCATGTATCAGAGGCAATGGGATACACGCCCCGGCAATTGGATATGCTCGATTTTGGTTCCCTACTTCACGATATTGGTAAAATCGCTATCGACAGTAAAGTCTTGAATAAACCGGCGCCTCTCAATCCGGATGAACGAAAACTTGTCCAAACGCACCCGCTTATAGGCGAGAGGATTGTCAGCAGAGTAACCTATTTTTCGGAGATCGTGCCAATGATCCGCTGGCACCACGAGCGCTGGGATGGAGCCGGTTATCCCGACGGTCTTGTGAGGGACGAAATCCCGATTAGCGCGCGAATCTTATGTGTTGTGGACGCATTCGATGCGATGACTTCTGACCGCGCATACCGCCTTGCACTTTCCAACGAACGCGCTCTCGAAATTATTAGGGAAGAAGCGGGTCACCAGTTCGATCCGCAAATCGTGGATGTTTTCCTCAGGGAGAAGACCTACGAACTTATTCTCGACGGCAAATAGCAGAATGTAACATTCCAAATCCAATCCGCCCATCCGGGCGGTTTTTTTTATTCCCACACGACCTTCTCCTTGCGCGGCGCATCTCTATAACATATAATACGAAATGGATTTTTAACCGGGTTAAAAAGAATGGTTACAGAAAAAAGAATATCGGATGACCGCTGTAGAATACATCTGGAGGTTTTCGAGGGTCCCCTCGACCTGCTTTTATATCTCATAAAACGCGACGAAATCGATATTTACGACATCCCGATAAACCATGTAGTGGGCGAATTCGTTAAATTTCTCGACGATATGCGCGAATTAAATCTCGACATTGCGGGAGAATACCTCCTCATGGCCTCGCTTTTAATGAGCATTAAAGCGCGTATGTTGCTACCGCGTCCGGAAATAGACACCGACGAAATCGAAGATCCCCGACAGGAACTGGTCGATATGCTCGTCGAATATCGATTGTTCAAGAAAATCACCGACGACCTTATCCGGCGCCGCGACGAGCAGAAAAGACTGTTCCCGAAAGGCGCCCATCCCGATGGTGCAACATCGAGTAAATACGCCACCCAGGAGGAGCTTATCTCATATGATTTCTACTCGCTGGTTCGCACGGCGTGGGAGATGCTTAAAAAGGAAGACCGTATAATACCGGGTTTCGAGGGGGAAGATGTCGATGTGGCGGAGAGGATGAAGCACGTTGTCGATTATCTCGAAAAGCACGAACGCGCGAGATTTATAGAACTTTTGCCGGAACAAACTACGCCGATGATGTTCGTGGCAACGTTTATCGCGCTTCTCGAATTAATCCGAGAGAAAAAAGCGCGGGTGTATCAACGGTCGTCTTTCGGTAACATTTGGATTTACAGGAATGTGGAGGAACGCGGTGAGTGACTTTTCTAAAAAGGGGATTATCGAGGCTCTTATTTTTGCGTCTCCGCGACCGATAAGCGCAAAACAACTAACAAGATTCGCGGATATCGAATCGGTTACGGAAGTGGACAAAATCATCGAGGACCTCAACCGGATTTACGAGAACAACGGGCGCTCATTTCGTATTAAGGCCATAGCCGGCGGTTATCAGTTTTTCACGCTAAATTCCTACGCACCTTATGTTTCCGAGTTGTTCCGTGATAAAAACCAGTTTCGGCTAACTCGCGCTATGCTGGAAGTTCTCAGCATCATTACGGTCAAACAGCCTGTCACAAAACCCATAGTAGATAGAATTAGAGGAGCGGATAGCGGTGGATCGGTTCACAGTCTGCTGGAAGCCGGGCTAATTACTGTCAAAGGCCGGCAGAAAAGCCCCGGTAAACCTTTTATCTACGGCACTACAGAGGAATTTTTAAAGACATTCGGCCTTGAAAGCCTGAAGGACATCCCGGATGAGGAAGAGATGAAACAGCTTTTCGAGGAAAAAGCCCGCGAAGAGGTCGAAATGCAAATCGAGGATGCGAAAGAAACCGATACCGACACGGAATCGGAGGGAATTGACCAAACTCAGGCTTAATGTATTTATAGCGCGGGCCTCGGGATTATCCCGTCGTCACGCGGACACTGCGGTTTTCGACGGGCGGGTTTCCCTAAATGGCGAAACGGCGGAAAAACCCTCGCTGCAAGTCGGACCGGAGGATAGAGTTACCCTCGATGGCAAAATATTAGCGCTCCCGGACGGGGAGACGTGGATTGTGCTGAATAAACCGACTGGTTATATAACGAGCCGTAGCGACGAGCGTGGCCGAAAGACCGTGATGGAACTGCTACCACCGAAATTCAGGAAGCTGTTTCCGGTGGGCCGCCTCGACCGCGACACCACCGGCGTTCTGCTTTTTACCGACGATGGCCCCGCCGCGCATAGGATACTTCACCCAAGCTTTGAAACCCCGCGAAAATATCGCGCGCTAATTGTGGGAACGCTATCTGAGAACGAGCGAATGGCGGCGAAACGAGGTGTTATCGTCGCAGGTCGTCGCGCGATTTTATCGTCGCTGCAACGGATGGGAAAAACTCCTCGCGGCGAAGTATATGAAGTTGAGTTAACCGAAGGGCGCTATCATGAGGTAAGACTATTCTTTAAGGCGCTCGGGCACGAAGTCCTTACGCTGGAAAGGCTATCACACGCGGGAATCACCGCGAGTGGGCTTCAACGCGGCCAATGGCGATTTTTAAGCAAGAACGAAATACGGGATTTGAAATCCCGATTGGAGAGATATGCAAGCAAATAACCTGGAATGTAATAAACCCATTGGCGTTTTCGATAGCGGCGTTGGCGGTCTTTCCGTTGTAAAAGAGCTGTTTAGACAACTCCCCGGTGAAGAAATAATCTACTTCGGTGATACCGCGCGATTCCCATATGGCACTCGTAGCGCGGAACGTGTTAGGGCGATGGCTCTTCAGGATGCGAATTTCCTGCTGGGCTTCGATGTTAAAATGTTGCTTGTGGCCTGCAATACCGCTTCCAGCGTGGCGATGGAGTATCTCCACGAGAATATTTCCGTGCCGATAATTGGCGTGGTTCGCCCCGGCGCGAAAGCCGCCGCCGCCGCAACACGCGTTCGTAAAGTCGGGATAATAGGAACCCGCGCGACGATAACCTCGGGAAGCTATCAGGCCGCACTGCACGATTTCGATTCGCGAATAGCGAGTTTCGGCGCGCCGTGCCCGCTATTCGTGTCGCTCGCGGAGGAAGGCTGGACCGGTGGCGAAATCGCGGAGATGATAGCCGGGACATATCTTGCCGGGCTGAAAGCGGCGGAAATCGACGCTTTAATTCTCGGTTGCACGCATTTCCCGCTGCTTCGCGGCGTGATCGGCAAAGTTATGGGCGACGGCGTCGCCCTGATAGATTCTGCGGAATCGACTGTTCACGATGTCGGGGAATTCCTCGAAAAAGAAGGTCTGCTTCGCACGGAACCTATTGCAAATCATAAGTTTATGGTTAGCGATGCCCCGGAAAGATTCAAAGAAATAGGGGATATGTTTATCGAGGAAAAAATCGATAGAGTAATTAAAGTTATCCTTGATGATTAGGTATAAAATAAATATAATACAATAATATGATTTTTAGGCTTGACATAAAACGAGCAATCCATATATTTAACTTGAAGGCACAAGGGCTTTTTACGCCCATTTGGAGAGAAAAGACTATAAGAGAGAGCTGTAACATGTTGTAATATAAGGCGTTAAGTAGAATAACGCTGGGAGGATAAAGTGAGAAGAACTGCGTTAGGTTTTGCGTTTTTCGTTATATTAGCGATTGTTTCGATATCTTACGGGCAGGAATGGATAGAAGTCCACGGTCCATTGGAGATTTTCGATGACAATAATTGGGTCGAGGCAAGGGTCGATACGAATCTCGGTTTTTTTGGGATTGGCGCACATCTTCCCCTATTTGCTCCCTTTCGGACACTTACTGTTGAATACGAAAATCCCACGACGATGGGCAATTGTAATTTTATTTTAAAGATCGACGGTTCTTCAACTTATGGGCTACATGCTAATCCTTTTGCATTTACACCGCCTACGACTTACGTTTTAGAGCCTTTTCATTACCCCGATTTCCCAAAAATCGTTACATCCTACAATTGGATTCAAGATAAATGGGTTATCCCGGTTCTCGGCGGTGATGAGATAACCGTGAACCAGTATTTCGAGCCTGACTCTATCGACTCTCTCGGCGTTATCCAGGTAAGATATACTATTACGAATAACGGGACATCATCACATACGGTTGCTCTCGAGCATAAATGGGATATAAACATCAACGGTGTGGACGACGCCCCCGTTGCTATCCCTGGTATGGCTGGAGACACGAATGCCGTATATGACGTAGGTTTAGGCGATAGGATGCCGGGTTCGTTTGTTGCAGCGGAATTGAATTTAATCACCGAACCATACGGACTGGTAGCAAGAGGGATTATTAATGGAGCCGAAGCTGCGATTAATCCACCGGATTTTTTCGCGTTTGGCGATGAATACGACCTCGTTCTAAGCAATTTTAGTGTAGATGCGAGCTTTGCCGGTGGGACATATGTGATTTCCGGCGCACTTCTTCGGTGGAACGATGTGACGATTCCTCCGGGTGAAACATGGACGATTATTACATATTACGGCCTCGGCCAGATTTCGGGAATAACCGATGATATTTCGGTGACGCGTTCAAGTGGTCGCGATTGGTGGCCAGTCGATTGTCGATACGATAATCCTCACACATTTCAGTACTCTATTTCAAATGGATCTATTGGGACGACGGTATTCGACTCGTTATGGGTTCATATGAGTTATGACACTTTCTTAGCTACGATGTTAGCCGTTCCACCCTACGCATTAAACCTCGATACTCTGTTTTTAGATATGGGGCCGGGAGATTTTAGGGATTTAACATGGGCTTTCGATGCTCTCGAGGATACCTGCGGAGAATTTTGTTATTCTCTATATTGTTCGACGAATGTTGTCGGGGTCGCTCATGTCGATACGCAGTATTGTTGGAACATTCAGTGTTTTTCCGGCATCGGCCCGGTTGCATATTTGTCATATCCAACGAATCCTTTCACAGCTTGCACAACCGGTATGGGCCTGTATGTTTCCATTGTTATCGACGATACATATCCCGTCTCGGAGGGCGTAGATTATATTGAAACGATCACTAGACTTGTAGTTAACGGGGATACGTTAATTTTCGACAGATCCAACATCGACGAAGTTACATGGTCACCGGGAACCGATAATGAGATAGAAACCCTCACAATTTCACTCGATTCCTTCCCTTCGCTGCATTACAATTCCGGAGATACGATAGAATTCTGTGTTCTACACATCGAGGATATTTACGGTTGTTCTCTAGATGTAGCCGTCTGCGAAACGATTATCGTCGATACCGATCCGCCGATAATTTGGGATATACAGCCGCCGCCGGGCTCGGCGGTCTCCAGCCCCACGCCGACAATCCGTATCGGCGTAATCGATTTGATCTCCGGTATAGATACGACGGGTTTAGTATTTACTGTCAACGCGTTGTCTTTAGGGATAGATAGCCCGGGCGCGTCCTGGGATGATTTCACAAGCACTATTATCTATGACGATGTCGCGGGTTTCCCCAGCGAAACCTGGGTGGATGTATGCCTTACCGACGGCTGCGATCTTACCGACGGCATTTGCGGACCGAACTGCGTAGAAGATAGTTGCTGGCGTTTCTTTGTTGATTACACTGCGCCAAGGGTAACAATTGTTCAACCAATTGAAGCCGAAATAGTATCATGCGATAGTTTCACAGAGGATTATCCGTTAATTATCGAGGTTCAGGACAGCACCTGTCTCGAGCATATCGGCACGGTAATTTTCTCTCCCGGCCCGACAATCGACCTTTCGACATGGAGCGATGTTTTATGGGATTGCCATAGAATCAAGATTTGGGGCGTGCCGCTCGAACCGGGGGTGATGAATATAACGGTTTCCGGATTATCGGATACTCTCGGTAATGCCTCGTCTGATATTGGCGTATCGTTTATGGTCGATACTCTCGGCCCCGATCCCAACCCATTCTCGATAGTCCCGCCGGATAGCAGCATTGTCTCTATCGCTTTTACAACCACCATCGGCGTCGTTGAGGAAAGCGGAATCGACGAGACGACTGTAGAATGGCATTTCTGGATAAACGGCGTTCCGGCGAGCCCCTACACGTTCCCGGCGACGAATATCGTCGTTAATCCGGGCGTAGGGCCGACCGACTACGATTTCATATTTAATAATTTCGGGGGGACGCCGTTAACATTAGTGGACGGCGATACATTAACTCTCTGTCTTGTGAACGCGGACGATATTGCGAACATTTGCCCACCGAATTCATTAGTTGGCGATAGTATTTGCTGGACATATTTCATCGATGGCGCGGGTCCGAGGGCGGAATTGATTTGGCCTTTCGATTCGGCATGCACAAAATGCGATCCGGCCGACGGCGTCGAAATACAGGTCCAATTGACCGATCCGTCGGGCATCGATCCTTCAGCGGTCGATTTTCGCGTGGATGGCGTATCGTTCCCCGAATATGAGATACCCGATACCGACGATACGCTCGATGTCTATAATATTATCGTTACTTTCGGATACCCGTTACCGCGCTGCCCCGATCCCGTGGAAATAGAGTTAGTTAGGGCCGTCGACGATTTAGGCAACGAATCCGGCGGAATAACATGGGATTTCTTTATCAAAGATACCCCGCCGACAATCGATCCCGCATCGTGGGAACCGTATTACGGCGCCCCGGGAACCTGTATTACCGTATCTCCCGCCGAATCGATCGAATTCGTTATCGAGGAGGGCTGTTGCGGAGGTATATTCCACGATAGCCTGCACGTTCAGCTTCGCATTTCGGGCTCCGGCTATGTTGATATATGGGGATACGATCACCCGGAGTATTGGTTCGGCGATACATTCAGAATCCCAATCTCTGAAACCGGCGTGGAAGATGCCGATTCGATATTTATTAATGTCGCCAAACTGCCCGATTCGCTCGATTATATGCTCGAGTGTGGTTCCAATATCGCAGAAGACCTTATGTCTCTCGATGGGCTTACGTTCGACTGGGGCGTGCTGGTTAGCGCCGGCGGCCCGGCGATATTTAGATTGCAGCCCATGAAACGTTTCGTGAGTTGCGATAGTCTTACATTCAAATGGCGTGTCTCGGACGACGACGGGCTTAACGATACTTCGATGGTTATCACCGTCTGGTCGGAGACCATGCCACCGGCCGAATACGGATGGACAGATCCCGAAGTTGGGCTTTCGTGCGGAACGGACGAGGTGTGTTGCACGTTATCGTTCGATCTCGACCTTTCGGCGTGGGCCGCAGTGGGGGAGACCGTCTGCGTTCAGGTAACGGAATTTTATGACGCGCTGTCGATTAGAAACGAAGTGGCAAACACATGGTGCGTTATTTATGACGATACACCGCCATGCCCTGATACTCTCTGGCCGATGAATATAGGTCTTTCGACGAGGACGCCGAGAGCATGGGCCTACGTTCCGGGCGATGTCGCGCCGGTTCTGCCGGAAAGCCTCGCTTTCTCTCTCGATGGGGGAGTGACCTGGTTATATCAGGGCGTGTTCCCGGCGGTTTATTGGGGCGCATCCGATACGGCTATCTGCGATTTTTCCATGCTACCGGATTCTTTGCTACCGAGTGGCGGCGATACAGTAAGATTCTGTATTCGCAATACGGATAACACGGACACGTTGGTTGGATGTCCACTTAATACATGTGATCCATGCACGACGTTCTGGATAGAGGCCAACGGGCCGATCCCCGATGCTATCGAGCCGATGGAAAACTGGATTGTGAGTTGTCTTACGCTCGATTCGCTCGTAATCGCCCTCAACGATTCCGATGCCATCGTGTGGGATTCGGCGTGGGCGACATGCACCACGCGGGTTTCCGGCGATAGCTGGTATTGGGATAATACATCGTCCGAATTCGACGGAACCGGTCATACTCTGAAAATTTTCCCCGATCCCGTTTTCTCGGTCGAGGACACATACGACGTATGGATTCGCGCCGTGGATGAGCTTATGAACCCGCTTGCCGCGCTCGATGGCATCTATCATTATCGGTTTATTATCGATCATACTCCGCCCGATTCTATCTGGTTCACGCCGAACTGCTACGAGGATTCCGTGGATTCGCCGATACCGACTATCTGGCTCCATGCCGAGGATGAATGGGGCAACGTGGACTCCTTCAGTTGGTGCCTGGATATTTTCAATAATTTCGATAGCGTCTGGGTCAATATTTGTTTCGATTCTGTGCCGGGCGCATGGGAATTGCATCCCGATTCGGTCGGGCTGCACACCGGTTTGGTTCCGACTCTCGATCCGTGGTGGAGTGGCGGAGATACTATCCTCCTGCATGTGAGTCGTGTATGCGACCACTCCGATATGTGCCCGCCGAACTGCACGGAATTGATGGATACTTGCGAAATGCTCGTGCCGTCGCAGGGGCCGCGCGTCGTCAATATCTGGCCGGATTATAACGGTATTCTCGGATGCGAACAACCTGATACATTTGTATTTACGCTGGAGGATATCGAGGGCGTAGATACTTCGACGGTCGAGGTGCGCTATTGGGATTGCTCCGCTCCGGATACTTTCGTTTACAGGATTGGCGACCCGGAGGTTATATATTATCATATCGGCGTCGATAATATGGATACGCTCGCGTTCTCGCCATCGATTATCGTCGCCGAGGGCTGCACGATGTGGGTCGAAATCTACGCGGAGGATATTTTCGGCAATAACGCCGTAGGCGGGCTTTTCCCGTTCGTTTACGATTATTCGCCACCCGGTTTCGTTATCGCTTACTCGCCGATAGACTCGGTTTACAGCTTCACGCCCGAAATCCCGATGCTGTTCCCGGATAATTTGGCGGGTGTCGATACGATGTCCGTATATATATCCCTACACAGTTGGTGTGGCCCCGATGTGGACTCAATACATTCTCCCGCACCGGAAACGCTTATATGGATACTCGATCCAATAACGGGAGAACCCGAGACGCTTATTTTTAGCTTCGATGAATTCATTCACTGTATGTCCACGGACAGCAGCGCCTGCCTTACGGTTTACGGCGCGTGCGACGACGTAGCGGCTTGCCCGGCTTGCACGACTTTCGATACGACATGGTGCTTCGTTGTCGCGCAGGGAGGCCCGCAGGTCGATTTCTATCATCCGCCGTCCACAGGGACCTTGCTTTGTCCTGAGGATTCGATAGTAATCGATTTCATCGACCCGGACGGTATAAATACGACGGACATGGAGATTTCTGTTAACGGGATCGTCTATCCATATCCAACGCCGGGAGTGCTTTTCTGGGATCCGGTCGATGAGAGACTCGCTTACTATCCGTCCGGGCCGTTTACCGAGGATACGATAAGAGTCTGCGCCTGGGGCGCGACGGATATGCTCGATTACGGCATGGACTTGGTCTGCTTTACGTTCGATCTCGACCACGATCCGCCGATGCCTACATATCTGGGGCCTTTCAGCCCGGTCAGCGATCCTCAACCGGATATCGAAATTTATCTCGAGGATTATTTCAACGCGATTATCGCGGGCTGCTTCAATCTCACGGTTGACGGGATAGACTATCCGTTCGACGATTCTATTCTAACCTGGACGACGGATTCGGGAACGGCTTTGGCCGGAACGCTATCGTGGCACGCGATCGCCGCTGCGGAAACGCTGCTTGTCGGCGACACGATATGGGTTTGCCTGAACGAAGCCTGCGACAGCACCGGTTGTATGGATGACAATTATCTTTCCGATCTGGTCGATACTTTCTGCTGGGGTTTCGAGATGTCGCCGGGCGCCGGCCCGATTGTCGATGTAATTAACCCGACGGATTGCGGGATGGCGATAAGTTGTTCTACCAGTTTCCAGTTTATATGGGAGGTTACCGATTCGCAGGGCTTTGCGGATTATAGCCTTCAAATATCCTATTATGATGGCGTAGCGGTTAACGTTTATGATATGGATGATCCCGAAGTCGTTTTCCTCGGTCTCGGAGACACGTGTATCACGGACACGATAATCCTGAACCTCGATCCCGTCGTGTTCGACGGTTGGATTTGGGTCGTTATCGACGAGTTGGACGATGTTCTCGGTAATCCTGCTTCGGGCATCGGCGATACTTGTTTCTTCCTTATCGACTGGGATAAGCCTTATCCGACGGATCATTGGCCGGGTAGCGCCGAAGTAATCGCAATGGCCTATCCGCTATGCTGGTGGGAAGTTACAGACGATAGTTGGAAAATAGATACAACTACCGGTCAGGTAATCGTGAATAGCACACGCTTCCCTGTTTCCGATCCCCAGGTCTGGTGGACCGGTGGCGATTCTATTAGCTCATTCGATACGCTCTGGTTCCTACCGAGCACGCCATTCGCCGGCGGCGATGTGGTGACGTTCTGTATCGATAGCGTGGCGGATTCTACAGTCCTATGCGAGCCGAACTGGCTGGATATGTTCTGCGATTCGTTCTTTATAAACGGCGACGGGCCACTGGTGAACCTCGTTTTCCCGGATTTCTCGCTATACCCGAACATGGTTACTTTCTGCGATTCGGGGGCGTTCTGGGTAACGACTATCGACCCGGAAGGTCTGGACAGCTCGAGTGTTTATGTTGTCTGGAATGGTTCGGACACCGTCTATTGGTTGGATACTCTCACCGGTTTACCAACCGGTTATTTCGAGCTTATTCCCGGACCGGGAGATACCGACAGCGTAATGATTTGGCCGCCATTTAGCATGGCAAACGGCGACACCGTTTGTCTGCATATCCCGGCGGCTTTCTGGCCGGATACTCTCGGCAACGGCCTCGTCGCGGACCGCGACTGGTGCGCGGTCGTGGACCTATCCGTGCCGATTATGGACGCTTTCTACCCGGCGATAGCCGAGACGGTGGATACATGGACACCGGTTATCTATGCGCACTTCATGGATTCTCTCGCGGAAGTCGGCCACGGTTGCGTTCAGTTCGAGATTACGGAAAACGGTGTGCCGTGGGGCGCGGGAACATATACGATAGATAGCTCGCAGATTTCGTGGTCCGCGTTCGATGATATCGACACCGTGTTCTTCACGCCGGATACGTTCTTCGCGGAGTTCGCGGAGATTTGCGTGAGCATAACAATCTGCGATTCCACGAGCATGGTGGAGCCGTATAACTGCCCGCCGAACGACACAGTCTATTCCTGGTGTTTCTTTATAGGCGACGACGATACGATCGGGCCGGAATGCGTATGGGTGGATTCGTGCTACTTATTCGAGGGCAACGATACATTCTCTATTCTCGTAGGTCTCGCCGACTTAGACGGCGTTTTCGACGACGCCTCGATAGATACTACTACAGGTCAGGGGATTATTGCTCATTTCATTCTGTTCGGCGCTACCGGAACGACGGATTATTGGGTGCCGATGGACATCGAAGATGTCACCTGGGATATCAGTGTGCCCGGAGACTCGATATACTGGGCGATATCGGAACCGGGCGCGATTCCCGCGGATAGTCTCGGAGCATGGGATAGCCTCTGTTTCGAAATATGGTCCTACGACGACGATTTCGATTTCGACAATCCGGACGACAGGCAGATGGCTATATGTGGTTACCACTGCTGCACCATCTACGATACTATTCCGCCGGTAATCGTCGCCGTCGAAACCCCGGAAGGCGTTTTTACTTCCTGCGTCGGCCTCGATCAAGCTATCGTAGCGGGATTTATCGACGGCAACGATGTTATCGCCGAATCGCTTTATATCGTGTTCTATACGAGTGTTTACACCGTCGATAGCGTGGATGTCGATTTCGTTTACGGTTTCGAGGATTCCTTATGGGTTGGTTATCCAATCGACCCGGATTCCGCAGCAGGGGCTATTATTTATGAACCCGGAGCAGATACCGGTGCGTGGGACAACGGCGATACTATTTACCTGTGTGTCGGTGGAGTTTACGATATCTGGTTCAACCATACGAACGACAGTTGCTGGACCTATTATGCGGACTTCCTACCGCCGGAAGCAT
>Ga0272441_10004375_pt1 | contig 25649 bp, 21 predicted proteins | sample SSMProp6N_FD_193582 | JGI IMG/M metagenome (GOLD analysis project Ga0272441, IMG submission 193582) | Marine sediment archaeal communities from Little Sippewissett salt marsh, Falmouth, MA, United States - SSM-Prop-6N | ecosystem: Environmental > Aquatic > Marine > Wetlands > Sediment ...
GAATGGATTTCAACGCAACGGTTGATTTAATTATCAAAGATCTTGAGGAAGCCCGGGAGATCATCGATGATCTTAAGAATTATCCTGGAGTGCCTGTTATACAAATAGAGATGGCAAAATCGAAATGCAAGAGTGCAGGAGAAATAATTTCACTCCTTAAGACAATACAGAACCAGGGACCTGTTCCGGATAAGAAACAATCATTCTCTGCTGAAACTACGACTGAGGTTGTTCCTCCGGAAGATATACCAGTAAGTGACGTACAGGAAGAGAAGCCTGTCTTATCCGCATCAGGCGACAAGAAACAGGATGAGAGCCCAGCTCCTACGCCGGAAAAAAAAGGTGACCAAAGTACTGTTGGTGACTCCTTCAGCCATACTGACTGGCTGAATGAACAGATAGGCAGCACCAGGGGTGAAGATAATGTCACCAAGATGATTAAGACAAAACCGCTTGCAAATCTTGACGATGCGATAGGTGTTAATGATAAGTTCGTGTTTATCAGGGAGATATTTAACGGAAGTCCTGAGTCCTATAATCAGGCTATTGAAAGGCTTAACGGAGTAAAAACCTTTGCTGAAGCAAAGGATGTACTCATGAGCTATTCCGAAGACAATAAAGAGACAAAGATTGTCAAACAGTTTCTTGATATTGTAAAACGTAAATTCCCTTCCGATGAGTAGATTATACCTTGTCCCTACTCCCATCGGAAATCTCAAGGATATAACATACAGGGCTGTTGAAATCCTTACCGCTGTCGATCTTATACTGGCTGAGGATACACGACATGCCTCAAAGCTGTTTAAGCATTATGAAATAAATACACCTGTTCAGTCACATCATATGTTCAATGAACATAAAAGTGTAGAATCAATATGCGACAGGATTCTTTCCGGAACCGCCATAGCACTTATAACTGATGCCGGCACCCCTGGAATATCTGATCCGGGTTTTCTGCTCGTAAGAACATGTCTTGAAAAAGGCATTCCTGTAGAAACACTTCCTGGCCCTACTGCTTTGATACCTGCCCTGGTCAATTCCGGCCTGCCATGCGAACGTTTCTGTTTCGAAGGATTCCTGCCACATAAGAAAGGCAGGAAAAAAAGACTGACAGACCTTGAAAAAGAGACACGAACAATGATATTCTATGAGTCTCCCTACCGTCTTGAAAGAACCCTCAATGATATGTCAGAACATTTCGGTCGTGATCGCAAGGCTAGTGTTTCAAGAGAGCTGAGCAAAATATATGAAGAAAACGTTAGAGGAGCATTATCTAGTCTTTCGGAACACTACAGAAAGAGGGCCCCGAAAGGTGAAATAGTAATTGTTGTAGAAGGGAAGAAAGAATGAAACGATCTGTTTTCCTTATAATATTATTTATTCAGGTTCCGCTTATTATTTCAGCCCAAATCCTTAAAGGTAAAATAACTGACGAAGCAGGTAAGCCTATTCAGTATGCAACTGTATATATCCAGGAGCTGAAACAGGGAACCACAGCCAATACAAAAGGGGATTATGAAATAAGACTCCCTCAGGGCAAATATATGGTTACATATCAAAGTCTTGGCTTCTCTCCCATGTTTTACGACATAACCATTTCAGATCAGACCATTATCAGGAATGTCACCCTTCCTGTGCAATATTATCAGATACCAGAGGTGAGAATCACAGCCAGTGGTGAAGACCCGGCATATCGGGTAATGAGAAAAGCCATTGGCATGGCCCCTTACTACCAGAGTAATATAGATTATTACAAGGCAGATGTCTATCTGAAAGGAAACCTTGTCTTTAACAGGATCCCAAAACTCATGCAAAGAGCAATGAGGCTTGAAGCATCGGATGACGATGAATCAGCCCTGACTATTAAAGAAGGTGACGTCTTTATGATGGAATCTTATAATGAGATTGAATTCACAGCTCCCGATAATTATGTCCAGAAGGTAATATCTGTAAACAGCACTTTCCCGGATGCGGGTGATGACATTTCTCCTATGGATTTTATCAATGCAAGTTTCTATCAGCCCATACTGGTGGATGTTGCAATATCACCGCTGTCGCCCCAGGCCTTTTCACACTATAACTTCAAATACCAGGGAGCGACACCACAGGGAAATATCATAATTAATAAGATAAGAGTTATACCAAAACGTAAAAGCCAGCAGCTTTTTGAGGGAGTAATCTATATTATCGAAGATCTATGGTGCCTTTACAGTGTTGATCTCACAAATGAGAACATTGCAGGCAGAATAAATGTCAGGCAACTCTATATCCCTGTGCAAAACGATATCTGGTTGCCTGTAAGCCATAATTTCAAAGTTGATCTTGAAATAATTGGCATAAGGGCAGAAGCCTCCTATGGCAGTTCGGTTAAATATATTGAAGTAACACCCAATACTTCCCTGAGAAAACCAGAATCAGTTGATGTAAATTATTTCGGCAGGCATGTTACTGAACAAGCTCAAAAGGATTTGCCCCCTACCAAAAACCAGGAGAAGATAGATGAGATACTCGATAAAGATGAGCTGTCGAACCGTGATATGGTGAGATTAGCAAGACTCATGGAAAAGGAATCCGAAAAAACCCTTCCTGACAGTGTTGTTAACAACCTGGAAATAAAGGATAACAGAATAACAACTGTTGAAGAGGGTGCAGGTAATAAAGACAGTACCTACTGGGCTGCGATAAGACCGATACCACTCTCGGAAAGGGAGATCGAAAGTATAAGAGTCCGCGACAGCATAAATACGGAGACATCATTAAGAAAAATGCGGCAGGATACTATTCCGGGCGAAAGGCCAAAACAAGAGAACAGGTTCATCAGAACACTTGATCATATAAGCTTCGGACACACATGGCATGATACTTCCGGATTCAGTTTCAGGTTCGGCGGACTTCTTGATCTTGAAAACTTCAGCTTTAATACCGTTGATGGCTTTGTACATGGATTAGACTTCGGCATCTCGAAGAGATGGAATGATAATATTGCCCTTTCTGTCAACCCCGATATTTATTATGCATTCAGTCGTGAGAAAATAATGTGGAGGGTAAATACCAGTTTTTCCTATAACAGGAACAGGCAGCAGCAATTCTTTTTCAGGGTGGGCACTATGAGCAGGGACATAGGAACAGGAGGAGGTATAAATACTTTTCTGAATTCGGTAACATCCCTTTTCTTTGAAAGGAATTATCTCAAGTTATATGAAAACAGATACTATGCCTTCGGGCACCGGGGAAGGATCTCGCTAGGAACCCATCTCGAATTTACTGCTGAATTTGATGACAGGCGGGTACTTGAAAACAATACCTCATTTGCATTTATTAATACATCAAATGAGTATACTGATAATATACCCGATAATTTCTATTTATCATCAGAAGCAGACAGTATGTATGCATTGAGGGACCAGAAGCATTTCGAACTCGTAACAAGAATTACCTATACTCCGCGACAGAAGTACAGGGTATATGATGATGTCAAAGTCCCATGGGGGTCTGAATGGCCAACCTTCAGTCTTACATGGAAGCACGGTATCAATGAGTTTGCAGAGTTTACAGAGCGATACAAGCATTATGACATGCTCCGGTTTGAGGTATCCAAAAACCATGAATTGGGTGCTTTCAGCGAGTTAAGGTGGAGGGTCAGAACGGGTGGATTCCTGAACAAGAAATATCTTACATGGTATGATTTCTTTCATTTTAATGAACAACCATTACCTGTACTTATTAATGATTACCAGGATGCATTCAGGTTGTCAGGCTATTATACACTGAGCACCCCTGATTTCTTTGGCGAGGTTCATGTGAAGTATACAAATCCATACCTTTTGCTAAAGTACCTTCCCGGACTCAGTAATACACTGATGCGTGAAAATCTTAGTATATCATGGATCGGATCTGAATTTCATCAGAGCTATACTGAAATCGGATACAGTATAACCGAGCTCCTGCTGGTAGGTGAGCTGGGAGTATATGCCGGATTCAGAAATCTTAATTATGATAATATCGGGGTACGACTGGTATTACGTATCAATTAAAATCTATGCAAAGGGAGGCTCATCATTATTATTATCATATTCCTGGTCGTAACTTCCCTTGGAACTCCTGAAATTATCATGATTCATCTTTGATCCCAGAGTAATACTTTGTGTACTTCCGGTTTCGGGAGCACCTTCAATATCGAAATCGTCGATATCAATAAACTGGGCCCTGTCTTCCTTGAATCTCAGTTTAACATCATCAACGGGGCCATTACGGTTTTTGGCAAGAATAATCTCGGCTATTCCTTTTGTGGATGATCCGTCGTCAAATGTCGGAATTCCGAATTTCTCCTGCCGGTGTATAAAAACAACCATATCGGCATCCTGTTCTATAGCTCCTGATTCTCTTAAATCTGACAGGAGCGGACGTTTTGTACCCCCTCTCATTTCAACAGATCTGTTAAGCTGGGAAAGAGCAATAATAGGTACATTCAGCTCCTTGGCAATACTTTTCAGCGACCGTGAAATATTACTTACCTCCTGTTCGCGGCTTCCTGCGTCTTCAGGTCCCGACATCAGCTGTAGGTAATCGACGATAACTATATCAAGTTTATGCTGGGCCATCAGGCGGCGGCATTTTGCCCTGAGTTCAAATATTGAAATGGCAGGTGTGTCGTCAATGAATATCGGAGCCTGAACCAGCTTTTTGATCCTGTTGTCCAGATGTTTCCACTCTTCTTCCGAAAGGCGTCCGTTTCTTATTTTATCTCCCGATATATCTGTCTCTGCGATAATAAGCCTGTTAACAAGTTGTATTGACGACATCTCACATGAAAATATTGCAACCCTTTTTTCATGGTCGATTGCCATATTCCTTGCCATTGAAAGTGCCAGTGCTGTTTTTCCCATGGAGGGGCGGGCAGCAATGATGATAAGTTCTGATTTTTGCCATCCCGATGTCAGCCTGTCTAGTTTTGTGAATCCTGAAGGAATGCCAACCAGGGCATCTTCCCTTTTACCAGCTTCCTCAATCTCTTTTATGGCCTCCTTAACAACCATATTTATTGGTGATACTTCTCTCTTGATGTTTCCTTCGGCGATCTGGAAGAGAGCATTCTCTGAATAATCCAAAAGATCAGTAACATCTATCGAATCGTCGAATGATCTTGACTGTATCTCGGTCGATACCCTGATCAGTTCACGTTGAATATATTTCTGTGCTACAATACGTGCATGATATTCAACATTTGCTGCAGAAACAACTTTCGAGGTAAGCTGAGTGAGATAAACGGGGCCTCCGACACTCTCAAGCTCATTGTGATTGCGAAGCTCTTCAGTGACAGTATAAAGATCAACGGGATACTCACGCATTGAAAGATCTGATATCGCCTTGAATATCTTTTTATGTGCATCCTTGTAAAAACTCTCAGGCTTAAGTATGTCGAGAATAGTAATTACAGCTTCCTTTTCAAGCATTATCGCTCCAAGAACAGCCTCCTCCATATCTATGGCCTGTGGCGGAACCTTCCCCAGATCAGGTAATGCCGTAATATTCTTTCTGCTACCTGTTGTTTGTTTTGCCATAAATTTTATATTGCTGATATACTGATAGTTAACCCTAAGCCCAATGTACCCACCAGGTAGCTTCAAAGGTATGAATTAGCAAGTCTTATAAATAAGGGATGCAAGGTTTATTACAAACAAACTTGTGTTAAAAACTTGTTGAAAAGCTAAAAAAATATAACATTAACATCAAATTCAAAACCTAATGATAATTTTACAGCATGATTTCTTTTCCGAGAGCAAAGATCAATATAGGATTAAAGGTTGTGGAAAAGCGTTCTGATGGCTATCACAACATAGATACTATTTTCTATCCTGTCCCATTGTCGGATGCACTTGAATTTGTAACAACAGATGGGCCCGGCGAGGATGAACTTGTAATTACAGGAATAAACATCACAACAAAGCCCGGGCAAAATCTTATCATGAAGGCTGTAAAACTACTGAGGGAAAGCTACTCTTTTCCAAGACTAAAAATACATCTTCACAAGGTCATTCCACCGGGAGCAGGGTTGGGTGGTGGTTCCTCCGATGCTGCCTGTATCTTAAAATCTGTTATAAAACGCTTCCGGTTTCCCGTAAAGGATGATGAGCTTAAAGACCTTGCACTTAAAACAGGAAGTGACTGTCCCTTTTTCCTTAATCCTGTACCCTCTGTTGCTGAAGGAAGGGGAGAAATCCTGAAAGAGATAAAGCCCCGGCTGGAAGGGTATTATCTTGTCCTGATAAATCCTGGTATTCATATCAGTACCAGAGAAGCATATCATAATTGTCACCCTTCCCTATCAAAGATTGGTCTAGGGGAGCTTTACTCCCATAAGATATCGGAATGGAAAAAAATAATCGCAAATGACTTTGAAGATTTTGTTTTTAAAGTATATCCCGAGGTGTCTGAATTGAAAAAAGCCCTTTATAAAAAGGGCGCTGTATATTGTTCTATGACAGGAAGCGGATCTGCGGTTTATGGAATCTATGAGCAGAAACCCGAACTTACTGCCAGGCTTAAAGAAAAAATGATCTTTGAAGGAATTCTTTAAGACTGCTCAATCTGCAGAAGGACTATTCCCTTTGGTACCTTGTCGCCTTTATTTACCAGGACACTTTTCACGACTCCATTAACCTTGCATTTAATGTGATTCTGCATTTTCATGGCATCAAGGACAATAAGGAGGTCATCCCTTTTTACAATCTGGCCCGGTTCGACAAGGATATCAACTATAGTGCCGGGTATAAAACTCAGCACCAGACCCGGGTCCTCTATTTTATAAGGTTTTCGGTTCGTATATTTATTTGTCAGCCTTGTTTTGTAAAGGCTTGAGTTGATATTCAGGATACCAAGATCTTCGAATTTCCTCATGACAGCTTGTGATTTTTGCTACAAAGTATATTAAAAAGGTGGCACTCCATGTTTTTTTTCAGGCATCTGAATTGATTTATTCTCTGAAACCGTAATAGAATGAATAAGGAATTTTCTTGTCTCGCCAGGTTCGATAACTGCATCAATATAACCACGTGAAGCTGCCACATAAGGATTGGCAAATTTCTCCTTATACTCTTCAACCTTAAGTTTTCTTGTTTCTTCAGGATTATCAGACGACATTATCTCCTTTTTAAAGATTATGTTAGCAGCTCCTTCTGGGCCCATTACTGCTATCTCTGCAGCAGGCCAGGCAAATACAAAATCTGCCCTGAGATGTCTGGAACCCATGGCAATATATCCTCCTCCGTATGCTTTCCGGAGTATCACTGTTATCTTAGGAACGGTGGCTTCGCTATAAGCATAAAGTACTTTTGCCCCATGACGTATAACGCCGGCATGTTCCTGGTCAATCCCCGGCATATATCCCGGCAGATCCACAAAAGTAACGATAGGAATGTTAAAGGCATTACAGTAACGAATGAACCGTGCAGCCTTATCAGATGAATCAACATCGAGTACACCAGCCATCTCAAGAGGCTGGTTTGCAACAAATCCGGTTGTTTTTCCTTTTATCCTCCCGAAACCGATTATCATATTCCTTGCATAACGTTCCATGATCTCAAAGAAGTCAGAATTATCAATAACGGCCTTAATTACATCTCTGACATCGTATGGAAGTGTAGGTTCATCGGGTACTATTTTTTCTATATCATATTCTTTTTTAGGTTCCGAGGGATCAAAAGGCCTGGCTTTTCTTGTATTATTCCATGGAATAAATGTTATCAGCTTTTTGATCTTTTCAAAGCATTCATCTTCATTCTCAGCGAAAAAATGAGCATTTCCGCTTACTTCGCTATGAATTCTTGCTCCACCCAGTTCCTCCATGGATATCTCTTCTCCGAGGACTGTTTTTATAACTTCGGGACCAGTAATGAACATCTTTGATATATTATCAACCACAAAAACAAAATCGGTCAGAGCGGGAGAATAGACAGCACCTCCCGCACAGGGACCAAGGATAACAGAAATTTGAGGTATGACACCGCTCGAAAGAGTATTACGAAAGAATATTTCACCATATCCGGCAAGTGAATTGACACCCTCCTGTATTCTGGCTCCTCCCGAATCATTGATACCGATAAGAGGTATTCTCATCTTCAGGGCATGGTCCATTATTTTTGTTATTTTTCGTGAATGCATTAATCCGAGTGAACCGCCTGCAACAGTAAAATCCTGCGCATATATTGCAACAGGTGCCCCGTAAACAGTACCTGTGCCGGTTATTACACCATCGCTGGCAAGTATTTTCTTGTCCATGTCAAAATCACGGGCATCATGTTCCACAAAGAGATCATATTCATTGAATGAATCTGCATCAAGAAGAGCCATTATGCGTTCGCGTGCAGTACGTTTTCCAAGAGCCTTCTGTTTCTCGAGAGCTTTCTCACCTCCACCCATCAAAAGCCTTTGACGCCTCTCATGCAATTCCTCTATTTTTCTGTTAAGTGCCATATAAAATGATATTATTTTGAATATAATTACCTGCCCCGGTAATCAGGGTTACAATGTTACATAAAATGTATGATTAAAGGATGTTATTTAGGAGCTAATTTATAAAGAATCAATGCAATGATGATATAAATCATATTTGGAATCCACATGGCAATCATAGGACCGAGATTACCTTTTACCGAAAATTGTGCTGCAAATTGAAGAAAAAGTATATAGGAAAAACTCAGTGCGAGTCCTATTCCTATATTCATACCTATACCACCCCTTATTTTCTGTGACGAGAGTGCAACTCCAATCAATGTGAGGATAAATACTGCAAAGGGGCTGGCATAACGACGGTGTTTTTCAATCAGGAATACATTTAGCTCATCTGATCCCTGAAGCTTAAGCAAGTCGATATAATCATTCAGCTCCCGGTAAGTCATGGTCCCTACAAATCCCGGGTCTCTTGAAAAATCGGTAGGACTTATTGTCAGGGTTGTGTCAATATGTGATCCTTTTATAAGTGTCTCTTCATTATCTTTCATTTCCCTGATCAGATAGTTGTTTGCAACCCATTTTGAAGAGGTGGTATCCCACGAAACGGTTGGAGAAGATAACTTTGAAACAAGTCTTCCCTCTTCGTCAAACTTTTCTAATGTAAAATTCCGTCCTCTCATATAAAGAGGACTGAAGGATTCCATATAGACATAGATATTCTCATATACCTGCCTGTGAATATTAACAACATTTGCTTTTCTCCACTGGGGCCGGTAATATTTATCTTCAAAATCCATCCTCTTCAGGGCAGATGTGGGGATTATGAAATTGGTCAGGTAAAAAATTAAACCTGCTATAACAAAGCTTGAAAGGAAATAAGGCCACATCATTCTCTGGAAGCTCATCCCGCTGTTCAGTATGGCAATTATCTCAGTGTTGGCTGCCATCCGGGAGGTGAAAAATATAACAGAAATAAACACAAATAACGGAGCAAAAAGTGTGGCAAAATATGGAATGAAATTCATGTAATAATCAAATACCACTGCCCTCCATGGTGCTTCTTTCTCCATGAAATTATCAATCTTCTCGGCGAAGTCAAAAACCACTGCAATGGTCATTATCAGGATGAGGGAAAAGAAGAATGTCCCCAGGAATTTCCTGATGATGTATACATCGATGATTTTTATTTTCAAAGAATCTATAACCTTGCCGAAAGTGTTTTTATTATTGATTCTTTCCATATTTTGAAATTACCTTCAATTATTTTCCCCCTTGCCTCTTTTACCAGGCTCAAATAAAATGCCAGATTATGTATGCTTGATATCTGTGACCCGAGTATCTCCCCCGAAATTATCAGATGCCGGAGATATGCTTTGGAATATTTAATGCTTACTTCGGAAGGTGCAGCCGGATCTATTGGGCTGAAATCATAACTCCATTTATTGTTTTTTATATTTATAATTCCCTTCGATGTAAACAACATTCCGTTACGGCCGTTTCGTGTCGGCATTACGCAATCGAACATATCAACACCTCGTTCGATAGCTTCAAGTATATTTGCCGGTGTACCCACTCCCATCAGGTATCTGGGTTTATCTTCAGGCAGTATCTCATTCACTACTTCCAATATTCTGTACATCTCTTCTGCGGGTTCGCCAACCGATAATCCTCCGATAGCATTTCCTGCCATACCGGCTTCCGCTGCTTTTTCTGCCGATATTCTGCGCAGATCATCAAAAATACCTCCCTGTACTATCGGGAAAAGGTATTGTTCAGTGCCCCATAGAGGTTCAGTTTCCCGGAACCTTTTTACCGCCCTGTCAAGCCAATGATGAGTAAGGGTAACAGACTTCCCGGCATATTTGTGATCACACGGAAAAGGTGCACATTCATCGAAGGCCATAATAATATCAGCACCTATATCCCTTTGAATATCAATAGTGTTCTCAGGTGTAAATATATGTTCTGAACCGTCAATATGCGATTTGAATATTGCCCCTTTGTCAGTAAGTTTCCTGTTACCGGAAAGTGAAAAAACCTGGAAACCCCCGCTGTCAGTAAGTATCGGCAGATCCCATGACATAAATTTATGTAGTCCTCCTGCTTCCTTTATTGTTTTAGTTCCGGGACGAAGATAGAGATGATAGGTATTGGCAAGGATGATCTTCGCATCAATCTCTTCAGTAAGATCACGGTGTAATATTCCTTTCACTGTCGCTGCAGTACCTACCGGCATGAATATTGGTGTAGGAATATCTCCACGGTGAGTTTTTATATTGCCTGCCCTTGCTTTTGTATCTTTATCCCTGCTTGTAATCTTAAACATTTTACCCGGTGATTTCTGGCAGCACAAATGTAATTCATCCATTCGGCCTGAAGAAATTCTATAGCTTTTTTTTCACCATTAGGAATATCTTGATTATTATTGCCGTTATATAAGGAAAGTCAGCAAATGTTCCACGATAATCTGTATCTGCTGATAGTTTTTTCGCTATTCTCTATAGCCGGAATAATACAGCTTTTCTATTATTTGTATTATTATCTTGCTGTAATTCAATACAAACATCCGGAAGTAAAATCAGCAAAGAAACCTGTTTCAGTCATCATCTGTGCAAGAGATGAAGCTGAGAACCTTGCTGAATTTCTGCCTTCAGTTCTGAAACAGGACTACCCTGATTATGAAGTGATAGTTGTAAACGACTGCTCCGAAGATAATTCATATGACATACTGTGTAACTTTCAGGAACAATATCCTCATCTGAGAATATCCAATGTAAAAAAGGACTCTAAATTCACACACACTAAAAAATTCGCACAGTTCATCGGTATCAAAGCTGCCAAAAACGATATTCTTCTTTTTACCGATGCAGATTGTCAGCCTGAATCTGACAAGTGGTTAAAAACAATTGCCTCGCGTTTCGAGAAGAATATTGATTTTGTTCTGGGATACGGCGGATATTTTAAAAGAAAAGGATTGTTAAACAGATATATACGTTACGACAGCATGACCATAGCCTTGCAGTATCTTGGCATGGCCATCAGGGGTATCCCGTATATGGGTGTAGGAAGAAACCTGGCATATAAAAGATCGCTGTTCTTCGAAAGAAAAGGATTCGGCACATTCAGTCATGTAGTTTCCGGCGATGACGATCTTTTTGTGAACTCAAATGCCGACAGGAATAATACCACTGCAGAATTCAGAAGGGAGGCTCATACACGATCGGTTCCATCAGCATCATTTGGTGAATGGATAAAACAGAAAAAAAGACATATGATTACTGCCCGGTATTATAATCCTGGCGATAAATTCAGATTAATAACCGAACCATTTACAAGAGTTCTTTTTTATGTTTCATTTATTATGCTGCTTTCCGATTTATTTCTCTGGCACTATGTAGTTGCCATCTTTGGACTAAGACTGATAATCCAGACCATAGTTATATCACTCACACAGAAGAGACTAAATGAGAAGGGCATTGAAATATTCTCATTATTTTTTGATATCTTTTCGCCAGTGATCAACAGTGCGATCTACATCAGTAACATCTTCACCAGACAGGCTAAGAACACATGGAAATAAAAGAGGGGCTTTCGGATAAGGCAAAAAATGATCTGTTAATGGTTGAGGAGGCAAAAAAGGGCAATGAAAAAGCTTTTGCAAACCTTATGAACCGTTACAGGGATTCAATCTATTATATGCTCCTCAGGATGGTTAACAATCCTTCTGACGCCGAAGACCTTACCATTGAGGCTTTTGGCAAAGCATTCAGAAACATAGATTCCTATACACCCCGTTATGCTTTCAGCACCTGGCTCTTCATGATAGCTACCAATAACTGTATCGATTTTATCAGGAAAAAACAGTCTTCTCCGATACCCCTTGACCAGGGAAATGACACTATGGATAGCTTTACACACAATATACAGTCAGACCTTCCCGATCCTGAAGAGACACTCATAAATGAGCAGAAAATCGCCATACTGAGAAAAATTGTCAACCAGCTTAAACCGCCCTACAGGGAAATAATTGAACTGAGGTTTTACAAGGAGTATTCATACGAGGAAATAGCTTCAGAGTTAAATATTCCCCTTGGAACGGTAAAGGCACAGCTATACCGTGCAAAAACACTACTTTACCATATATTTGTTAAAACAGGTAACAGGTAATGCCGGAAATTATAAGCAGATATTTCCCGTCACTCTCATCCATTCAGAAGGATAAAATTTCAAGTCTGCAAAACCTTTATAAGAAATGGAACAGCATGATAAATATTATCTCGAGGAAAGACATCGATAATTTTTACATCCGCCATGTGCTTCACTCATTATCAATAGCAATGATTATCTCATTCAAACCCGGCACCCGTATCCTTGATGTAGGATCAGGAGGAGGATTCCCGGGAATACCACTGGCGATTATGTTTCCCGGATCAGAATTCACACTTCTTGATTCAGTTGGAAAAAAGACCAGGGTAATTTCTGCCATTGCTGATGACCTCAATCTCGAAAATGTTCATACAGTAAATAAAAGAGTTGAGGATGAGAAGTCCGAATATGACTTTATTACAGGCAGGGCAGTAACACAATTTACGAAATTTGTAAATCATACAAAAAAGAATATTGCGGAAAAGGGTATCAACGATCTTAAAAACGGTATTATATACCTTAAAGGCGGTGAATTGCGAAAGGAAATCAGTCCGTACAGAGACAAAATAACTATATGGAATATTAAGGATTTCTTCAGCGAACCATTTTTTGAGACAAAGAAAATAATATACATGCCTCTCTGACAATAATAAAAAATATTTCCCCGGTTTTTAAAATCTAAAAAAAACTCTATCTTTGCGATCTCAATTGAAAAAATTTTATACATAAAATAACAGAGCTATGAAAAGGACATTTCAACCATCACGAAGAAAGAGGGCAAACAAGCATGGGTTCAGGGAAAGGATGTCCACACATAACGGAAGAAAGACCATAAATTCACGAAGGGCAAAGGGCAGGAAAAAGCTCTCCGTTTCATCAGAATATAAACCAAAACCGTGATCACGGTTAATTATTACAATATAAAGAGGGTGTCTCAGAAGGGATACCCTCTTTTTTGTTAAATTTGGCCTCATCTTAAAATCTCATGAAAGAGATACTGGGAAATATCAGCAACAAGAGTATCAGGCATATAGCAGATAAAGTAATTTCCGGCATACAGCTTACACCTGATGAAGGTTTATTCCTTTTTACCGATGCCGACCTGTCACTTCTCAGCTGGCTGTCAGGGATTGTAAGACGGAGAATAAACGGCAACGAGGTCTATTTTATCAGTAATTTTCATATTGAGCCAACAAACAAATGTGTATATAATTGCCGCTTTTGTTCTTATCACAAGCCGGCTTCTGATCCCGAAAGCTGGGAATACAGCCATGATGAGATGCTCCAAAAAGTCAAAAGCTTCGACACAAAAGATATTACCGAGGTTCATATTGTCGGAGGTGTTCACCCTAAACATGATCTTCATTATTACTGCGACCTGATACAAAAGATAAAGAAGCACAGGCCTTCGCTGCATATCAAGGCTTTCTCGGCAATTGAACTGGATTATATGATAAAAAAAGCCGGTTTTGACGTTGACGAGGGTCTCGGCATACTTAAAGAGTGTGGTCTTGGTTCATTACCCGGAGGAGGGGCGGAAATATTCGATGAAAAAATAAGGACACAAATATGCCCGGAAAAGACATCGTCAGAAAAATGGCTTTCCATACATGAAAAAGCTCACAGAAAAGGTATTCCTTCCAATTCTACAATACTATACGGTCATATTGAGAATTATGAGAACAGGATAGACCATATGTTAAGGCTTCGTGACCTTCAGGAAAAAACAGGTGGTTTTAATGCTTTTATACCGCTGAAATTCAAGAAGGAAAACAATACAATGTCGTATCTTGGCGAAGTAAGCATGATTGAAGATCTCCGTAATTATGCTGTTTCAAGGATATTCCTTGATAACATACCGCATATTAAAGCCTACTGGCCGATGACAGGAAAGGAGCTTGCACAACTGAGCCTTTTATTCGGTACTGATGATCTTGACGGGACTATTGAGGATACAACAAAAATTTATTCCATGGCAGGTGCCGGAGAACAAAATCCGGCAATGACGAAACAGGAGATACAAAAACTTATCACCGAAGCAGGTTTCATACCTGTCGAAAGGGATTCACTATACAATAGGCTATAACAATAATTTTATCAATACATTTGCGTTATCACTAATGGACAACCGCCTCTATGAGCTTAAAAAAATTTATATTCAGCAAACTATTCCTTAAACATCTTGCCTTTGCGATAGCCATTGCAATTGGAGCACTTTTATTATTGCTGCTGTGGCTCAATATATACACCAGACACGGGCAGGCCAGACCTGTCCCCGATTTTATAGGGTTAAGCATGGATGAAGCCGAAGCACTGGCAAAGAAAAGTAAGTTGAATTACCAGGTCATCGATTCGCTTTTTACCTCGCTTGTTCCCCGCGGATGTGTGGCAGAACAAAATCCCGAACCCGGCTTCAGGGTAAAGAAATGGAGGAACATACTACTGACTATCAATGCTTTCCGCCCCGAAATGGTAGCAGTACCCGACCTTGTCAATTTGCCGCTCCGGCAGGCAAAATCACTGATAGAAGGTGCAGGTCTGGAAATGGGGAAGAAAACATACAAACCTGATCTTTCAATTGATGTTGTCCTTGCCCAGCAATATGACGGAAAGGATATTGAACCAGATGATTCTCTCCAGAAAGGATCAGTGATCGACCTTGTACTTGGTAAAGGCCTTAGCAACCAAAGAACCAGAGTGCCTGACCTTGTTGGATTGAGACTTGAACCTGCCCGCGACAGAATCAATGAATCGTCTCTCAATCTTGGCACCTACATCTTTGATAATACCATTACTACAAGTGAGGATACACTGAACGCCTTTGTATACAGGCAGAATCCTGATTACAGTGACGATGCAACAATACAGTTCGGATCTTCCATGTATCTGTGGCTTACAGTTGATTCCCTGAAACTGCCTGCTGATTCGGCACTGGTAGCATTACCCGACACGGTACAATCGGCAGTACACTTCCCCGGAGCAGCTATGTGATACATATGATAAAAAAACCAATAATAAATATCATCCTCTTAAGTCTGTGTATTTATCACGCCAAAAGTCAGGAAATTACCATAGGCCTTCAGGTTAATCCCCTTCAAAATAATCATGGTACATTAAATACACAATCGAAGTCTTTAACCCAGGATACTATCGATATACCTTTTTTTGATGATTTCTCAGCCGTGTCATTCGCTCCCGACTCATCAAAATGGTCGGATAATGATGTCTTTATCAATAATACATATACTGATAAACAGATCACATCAGGTGTCGCCACTTTTGATGCCCTCGACAGTACGGGAAAATTATACGAGACTGCCTCATCAATTCTTTTTGAAGCTGATCACCTTACCTCCTTGCCTTTGAACCTTGATTATCCGGCAAGTGAAAACATTTACCTAAGCTTTTGTTACCAGCCCGGGGGACTTGCCGATATACCGGAGGAAAATGACAGCCTGACCCTTCAGTTCTACGCTCCTGCAGAGGATAAATGGTATTCAGTATGGATGAGTTATGGTAATGAATATCCAGGTTTCAAAACAGTTATCATGGTAATTGATGAATCACAGTTCCTCAAAAAGGGATTCAGATTTCGTTTCATTAACTATGCCAGCCTGAGTGGCAACCTGAATGATCCTTCACTGGTAGGCAATTGCGACCAGTGGAATATTGACTATGTAAGACTGGATAAAAACAGGAATGCGAGTGACACAACCTATACCGATGTGGCATTTACCCTGCCGCTGCGCTCCCTTCTCAATGAATATGAGGCAATGCCATGGAAACAATTTCAGGAAATACTGTACCAGGAAATGGGAGAAGCAATCACAATACACTATCGCAATAACGATATTATTGAAAGAAATGTAACCAGAAACTTTGAGATATGGGATGTCTATGACAATACACTGGCCAAATCGTTTACAGCCGGAGCCACAAATGTATCGGCATCATCCGATATCGAATATGATGCTTTTCATTATTATACATTCAACAGCAGTAATAACGATTCTGCATTGTTTATGATAAAAAGCTGGCTCATTACCGATGATTTCGACCCCAAGGAAAACGATACACTGATTTATTACCAGCATTTCAATAACTATTTTGCTTTCGATGATGGTTCCTCTGAGGGAGGATACGGGATTAACGGTCTCGGGTCAAACAATGCAATGGTAGCATACCGGTTCAGGTCGTTTATACAGGATACCCTGAGAGCAGTGCAGATTTGTTTCAACGACAGCTATCTGAATTCGAACCAGCGCCTGTTTGATATCATGGTATGGGATGATGCAGGTAATACCCCCGGTGATCTTCTTTATTCACAGGAAGAGGTAATGGTTAGACTTGAAGACGGTATAAACGGATTTCACACCTATGTCTTTCCTCTTTCCGTTCCTGTAGATAATACATTTTATGTCGGATGGAGACAAAGATCCGAAACATTCCTGAATGCAGGACTTGATATCAATACACCTCATGACGGCAGACAATTGTACTGGATAAACGGCAACTGGAATGTCTCACAAATATCAGGCACTGTAATGATAAGGCCTGTCCTGGGACCCCCGCTTGTCACATCAGTTAACGACCAGCTTTACCGGAATGACAATAATATACTGCATTTCTGGCCGAATCCGGCAAATGATTTTATCATAATTGACCCTGAATTCATATCAAAATCAGCAGGACTGATAAGTATTTCAATTTTCGACTTGCAGGGACGGAAAGTCCTTAGTGTTCCCCTCAGAGATAAAATAGATATATCATCATTACATAAAGGCATCTATATAATTACTGCTCATCGTAATGGATTATCTGCGGGCTACAATCGTCTAGTTATAACAAAGTAAATGGCTGAAGAGGAATCAGTTGAGCAACAGGAGCTCTTTGAGCATTACAGGTTCAGGATTGATCCCGGACAATCACTAACCAGGATTGATAAATACCTCTTTGCACGGATGGAAAATATTTCCAGAACTCGTATCCAGAATGCCGCCAATGCAGGTAATATTCTGGTCAACAACAAACCTGTAAAACCAAATTACAGGGTCAAACCGGATGATATTGTACAGATATTACTGCCAAATCCACCCAGGGACATTGAACTTATTGCGGAAGATATCCCTGTAAATATCGTTTATGAGGATAATGATATTATTGTCGTTAACAAGGAGCCTGGTATGGTTGTACATCCGGCTTATGGTAACTATTCAGGGACACTGGTCAATGCACTAATGTGGCATTTCAGGGACCTCCCTTTGTTCAATTCGGGCGAACTGAGGCCGGGCCTCGTACACAGGATTGATAAGAACACCTCGGGCATACTCGTTATTGCCAAGAATGATCTTGCACTGAACAGACTCTCAAGGCAGTTTTACGAACGTACCACCGACAGAAAATATATTGCCCTGGTATGGGGCACTCCGGATCCCCCGGAAGGAACAATAACCGGCAATATAGGGAGGAATCTTCGCGACAGGAAGATCATGCAGGTGTTTCATGATGGATCGCAGGGTAAACCGGCAATTAGCCATTATAAGATTATTGAGGATCTTGGTTATGTTTCAGTTGTCGAATGCAAGCTCGAAACAGGCCGCACACACCAGATCAGGGTTCATTTCAGCAGCATAAAGCATCCATTATTCAATGATTATGAATATGGAGGCGACAGGATACTGAAAGGGACCACATTCACCAAATACCAGCAGTTTGTTAAGAACTGTTTTAAAATACTTCCGCGCCAGGCACTGCACGCCTTATCACTGGCCTTTGATCATCCTGTAACCGGAAAAAGAATCTCATTCGACTCAGAACTACCCGGTGATATGCAGCAGGTAATAGAAAAATGGAGAAAATATATCTCGGGCCGGGAATCTGATAATATTTTATGACTAAATTTGATAATTAAAATTATCATTCCTGATGAGAACCATTGCCATTGTTGCAGGAGGAGATTCCCCAGAATTTGAAATATCTGTTAAGAGTGCAGTTGCGGTAAGTAATTCGCTATCTTCAAAATATACTGTATACATTATCATGATCAGGGGGGCTGCCTGGTACTGGGAAGACAATAAAGGGCGATATCATTCAATTGACAAAAACGATTTCTCGCTTATCGTTGATGATTCAAAGATCAGGTTCGATGCCGTTTTTATCGCAATACACGGATCACCTGGTGAAAATGGCCTGTTGCAGGGTTATTTCGATATGATACAGATACCCTACAGCAGCTGCGGATCATTCTGTTCAGCCCTCACTTTCAATAAACAGGCCTGCAAACTTTTCCTTAAAGAATACTCCATCCCAATGGCGGAATCCATATTGATACGTAAAAATGACCATGTTGATCCTGAAAAGATTATTGAAAGTACCGGATTGCCATGTTTCGTTAAACCCAATGATAGCGGTTCGAGCTTCGGAGTGACAAAAGTAGTTGAAAAGACAAAATTATTGTCAGCTGTTGATAATGCCTTTAAGGAGAGTGATGAGGTTCTCGTTGAGACTTTCATGAAAGGCAGGGAGGTTGCATGCGGAGTACTTAAAACCAGGGAAAAGAATCTCGTGTTTCCTGTAACCGAGATAATAAGCAAGAATGAATTTTTCGATTTTGAAGCAAAATATACTCCGGGAAAATCTGACGAAATCACACCGGCAAATTTACCGCGGGAATTGACCGAAACGATACAAGGACTTAGTTCAGGGATTTATGATATTCTCGGTTGCAAAGGTATTGTGAGGGTAGATTTTATCATCATAGATAACAAACCGTGGTTCCTTGAGATCAACACTGTTCCCGGCATGACTCCCGAGAGTATAATCCCGAAACAGGCTGAAGCTGCCGGCATAAGTCAGAAGTATCTTTACTCAATGGTTATTGAAAATCTGTTTACGGAAAGGAATTAAAAGGCGTTAGGGCATTAGGGGAATGTTTTCTCCCCCTTTGAAGGGGGTTGGGGGGATGTTCTCTCCCCCTTTGAAGGGGGTTGGGGGGATGTTCTGACTTGTCCTAAAATAGGTTTACACAAAATGTAAACTTATGTCAGGATTTAAATCGTACAGTGAATCATTAAAGAAAGAGGTTGTTTATCTTGTACAATCTGGGACTTTAACTAAGGAAGAAGCAAGGAGACAATTTGGAATTAAGGGCCATTCGACCATTTTAAAATGGATTCGTAAATTTGAGGGACCAGACCTATCAGAAAGCTTTATGAAGGATTACGACAAATTGGACAAGAAAGCGCTTATAAAGCGAATAAAAGAGTTAGAGCGACAACTTGAAGATGAGCAAATGCGATCCTTTGGTTATTCAAGGATGATTGATATAGCCGAGGAGCAGTTAAAAGTCCCGATTAGAAAAAAGCCCGACACCAAACAGTCCAAGAAATAAAAGAGGTATATCCTGGAACAGGTCTGGCGAGGATATGCCGACTGTTTGGTATCACCAGACAAGCATTTTACAAGCATTTACGAGCAACCGAGAAGGTGCTTATTCAAGAGCATATTGTTCAACAATTAGTGCTAAATATTAAGAAAGATCATTCCAGAATGGGTACCAGAAAAATATATCATTTAATAAAACCTGATTTGGAGAGAGCCAGTATTAAGATGGGCAGAGACGCTCTCTTTGACCTTGTTGCTGCTAATAATCTGCAGGTAACGAAGCGTAAAAGAAAGTATATCACAACAAACTCTAATCATGTCTTTAAAAGATACCCTAACCTCATTAAAGGGATAGAACCAAATGGACCTAATCAAATATGGGTTAGTGATATAACCTATATCAGATCGAAGTATGATCTCTTGTATTTGTTTCTTATATCGGATGCTTATTCAAAAAAGATCCTGGGTTATAGGTTGGCCAGATCCCTCGATAGTATACATGCTGTAAACTCTCTGCAGGACGCTATTAAAAATGCATGTAAACCACTTACAGGACTAATCCATCACTCTGACCGCGGAATACAGTATTGCAGCAAGGAATACATAAAAGTACTTAATGACCATAACATTAATATCAGCATGACAGAAAAAGGAGATCCCCTGGAGAACCCAATAGCTGAAAGAGTAAATGGAATTTTAAAAGATGAGTATTTAAATCAGTATCAATCTCTAACAATAACACAACTCCAAAAATCAATAGAAAAATATAATAATAAAAGACCTCATTTAAGTTGTGATATGTTAACTCCTCAACAAGCACATCTTTATAATGGAACACTTAAAAGAAGATGGAAAAACTATTATAAAAAACATGTTAACTTAGAAGTATAAACCTGTAAACTTTTTTCAGGACGAGTCATTCTCTCCCCCTTTGAAGGGGGTTGGGGGGATGTTATTCTTCTACTTACACCCCCCATACCCCCCTCAAGGGGGGAAGCTGGGCCGTAATGCCCTAAAGCCCTATTGCCCTAAGGCCTTTTTCAATGCGCTAGTAGTCGTATAGTATTTTGTCAGCATTCCGGCTATCTCCCATTCCGGCATTGTTCCCTCCTTCAGGTATTCAAGGAATTTTGCAGTTACCTGGCCAAAATGATCTTCATGTGTTGTTCTGTATTTTTCCGGTATGTTGATCTTCAACATATTTCCGTTCACAACCTCAAAGGAAAGAGAATCATAAGGCAAAGCATCAAGTTTCTCTTTAAGCTTTGTGGTGAAATCATCCACCCTGATATTATCGATATAAAGCACAGGTATGTAATTCTCTTCTGCTCCCTGCCGTATAATAAGGTCACATCCTGTTCCCCGCATAATTGAGAAATGTGTATCTCCTCCACCCTGGGGTGCCTCGTAATTCCATGTCACAGAGACTTTAGCCCATATTCCCTTTATCTGGTATACCATTTCACCATTGCAGAAAACATTAAGTTTACCGTCCTTAATATCCTTCTGAAGGTAATCAGGGAACACAATAAGACCGGTAACCCTGGTGAATTCATCCCTGGTAATAACTGTCGGCCATCGTTTTGCCAGAACCATATTAACATCCGATTTACTGAGTATCTGCTCAGGGAAGCATTCCCACTGTATAAGATCCACAAGATGTGTTGTCACATCAACAATTCCTTCTCCCTGCTGTTCAACATCAAAGAACCATGCAGGCCGCTGAAGTGGTACTCCTGACACCATCTTTGAAAAATGGTGTATGCTTTCCTTTGTTACCGCTGGTTCCTCTTCAGTCCCGGTTATCAGGTTTCCGAAAATTTCCTCTTCTGAAGAAAGAAGTTTCTGAAGTATGGTAGTAATCTCATACCGTTCACTCATAATATCATAAAGCAGGATTTTCTTATCTTTTGCTATAAAAAAAGCCTGTTCAAGCTTGATATAATCTTCAGGATAAATGATCATGGGTTTATCTGCCAGAACATTAAGCCCTGCATCCAGCGACCTGAGAATATACTCATCCTTTCTCTGATTATTACCCGATAAAACAACTACATTACCCGGTTTATCCTCCAGCATTACCTTGAGAAAATCAGCACCGGTATATACTATCTCATTCCACCCGGTCGGATTCTCCTGACGCTCATTGTATGCATTTATTCTCTCGATATGCTGCTGATAATCAGGACCCTCGGGAGCAAAGACAAAAACATCAGGTGCCACCTCATCATACATTATCTTCTGAACCAATGCTGCATGGAAATGCCCGGGATCAACAGTAATAAGATGGACCAGGTAACTATTCTCCTCGGTATCTTCTGACCCACCTGAACCACATGATGCCATCAGTAGTACGGTAAACATAAATAGAAGTATTTTTTTCATTTTAAAGTAAGTTGTTTAACAGCTTTCAGTATGTTTATTTCTGTTAAGAATTATTTCTGACTGTTGTGATGAATGCATTGATATTTTCATCCTTCGTATCAGGGGCCATTCCTCCTCCTGTTGACCAGATAATATTATCATGTCTGCTTATCTCTCCAAGTGCTTTCAGTACGGCATCCTCAACTTGTCCGGGTTTCCCGGAGGCCATTATATCGCGTGGTGCGATATTTCCGACAAGTATGACGTCAGGTCCTGCAAGATCCCGTATCTCTTTCATAGTATGCTTAAATGAAAAATTAAACATGTTAACACCCATCTCTCCAAGATGAGCTGCAGTGATTAATCCTTCGGCATCATTATGTAAAAAACGTACTTTTGTTCCCGTTACTTTAAATATCTTCTTTATATGTGGTATCACGAACTCCCGGAATTCGCTTTCGCCCACAAAGCCAATGATATCATCCAACAGCAGGACACCATCTATTGAATCGAAACACTCTTTCTGCCAGCTCAACCAATCACAGATAAAAACAGTTATTTTACCAAGCAGCTTTTTAATACCATCAGGATCGAGGGCTAGAGCCATCATAAACTCTGTCGTTCCCATGATGAAACTTGCTATATTGAATGGTCCTCTGGCAACGGCAAATCTTATCCTGTGGCCGGCATTATTAATTGCCTTTTCATTGTTCTTCAGCCTTTTGATCATAAAAGGAAGCAAACCGTCAGTTTTTACATTTGGCTGGGGTAACTCATTTATATCAAAGGGCGAAATTTTTTCGGCATATGGGAATTCATATTCCGGGAATACCATCCTTGTGCCAAATGCAGAAGGTTCGGTGCACATTCCGTATTCCGACCAGAAACCCGGAAGGAACCAAGTGTCGGGAAATGTATTTACAGCCTTAAGATTGGCTTTTAACCACAATTCGTCAGAGGCATAATAGTCAATCGTGGAAATTCCAAACCAGCCCGGCAGCCACGGACTATCAATAATAAATCCTGTCGGCTTATAATTCAGTTTCTTCCGCTCAATCAGCTTTATAAGATCATCCCACGAAGAATCATTCATAGTTATATTAATATTATTATCAGTGATCCTGATAAACAAAATTAAACAAATTTGACAAAGTCACTTCCCTATTGCTTTTTTAGTCTGTATGAATCAATAGGATCACAGGTACATACAAGATTACGATCTCCATAACCGTCATCCACACGACCTGTTGATGGCCACAATTTATTTTCTATTATCCATTCTGCCGGGAAGGCTGCTTGCTGACGGTCATATTTATGGTTCCACTCATTGGCCGTAACAGCTTTTACAGTATGGGGAGCATTATGCAACAGATTATCTTCCCTGTCGGCCTTACCCCCGATGATATCCTGTATCTCGTACCATATCAGTCTCATTGCATCAATAAATTTATCGAGTTCCCTGAGAGACTCAGATTCCGTGGGTTCCACCATCAGAGTACCATGTACCGGGAATGAAAGTGTTGGTGCATGGAAACCGTAATCCATAAGACGTTTGGCAATATCTGCTTCAGTCACTCCTGCTTCTGCCTTGAAATTCCTGCAATCGAGAATAAACTCATGTGCCACGAATCCCGAGCTACCTGTATAGAGTGTTCTATACCATTTCTTAAGGGAACAGGAAATATAGTTGGCGTTGAGTATTGCAAATTTCGTTGCCTCGGTGAGTCCGTCAGATCCCAACATAAGTATGTAAGCATGTGATATTGTAAGAATATGTGCACTTCCGAAGGGAGCTGCGGCTACAGCTGTAACAGCATTGTCCCCGCCTGTCTTTACCAGTGGATGACCTGGGAGGAACTGTGCCAGTTTGTCGTTAACGAGTATTGGACCCATACCCGGACCGCCACCACCATGAGGAATAGCAAATGTCTTGTGAAGATTAAGATGACATACATCTGCTCCTATATATCCGGGGCTTGTAAGTCCGACCTGTGCATTCAGATTTGCCCCATCCATATATACCAATCCTCCGTTTGAGTGTATTATATCCATCATTTCAACTACAGCCTCCTCAAAAACACCATGTGTTGAAGGATAGGTAATCATAAATGCGGCCAGTTTGTCCTTATTTTCTTTGGCCTTAAGCTTCAGGTCGTCAATATTTATATTCCCCTTGTCATCACACTCAACAACTATAACCTGCATACCGGCCATCACACCACTTGCAGGATTTGTCCCGTGTGCTGAAGAGGGGATCAATACCACATTACGGTGAGACTCATTCCTGCTATGATGATATTCCCTTATTACCATCAGGCCGGCATATTCGCCTGCTGCGCCTGAATTGGGCTGAAAGGAGACAGCTGAAAAACCTGTTATTTCCTTTAATGCTTCTCCCAGTTCATCCATAAGCTGGTAATACCCTGAAGCCTGGTCTTTAGGTACAAAAGGATGAATATCTGAAAATTCGGGCCAGCTCATTGCAAACATTCCTGTCGCCGGATTCAGTTTCATTGTACATGAACCGAGAGAGATCATTGAATGAGTAAGCGAGAAATCTTTGCGTTCAAGCATTTTTATGTAACGCATCATCTCCGTCTCACTTTGATAACTGTTGAATGCGGGCCCCTGCAGGAATCCTGATTTCCTAATATATTTGTCGTCAATAACACTTTTTTCGGTAAAAGAATTTACAGATACATGTTCTTTCCCTGAAGCCCTGGCAAAGATCTCAATGACACTATTTATTTCGGATAAAGATGTTATCTCATCGGTGCTTATACTTATTGTTTCATCATCGGGGTAGAAGAAATTTATACCTGCCTCTTCGGAGAGGTTTTTAATATCCGCTGCATTATTCACTTTGACTCTGATTGTATCAAAGAATGTGTCATTTAACAGGTCACAACCTAGTTTTTCCAGTGACGAGCTGATTGTACATGCAGCATTGTTAATATGTTTGGCTATTTTCTTCAAACCTTCCGGACCATGGTATTGTGCGTACATCCCGCTCATAGTTGCCAGCAGGGCCTGGGCTGTACAGATATTTGATGTAGCCCTTTCCCGTTTAATATGCTGTTCTCTTGTCTGCAGAGCCATACGTAATGCCCTGTTTCCCTGTGCATCTATCGACACGCCGATAATTCTTCCCGGCATATTCCTTTTCAGTTCATCTCTGGTTGCAAAATATCCTGCATGAGGTCCTCCATAGCTCATTGGTAATCCGAATCTCTGATTTGAACCGACAACAATATCTGCATTCCATTCCCCGGGAGGAACAAGCATTGCAAGACTCATAAGGTCGG
>Ga0272441_10004376_pt1 | contig 25647 bp, 21 predicted proteins | sample SSMProp6N_FD_193582 | JGI IMG/M metagenome (GOLD analysis project Ga0272441, IMG submission 193582) | Marine sediment archaeal communities from Little Sippewissett salt marsh, Falmouth, MA, United States - SSM-Prop-6N | ecosystem: Environmental > Aquatic > Marine > Wetlands > Sediment ...
TGGGCGACATCACCAGCGCCACCAACGAGCAGGCGGCCCGCGACCTGCGCCTGCACTTCATCCTCGACCGCATCGCCAAGAAAGAGAACATGGAGGCCACCGACGCCGAGGTCGACGCCCGCGTCCGATTCATGGCCGTCCAGTACAGCCGCAAGGCCGACCGCCTCCGCGAAGAGATGGCGGCGTCCGGCCAACTGGACTCGCTGCGCGGCCAGATCCTGGAGGACAAGGTCGTCCGGATGCTCCTGGACCGGGCCACCAGCCCCGCCGAGGAACCCGAGACCGCCGACGAACCCCCGGCGCCCGAACCCGATGCCGGCGCGGACGCCGCCGCCGACCCGGGCGCCGAGACGGACGTCGACGCCGACACGGACGTCGACGCCGACACGGACGCCGACACGGACACGGACACCGAGTCCACCTGATCGGCGGCGTGAGCGGCCGGCCGCGCATGCGGCCGGGCGAACCCTTGGAAGGGACCGACCAACGATGCCCACTGCGTTCGACCCGTCGGGCCGGCTCGTCCGGCCCGTGAATGCCCGGATGGCCCCGATGCAGCAGCAGCGGTGGCTGACGCTGTCGGACCTGCTGCTTGAGAACCGCATCGTGTTCCTCGAAGGCGTCATCACCGACGCCGAGGCCAACAACGTCGTCATGAAACTGCTGTACCTGCAGAGCGAGAAGAAGAACCAGGAAATCAGCCTGTACATCAACTCGCCGGGCGGGTACGTGTCGAGCACGATGGCCATCTACGACACGATCCAGTTTCTCGACGCCCCGGTGGCCACGTATGCCATCGGCCTGTGCGCCAGCGGCGCCGCGCTGCTCCTGACCGGCGGGACGGCCGGCAAGCGTTTCGCCTTGCCGCACGCCAAGGTCATGCTGCACCAGCCGGCGGGCGAGGTGGGCGGCCAGGCGGCCGACATCGAGATCGCCGCCCGCGAGGTCCTCCGCGACAAGGAAACCCTCATTACCCTCTTCGCCAAGCACACCGGGCAGGACCCCGAGAGAATCCGCGAGGAAACCGAACGCGACCGATACTTCACCGCCCAGGAGGCCAAGGACTACGGCCTCGTGGACGACGTCCTGGAACATGAAGACGACACGTCCAAGCAATAGAGGGCCGACCGTGAAGCCGCGACACCAACTCATACCACACGTTATCGAGGAAACCGGCCGCGGCGAGCGGGCGTACGACATCTACTCGCGGCTCCTGAAGGACCGGATCATCTTTCTGGGCGGCGAGATTGACGACGACACCGCCAACCTCATCATCGCCCAACTCCTGTTCCTCCAGAACGAGAACGCCGATACCGACATCTCGATCTATATCAATTCCCCCGGCGGGTACATCACGGCCGGCATGGGCATCTACGACACCATGCAGTTCGTCGGGTGCGACGTGCGGACGTACTGCCTGGGCCAGGCCGCCAGCATGGCCGCCGTGCTTCTGGCCGCCGGCACGAAGGGCAAACGGTTCGTCCTGCCCAACAGCCGCGTCCTCATCCACCAGCCGCTGGGCGGCGCCCGCGGGGCCGCCACCGACATCGGCATCCAGGCCGAGGAAATCCTGCGCCTGCGCGCACGCCTGAACCAGATCCTCGCCGATCACACCGGCCAGAGCGTCGAGCAGATCGAGAAGGACGTGGACCGCGACCGCTTCATGGCGGCCGAGGAAGCCGTCGAATACGGCATGGCCGACGAGATCATCACCCGGCTGCCGCGCAAGGAAGACTGACGGGTCGGTAACGTAGTCACCCGAAGCCACCACCCGCATTCAGTGACGCGCGGCCGCCGTGCCTGCCGCGACCCGCAGACGCGGGACGTGCCTGCGACGCGCTAGAACCCCAAATCCGCCCCGTCGTGAACCGCCAGGCCGATTTGTTCCACCCCTCCCCGCCGGCCGTTGTACCAGAGGAGCCAGCGGCCGGCGTCGAGCATCGCGAACGGCTTGTAGCAGGCGTCGGCGTCCCAGGTATCCTTACCCGGCCGGAGGATCGGATTTGCCGGGTGCCGCTGCCACCCCGTCAGGCCGTCGCGGGAGCGGGCCAGGCCGATCTGGGCGCGATGCTCGTCGGCAAAGCCGATGTAGAACATCACGTGCCACCCGCCGTGGCGGACGACCTGAGCGGCTGTGACCTTGTGCGTCTCCCACTCGGCCGTCGGGTCCGGCCGGAACACGGGGTTGGCTGCGTGCTTCGTCCAGGACCGGCCGTCCGGGCTGGTGGCGTGGCCGATGGCGTTGGGCTCATGCTGCTCGCCGCCCGAGTACCACATGCGGAAGAGGCCGGCGGCCTCGTCCCACGCGACGTGCGGGCACATGACGGCGATGTCCTTCTCCCAGCCGGGCTCGGCGGAGAGGGCGGGCCTGGCGCTCGCCCGCGTCCACGTCTTGCCGTCGGGGCTCGTGGCGTAGCCGATCCAGGACCGCTTGCTCGTCTGGCCGGTGTACCACAGGTGATAGCCGTCGGCCCGCTTGACGAGGGAGGGTCGGTTGATCCGCTCCTCCCAGCCGCTCGCACGGTTCGGGCCCAGGACGACGACCGGGTCGGACCAGCGGACGCCGTCGTCGCTCTCGGCGAGGGCGATGCTATGCTTTGGCCGCCACGAGAACCACATGCGGAAGCGGCCGCCCTCGGCCAGCAGCGTTACGTCAAAGCAGGTGCCGAGGCCGCCGCCGAGGACGGGGCTGGCGGGGCTCTTGACCCATCCACCCGCCGTGTCGGCCGACGGATTCACGGCCGCCTTCGCGGCCGCGCGCGGCTTGGCTGTTGGCGGCCTGGCCGGCAGCCGGCCGGTCACGCGGGCGAGCGAGGCGCTGTGGGCGATCTCCTCGCCGTCGGCCAGGACCCGCAGGCCCGTGCCCTTGCCGTACCGCGCGCCCGTCTTGTCCCAGAGAACCGTGAGGCTCCGCCCGTGGTACGCCACGCCGTCCAGGCAGAACCAGTCCCACGTGCCGTCGGGCAGGAGCGGGTTGACGACGACCGTATCGTCCGGCTGCGGCCTCAGGCCCACGAGCCCCGAGATGATGAGGTCGCAGTAGGTGGAGTGGTTGTAGTCCTTGCCGCGCTCCACGCCGCCCTTACCCGGGTTCCACGTGCCGTTCTTCCACGCCTTGAGGCGGGTGCGGGCGATCCAGTCGCCCGTCAGCGGGTTCAGGTTCTCGTCGATCCACGGGACGACCGACCCGTCGTCGCGTGTCAGGCGGTGCGAGGCCGTGTACGTCTTGAGCGTCTCGAAGTAGTCGGCCTTGGTGACGGCGTCCTGCGGATAGTCGTTCAGGACGTTCGCCAAGGCGGTGAGCGTTACGCTGGTGGCGTACGGCCAACTGGGCCCGTTCCACTGGCACTCATGACCCTCGTAGGCGACGGCGAACCCGGGGTGCCGCTGCTCGGCCGTCGTCGGGCCGTATGGCGCGTGGAAGCCTTTCGGGTCCATCAGTTGTTTCCACGCGACCTCGTACCCCTTGCCCTTGGGCGGCAGGTGGACGTACCAGGGCGTGTAGCCGTGCAGTTCGCGGACGTCGACGACTTGGGCGTTCTCGCCGCGGGGCAGGACCTTGAAGAAGCCGGCGCCGGCGTCCCAGAGTTTCTCGAGGACGAGCCGGCGGAGGCGCGCGGCCTTCGCACGGTAGGTCTTGGCGACCTCCGGCCTGCCGGCCAGGTCGGCGATGGCCGCGATCGCCACCGCGTCGCCGTACAGGTACGAGTTGATCGTGGCCCGCTTGCCCTGGCCCTTGTGGGCTTTCCCGGCGATGGAGACCTCCATGCCGTCGCGGTCGTCGATTTGCCAGAAGAGGCCGTCGGGCTCGAGGCGCGATTTCTCCCACGCTTCGTAGTTCCGGACGAGGTCATCCAGGAGCCCGGTGACCAGCGCCTTGTCGCGGCGGACGAGGTACCGGGCGTACATGGCGTCGGCGGCCCAGAAACTGTACCGCCGGGGGCTGCCCCCCTTGCGGAACCAGAAGACGGCGTAGTCGTCCAGGTACTTCGGGTCGCGGAGCCACCGCCCCTCGTAGAAGTGGTGGCCGGCGGGGCAGGAAATCGTGTTGTGCTTGCCCGACCAGCCGACCTTCGGCAGGAACTCCGTGATGACGAAGCCGTCCGGCGTTTCCTTGACGTGTTTGCGGTACGTCCACCAGCGAAAGTGGTAGATCTCCTCGACGGCCTTGTCCGGGCACTCGAAGCGGGGAACGTTCCGGGCCATCCAGTCGGCGGCGGCCTCGTTCGAGACGGCCTGGCCGAAGTGCGTGTGGTCCGTCCGGTTGAACGCCTCGACGTAGCGGCGCAAGGCACCGGCTTTCAGGACGGCGGGGCCGGCCGCCCCGGCTGCGGCTGCACACGTGGCCAGGGCCAGGACCGATGCGAGTCCGACAAGTGATCGCCTCACGAAGCGCCTCCCGTTACGGTTCGCGCCGGCGCGGAGGCTGCCGCACCTACCCGCCGCGCTTGCCGGCCATCAGCACATACGCCGCGCCCTTCTCGGTGTCCAGCGCGACGACCGCCTTCTCCGGCCGCTCAACCTTCACGGCTTTGCCGTTCGAGGTTACGGTGACGGCGCTCGGCGTGCGCACGCACACGGGCCGGCCAAGCGTCGAGCGGACCGTCGCCTCGGTGAGCCGTCCGCCCGCCCAGGCGATATCGACCTCGAACCCGCCGCGAGCCCGCAGGCCCGTGACGCGGCCGGTGGGCCAGGCCTTGGGCAGGGCGGGCAACAGGTCGAGCTGGCCGAGGTGACTTTGCAGGAGCATCTCGGCGATGCCGCTCGTCCCGCCGAAGTTGCCGTCGATCTGGAACGGCGGGCACGTGTCGAACAGGTTCGGCAGGGTGCCGGTGGCGATGAGGCTCTCGAGCATCCGGTAGGCGTGGTCGCCGTCGAGGAACCGGGCCCAGAGATTGATCTTCCAGGCCTTGCTCCACCCCGTGCCGCCGTCGCCTCGGATTTCCAGCGACTTCTTCGCGGCCGCGAACAGCTCGGGCGTGCCGCGGGGGGTGATCTGGTTGCTCGGGAACACCCCGTACAGGTGCGAGACGTGGCGGTGGTTCATGCCGGGGGCCTGCATGTCCCAGTCGTCGAGCCACTCCTGCAACTGGCCCGCCTTGCCGATTTGGTTCGGGGCAAGGCGCTCGCGCGTCGTGCGGAGCGTGTCGGCGAAGTCGGCGTCGGTGCCGAGGACCTTGGCGGCGGCGATGCAGTTCGTGAACAGGTCGCGGATGATCTGCGAGTCCATGGTCGGCCCCGCGCAAACGCTCGCGCCGCCGGGGTGCCGGTTCTCGGGCGACAGCGACGGGCACGTCACCAGCCACTTGTGCTTGGGTTCCTCGACAAGCGTGTCGAGGAAGAACCGGGCGGCGCCCTTCAGCACGGGGTACGCCTTCGCCAGGAAGGCCTTGTCGCCGCCGAACTCGTAGTGGTCCCAGAGGTGCTTGGCGAGCCAGGCGCCGCCGGTGGGCCAGAACCCCCACGTGGGCCCGTCGATCGGGGCGGTGGCCCGCCACAGGTCGGTGTTGTGGTGGGTGACCCAGCCCCCCGCGCCCCAGTTGACCCGGGCGGTGCGTCGGCCGGGCTCGACCAACTCGGTCACCATGCGCAGCAGGGGCTCGTGGCACTCGGCGAGGTTGCAGGGCTCGGCCGGCCAGTAGTTCATCTCGGTGTTGATGTTGATCGTGTACTTGCTGTTCCACGGCGGGTTCATGTGCTCGTTCCACATGCCCTGCAGGTTGGCCGGCTGGCACCCCGGCCGCGAGCACGACATCAGGAGATACCGGCCGAACTGGAAGTACAGGGCCGCCAACGCCGGGTCCTTGCCCTCGGGGAACTTCTTGAGACGGACGTCGGTCTCGACGTCGCGGGTTGCCGGGCCGACGTCCAGCGCGACGCGGCGGAACAGCGCGCGATGGGCGGCCAGGTGGTCGGCACGCAGGCGGTCGACGGGCTTGTCGGCCACCTTGGCCAGGGGCGCCGTCGCGCGGGCCTCGGCGTCGCCGGACACGTCCTTGTAGTCGACGTAACTCGTGGCGGCGGCGACGAGGAGGGTGGCGGCGTCGGCGCCGGCCACCGTCAGCCGGTCGCCCTCGGCCCGGACCGTCCCGCCTTGGGTGCGGACGCGGACGCGGCACTGGAACCGCAGCGCGCCCGCGATGCCGTTGCACGCCCCGCCCGTGCCGGCCAGGACAAGCGTGTCCGGCGCCGACGCCGTCACGGTCGCCTGCTGCGGGCTGGTCAGCGTTGCGCTGAAGCCGACGCGGCCGGGACGGTCGGCCGACACGTGGACCACGAGGACCTGGTCGACGGGGCTCGAGAAGACCTCGCGTGTGAACCGCACCCCGCCCGACGTGTACGCGACCCGCGCAATGGCGGTGTCGAGGTCGAGGTCACGGCGGTAATCGGCCGCTTGCTCGATGCCGGGCAACGCCAACACCAGGTCGCCGACCGGCTGATACGACATCTGGCGCAAGGGGCGGGCCATCATCCGCTTGCCGATCAGGTCGTGGGCCTCGCGGTACTTGCCCGCGAAGATGAGGCGCCGGGCCTCCGGCAGGGCCTCGAGGGCCTCGGGGCTCGACGGGTCGTACGGACCGGCGGCCCAGAGGGTGTCTTCGTTGAGCTGGATGCGTTCCTGCTCGATGCCGCCGAAGACCATTGCCCCCAGTCGCCCGTTGCCCACGGGCAGGGCCTCGACCCACTGCGTGGCGGGCCGGCGGTACCAGAGGGCCAGCGGGGCGTCGGGCGGGTCGGCGCGGCCGGTCAGGGCGGCGGGGCGGGCGATCTTCAAGCCCCCCGGCGCCGTGCTGACAAACGCCGACTCGCCGGGCCGACGGAAGTCCCAGTCGCCGACGCGCCCCGGCAGGTCCCGCGACCGGCGGCCCGGGTCGGCCGCGAGGGCGGCAATCTCGTCGGCCTCGAGCGCGCGGCGGTAGACGGCCGCGCGGACCATCGCGCCGCGGAACCGGTTCACGCCGGCGCTGTCGCTGCCGATGCGCAGCGGCAGCCGGTTCCGGATCATCGGCTTCATGCCGGCCTTGCCGGCGTCGGCCACCTCCTTGCCGTCGAGGTAGAGTTTGAAGATGCCCTTGGGCGCGCTGAAGACCCCCGCCACATGAACCCACTTGCCGGGCGCCAGTTTGGCGTTGTATTGCAATTGGCCCTGGGCAACGATCATCCGCAAGGAGTTGCCGGGGAACGTGTCGAGCAGGTACCCCGTGGACGTGCCGGCCTCGCTCTTGTCGAGAATGCGTGCCCCGCCGGAACGGAACCGCTCGGGGCGGACCCACGCCTCGAGCGTCACAGCGTCGCGGAGGTCAAGGGCAGGGGCGTGCGGCACCTCGACCGTGCCCTCGCGGCCGTCGAAACGGAGCGACGGCGGCTCGCCGGCCGCCACCGCCAGGGATGCCGCCAGGCCCAGCACGAGCCCGACCCATCGGATGGTTGCGTTCACGGGAGCGTCTCCTCCTGCCCGGTGCCGTCCGACCGGGCGGTTACCGGGATTCCAGGCGGCCGTCGAGGCGAAGGGCGTCGCCGGCCTTGGTGGAGAAGTCGGCCGTCTTGCCGGCATAGCGGACGCGGCAGGGGCGGCCGAGATCGGACCGGATGGTCGCCTCCACGAGTTTGCCGTCCTTCCACGCGATGTCCACCTCGAACCCGCCGCGCGCCCGCAGGCCGGCGACCTTGCCGGATTTCCACGTGGGCGGGAGGGCCGGCAGCAGGTGCACCTCGCCGGCGTGGCTCTGCAGCAGGGCCTCGGCCACCCCCGCGCACCCGCCGAAGTTGCCGTCGATCTGGAACGGCGGGTGGTTGTCGAAGAAGTTCGGGTGGGTGCTCTTGGCGAGCAGGGCCTGGACGTTCTCGCCGACCTTCTCGCCGTCGCGCAGCCGCGCCCAGAAGTTGATGATCCACGCCCGGCTCCAGCCGGTGTGCCCGCCGCCGTGGGAGAGGCGGTAGTCGAGGGTCTTGCGGGCCGCGGCCGCCAGCTTCGGCGTCTCGGTCACCGAGATGATCTTGGCCGGGTGCAGGCCGTACAGGTGCGAGATGTGCCGGTGGCCGGGCGAGGGTTCCTCGAACGGCTCGGGCCATTCCATGATGCGGCCGTCGGGGCCGATTCGGGTGGGGGCGAGGCGGGCCAGGGCGCGCTGGAGTTCCTTGCGGAACGCCTCGTCGGCGTCGAGGATGCGGCCGGCCTCGATACAGGCGCTGAACAGGTCGCGGATGATCTGTTGGTCCATCGTCGGGCCCATCGTCAGGTTGGCGGTCTTGCCGTCGGGCGTGCGGAACCGGTTCTCGGGCGAGGTTGATGGACCGCTGACCAACTGGCCCGTCTTGGGGTGCGCGACGAGCCAATCCAGGCAGAACAGGGCCGCCTCTTTCATGACCGGCCAAGCCCGCTCGGCCAGGAACGCCTTGTCGCCGCCGTACAGGTAGTGTTCCCACAGATGGCGGGCCGACCAGGCGGCGCCCATCGGCCACATGCCGTATCCGGGATTGCCGATGACGTCGCCATACCACCAGGCGTCGGTGGTATGATGGGCGGTGAAGCCCCGGCAGCCGTACGTTTCCCTGGCCACCTTGCTGCCGCGGGGCCGCAGGTTCTCGACCAACCGGAAGAACGGTTCGTGGCACTCCGACAGGTTCGTGACCTCGGCCGGCCAGTAGTTCATCTGGATGTTGATGTTGACGTGGTAGTCGGCGTTCCAGGGCGGTTTCATTTTGCCGGCCCACAGGCCCTGGAGGTTCGACGGCATGCACCCCGGCCGCGAGCACGAGATGAGCAGGTACCGACCGAACTGGAAGTACGTGCGGATGAGGGCGGCATCCATCGCGCCGGCCTTGATGCGCGCCAGACGCTCGTCGGTCGGGAGGCCGGCGGCCTCGGGGTCCGCCGGCCCCAGGTCCAGCAGACACCGGCGGAAGAGCCGCTGATGTTCGGCCACGTGGGCCTTCCGGAGGGCCTTGTACGGCTTGGCCGCGGCAGCCGCCAGATGTGCCTCGCACGTGGCGTGCGGATCGGCGCCGTCGTAGTCCGTGGCGGCGACGATGAGCAGCGTAACGGCGTTGGCCTTCTCGACGCGCAGCATCTTCTCGCCGGGCCGGACGGCCCCGCCCTCCGGCAGAATCGTCATCTGCGCCTCGAACCGCACGCCCTCGTTCGCCGCACGGCCTTTCATGACGAGGCGGTCGGAGCCCGCGACCTCGACCCCGGCGTCGGCCGGACGCGAGAGCGCCGCCTCGAACGTCACGCGGCCCGGCTTGTCGCACGTGATGCGCACCGCGATGACCTGATCGACCGGGCTCGCGAACACCTCGCGCACGAACGTGGCGTCGCCGTCGGTCACCTGCGTGCGGGCGACGGCCGTGTCGAGGTCCAGGCTGCGGCGGTACCGGCCGGCCGACTCGATTGGCGGGAACCGCAACGCCACGTCGCCCAGTGTCTGGTACGTGTGCGTGCCGGTCGCGAGGCGGCGGCCCATGATCTTCTTGGCCACCAGTTGCTGGGCCTCGACGTACTGGCCCTCGAACAGGAGCCGGCGGGCCTCCGGCAACGCCGCCCGGGCCTCGGGGTTGGCCCGGTCGACGGGGTGCCCGGTCCAGAGCGAATCGACGTTGAGTTGGAGGCGTTCCTCGTCGGTGCCGCCGAAGACCATGGCGCCGATGCGCCCGTTGCCGACCGCGAGGGCCTCGGTCCACTTGCCGGCGGGTTGGCGGTACCAGAGGATGAGGTCGCCGTCGGGCGGGCCGGCGGCCTCGATGTGCCTGGCCTTCGCAAAGGCGTGCCGCTTGGCGGTCGCCGCGGCCAGGCGCTCCGCCTCGGGACCGTTGGGGTCGGCCGGCCACCGGGCCCAGGCGGTGTCATCACCGGTGCGGAGTTGCCAGCGTCCTTCCAGGCCGAGGGTGCCGGCGTCGCAGGCGAGCGTCAGGGGGCCCTCGCCCATTCCGCCCCGGCCGCCGTCGTCGTAGGCGCGGACGGCAATCAGGTTCCACGCACCGAAGCGGACGGCCTTGGCCGGCACGCGGTACGTCCGGCGCACCTGGGAGGCCGGCTTGGGTTTGGGCGGCAGCCCGCCGGTGGCGCCGACCTTGGTCCCGTTCACGAACGTTTCGTCGCAATCGTCGATGCGGCCGAGGTCGAGCGTCAGGTCGCGGCCCTTCCATTCCGGGGGTACCTGGACGAACGCGCGGTACCACGCGAAGCCATTGTGGCGGCCCAGACCGATACCCGCGTCCTTCCAGTAGGCGGGCGCCTGGGCGTACCGCCAGCCATCGGCGGGGGCGGCGGCCATCGTGGTAGCCGTCAGAACACAGAGCGTCAGCACGACCGTGGCACGGCGGGTCATCGTTGGTCTCCTTCCAGTGGAGGGGCGGGCGGCGGGACGCACCGGGCGGTGTCACTCGGCCTCGTCCGGCGCGGGGGCCGTCTTGCGCGGCAGGTGGATGACGAACGCAGCGCCGTGGCCGGGTTCGCTGTTGACCGACACGAATCCCCCGTGGTCCTGTATGAGTTTTTGCGTGGCGGCCAGGCCCAGGCCCGTGCCCTGGTGTCCCTTGGTTGAGTAGAAGGCGTTGAAGATTTTCGGCTGCTCGCTGCGCGGAATGCCGGGGCCGTTGTCGGCCACGCTGATCCAGACCTCGCTGCCGTGAGGCGATAGGCGCGTCGTTACCTCCACCTGCCCGCGAACGGCCGGAACCGCCTCCATCGCGTTCGTCAGAATGTTCAGGCATGCCTGGTGCAGACCGTTCGGGTCGACCGCGATCTCGGGCAGCGACGTGTCGAACTTGGTTACCAGTCTGACCTGCTTTTCCCGGGCATTGTCGTGGAGCAGCCCGACGACCTCGCGGACGACCGCGTTGACGGACATCTGCTGCACGTTGGGCGGCGACTGCCGGCTGTAGGAGAGCATGTCGAGCACGAGCATGTTGATGCGGCGCATGTTGCGGCGGACGATGTCCCACCCTTCGCGGACCGTGCCGGGTTCTTCGCGGTCCAGGCCGCTTTCGAGGGCGTGGCTGCCACCCTGGATGCCCTGCAGGATGTTCTTGATGTAGTGCGAGAGGCTGGCAACGGCCTGGCCGACGGCCGCCAGCCGTTCCTGCTGGACTTGGCTGGCCATCAGGAGCGCGTTTTCGACCGCCAGACCCGTCTGGCACCCGATGGCGGTCATCAGTTTCAGGTCGTCGGGCGAGAACTCGCCCTGGCTGACGTGCGTGTCGACGTGGATGATGCCCAGAATGGCGTCGCGGCTCTTGATGGGCACGCAAATGGCGCTGCGAATGCCGTAGTCCTGGACGCTTTCGCCTTCCTCAAAACGCTGGTCCTGCATGGCGTTGGTCGTCAGGACGCCCTCACCGCGCCGCGTCACGTAGTTGATGATGGTTTTGGAAACGCAGATGGCCGGTTTGGGAGGCGCCCTTTCGTCGTCGGGCTCGGCCCACTGGGTGTCGGCGGGGCCCTGGGTAACGGCCTGCTCGCGGCGGATCTGTTCCAGCAGTTCCTCGCGGTACCGGACCGCCCGCGGCACCATCGGGCCTTTGCCGCCTTCCCGCAGCAGGATGAACCCGCGGTCGGCGTCGACCACGTCGAACACCATGTCCATGACGCGGTTCATGAGCTGACTGATGTTGTACCCGTGGGCCAGCATGTCGGCGATGCGGTACAGCGCTCGCAGGCCGATGATGCTCGTGCGCATGGCGGCCATGTCTTCGCCAACCGCGAAGGCCATGTGCGGGTCGTCCGACGGCAGCGACGTCGAGATGATCGAACTGTCGACCCGGCCCTCGGTGTCGACCTGGATGGGCATGCCCCGGCGGTCGACGGTGGCTCCCGGTGTGGGCGGTTCGCCCAGGGCCAGGATCGTGTTGCCGAGGCGAATCTGGTCGCCGGCATGAACCTCGGCGTTCTGGATACGCAGGCCGTTGACGAACGTGCCGTTCGACGCCCCCGCGTCGTACAGAATGGCACGCCCGTTCTGGAACTCGAACCGGGCGTGCTCGCGGCTAACGCCGGGGTCGCGCAGCGGTACGTCGCAACTGGCGGACCGGCCGATGGTAGACGTTGGGCCTTCCACGTCGAACGTCTTACCGTGGTCGGGACCTTGAATAATGGTCAACGTGGGCATAGAGCCTACACTCGCATCCCCGCGATGTGTTTGTCGCCCGACACTTGAGGCAACGGCGTGCAGCGTATCCGTTCTTTATGTACGGGCGAACGCCGTCGCAGGCTTTGCAAAAATGCGATTCGCCGTCTTCCCGCCGGACGGCTCGAGCGGTCTCGGACGTGCGTGGGCGACTGTATCGGTCGTGGCGCTTGAAGTCAAGACCCGTCCGGGCCGGTCTTGCCGCCCAGGCTGGTCCGCCCGTCCGACAGGCCGTCGGCCAGACCCTGGCCCAGGTTCAGGCTTGCCACGATGCCGGCGATGAATCCGCCGACCCACTTCACGGTCTCGAGGTCGTGGCCGGCCACGAGCAGGCCGACGACGGCGGCGATACCCACGAGGCTCAGGATCATCTTTTTGCTGGTGAAGATCTCGGTTACGGTTGCCACGGGTTCTTCTCCTTCGTTGACGTATGCGCGTTTGGCGGTTTGCGATCGTAGAAACCTCACACGCCGCCCAGCACCCCGACCACCCGCCGCGCCAGCGCCACCAGTTCCAGGACGGTGTCCGGCCGGAGCCGCTCGCGGCGCAGGCGGTCCTTGAGGTCGGCCAGGTCGCCGGGGCCGATGACGGGTTCCAGGTCGCCCAGGACGAAGAGGTCCGTCGACACGGCATCCAACGGGTCGGCGGCCGTCGGGGCGGCGCCTTGGGCGACGGCTTCGGCCGCTTCGAGGAACTCCAGGGCGGCGCGTTTCAGGTCAGCTTCCGTTTCCTGCATCGGTGGGGCTCCTTTCGGTTTCGTACGCGCCGAGGGCCTGGTGGGCTTCGACGTCGCGGACGACGAGGTTTCGGACGAGCGTGGCCAGGCGACCGTAGGAGGCGGCGAGATCGAGGGTGTCCCGGGCCAGGTCGATGGCCCGGCCGATGGCCCCCTGACGCTCTCGGAACTCGTCGTCCAGGCGCGCCAGTTCCGCACGGAACGCATCTTCCAGCGCGAGTCGCTTGGCGGTCTTCTCCAGGGCCGTGTCGACGGCCACGCACCCGTCGGCGTTCGCCGCCTGTGCGAGCGACGCCGCCAGCGCCGTGTCAAGGACCGCCCGTTTCTCGGTCGCCAGGTGATCCGTAACCTTATCGTGATACGCCCGCATCTCGTCGCGGTACTGCTCCATGGCGGCCAGTTGCAGGGCTTGGCTCCGCTGAAGGGTGTCCGGTACGGCGCAGCCGGCGGCCAGAACGAGCAGCGCGGCAGCCAGGGTGGTGCGAATCAGAGAGCGGGGCATGGCGTGTCTCCTTTCGGGGGTTCGGGCGGTTCGGACCGGTCGCGTGGCTCCTTGGGGACCAGCAGGGCGAGGTCGTGGACCTCGCGGCGCAGGTCGCGGAGGTCCTCGCGCGTTTCGGCCCGCACCTCCGCCAGCGTTTGCAGGGTGGAGGCGTGCGGGTGGGCGGCGTGCCGGTCGATCCAGTAGGCGAACCCGGCCACGTTCACGCCGCCGGCGAACAACTGGCCGCCCACCACCAATGCGACTACCAGCCGCCGTAGCGACCGCAGTTCCTGCCACGTCCGGGCGTGGGCCTCGCGCTGGTCCGTGCGGAAGGCGTCGCAGGTGCCGCGATCAACATACGCGGTGCCTGGGCCGGACGCGGAAGGCCGGCCCGCGCTCTGGCGAGGATCAGGCGTCGTACTCAAGGGCCACCTCCACAATCAGCCGGACGGGGCCAACGACAGCCAGGCCCTCACGGTAGGTGCTGGAGTAGTTTGGGCCACCGGGCAACCACGTCGGTCGGTCGGCGGCGTCCGGCCGGGTGGACCGAACTGTCAGCACGGTGTCGCCATCGGTGCTGACCGACGCCGCGGGCACAGGCACCCGTTTGGGGCCGTAGGCGTCCGAGGCGAACGTGCCGAGCGGTGTCTCGGCGGCGTCGACCACCTCCGCCGTGAACGTGTCGGCGAAGTCGGCCGACCCGGCGGGCGCCTCGGTCGCAAGGTCCAGCCAGGCCTGCTGCACCGTGTAGGCGGCCAGCGACCCCGTGGCGAACGTCAGGCGGAACTGCCGCGATTCCAGGAACCACTGCTGGCTGACGCCGTCGTCGTAGACCTCGCCGCCCATGCCCACGTCGTAGGCCAGACCGCACGCCGCGCCGTCGTCCGTGCCGTCGAAGAGGCCGAACGTGTCGGCCCGGTCGGCGGGCCAGTCGCTGATGCCGAACGTCAGACGGTACACGCTGTCGCGTCGCTGGCTCTCGCCCACGGTCGGCAGGATGCGCACGCGGTCGAGGCGGTTGATGGCGTGGTAGAGTTCCGCGAAGACCACCGCGCAGGCGGGCGACCAGCGGTTCGCCGGTTGACCCTGGCCGTCCTCGGCCGTCAGGTCCCACGTCCAACCGTCCGCGCCGAAAGCGTCCTGGCAGAGGGTGGCCGGCGTGTAGAGGGCCTCGCGATTCGGGTCCCACCATCGCAGCGGCCAGGTGAGCGAGAGCATCTCGTGAATCTGGAACTGGAAGTTGGCCACCGTCGGAAGCGGGTCGGGTACGCCGCCGGCCGGCGTGCCGAGCACGGGGTCCCACCGGTCCAGCGGCGCCGGCACGAAGCCGGCCGGCACCAGGCCGTTGCGCTCCGAGAGCGCCGCCCGGACCTCGTTGAAGACGAGATCCACGTCGAGCGAGTCGCCCGGCTGCGGCGGCCAGCGGTCGGCGGTCCAGGGCATCGAGAAACTCCTTGCGGTCGGCGGCCGTCAGACCATGCGCGGCGGGTGCAGGACGATGATCCAGCCCGAGGCGGTGGCAACGAGCGGCACGTACCGGTCGAAACCATCCGGCCCGGCCAGGTACCCCGCCTCGTCGGGCCAGAGTTCGCCGATGTTCGGCACATCGGCCACCGGGTCGCCGTCATCGACGAACCCGCCGCCCTCGCGCCGGACCGGCTGAACGGTGTACGCGCCGCCGGCGTACGAGACGATGCGGGCCAGCCGCTGCGCCGCGCCGGACGCCGCCACGGACGCCAGGTACACCATCTCGGGCGGCGAGCGGCGGTCGAGCCGGGCCTCCACCCGGACGACCGTGTCCTCGGCGAGCAGGTGGGACCCGGCCTCGGCCTCCGCCATGTTGTGGACGACGATGCCTTCGAGGCCGCCGGGCGGCTTCTCCCATTGCATGCGACCGCCTGCGTCCGGGCCGGTGGGGCGGACTTCGTCGGCCCAGTAGCGGTCGTCGGGTGGGTCGCCCGGCGCGCCGGCCAGCAGGCGGGCCCAGAAGGTGCGGTACGGCGGCCCGCCGGGCGAGAGGTTCGGCGACCAGTCCTGGGGGCGGGCGGCGTCCACGTGGCGATCCTCAACGCGGTTGCGGATGGCCGACGGGGCGTAGATGCCTAGCGTCTCGCGCTGCATGGGCGGTTTCCTCACTCCAGGTGCAGGATGGTCTCGGGCGCCGGCGCGAATGTGAGCCGGAGGCGATCGACGACGGGCGCCACGGCGAAGCCGGTGTGGTCTCGGGCCAGATCGATCCGACGGCCGCGGATGCCCAGCAGCCGTTCGCCCACGCCGTGCCCGAGCGCCAGGTACGGAATGCGGACGTGCGTGGGGGCGGGGGTCCGGCGGTCGGCTTCCCAGGCGGCGCACACGAGGTCCTGGAGCCGGCCCGTGTCGTTTGCCTCGTCGGCGCCGCCCGCGCCGTGGAACCGGCTCGTGGGCGCCACCCGGCGGAACCGGTAACCGGCGGGCACGTGGACGTGCCGGGTGCGGCCGGGCAGGTCGTCGGCGTCCTCGCCGGCGTACTCGGCAACGAGGCGGGCATCGCTTTCGAGGGTGGCGGTGGCGCGGACGCGCACGTGGCCCCGCATGGCCGCCGCCACGTACTCCGGCGGAAGCGGATCCTCGGTCAGGTACACGCCGCACTCGGTCCGCAGGACGCGGGCGGCCAGGGTCATCTGGCTCCACGAGGCGCCGCCGTCGAGCGAAACCTCCACGTACACGCCGCGGCTTCGGCCCGAGCCGTCGCGCGACAGGCACGGCAGCAGCCGGCGCCGCCGCCGGACGTAGGCGTCGCCTGCGAAGACGGCCGACAGCTCCGCCGGCGTGCCCCGTTCGTACGGCGCGGCGGTGTAGTCGCCGGCCTCGTTCAGAACCCACTTGCGGAAAACGTCGCGGACCGTGTCGAAGTCTGCGTTCGTCCGCGGGCTGAAGTCATCCGGGTCGCAGGAGGCGAGGGCGTCGTCCCAACCGGCCACCAGGTCGAACGTCGACTCGTGGAGTTTGGCGTCGCCCTGGGCCACGTACCGGCGCGGGGCGGCGGCGAAGTCCATCCGGACCGCCAGACCGGCGAAGTGGGTCTGTGCCGGGTCGTACGTCTGGCCGGGCGGCTGGTGGCACAGCCACCCCGTCGGCCCGCGGTCGGGGTACCAGATCTCCAGCCGGCGGCTCACGCTCGCGGCGCCCGGCTCGATGCGTATGGCGAGGCGTGCCCCGGCGAGTTCCAGAAGCGCCACCACCGCCTCGCCAAGCGAGCGGCCTTCGAGCGACACGTCGCGGATGACCGTGGCCGGCACCGCGGCGCAAACCTCGGCGAACGAGGGTACGCCCGCGCTGCTCGTCTGGCCGTGCTCGGCCAGGACGTACGCGACCGCGTCTCGGAGGGTCCAGGCCTCGTTGCCCGGGGCGCCGTCCGGGGCGAAGATCGTGTACGCACCGCCGCTTACGGGATCGTATGGTTGGGCGGAGGCGTTTGGCCGGCCGTCGGGGTTGAAAACGAGGGCTCGGCCGTCGAGCCGTTCGGCGTTGCCGCCGGCGGTCCAGGCCCGGCGGCCGTCGATGCGGCGTCTGAGGAGGTCGGCGGTCGGGTCCTCGGCCTTCAGGGCCAGGCGTTCGTCGCCTGCGTCGAGGGCGAGGTCGGCTCGCGTGACGCGGCCGTCGAAGAGCACGAGGTCGTTGGCGTCAGCGCCCGGCAGTACGCCGCCGCGGAGCAGCGTGGCCGTGATGGCGGCGCCCGGGTGGACGTCGGCGGCCATATCCTCGACGCGCACCGATTCGCCGGTGACCGCGTCGCGGCCCAGCGCCGCCGCGAACGTCGCCGTGGGCGCGGAGCCCATCCGCTGATCGACGGTCTCCAGCCGCAGGCGCGGCTCGGCCCGGCCGTCGACGCGGACCTCGACGACCGGCGCGGCGAGGACGCGGACGTCGCTCAGACGCGCGAACAGGGCGGCGGTGTGCGGCAAGGCCGTCATGGCAGAACCTCCGCGGTCAGGGCATCAACGGGGGCGGGCGGTGTGGCGTCCGGCGTCACGGCCGCAACCGCAGGGGTCTCGTCCCAGACGTCGTCGGCCGCGACCGCACGGACGGCCAGGTCCTGGGCGATGCCCGGCTCGAGCGTGCCGCTGGTCCAGGCATACGCGGCCTGGCCGGTGCGGAACGGTACCTCGCCGAGCGGCGTCTCGTAGTTGATGGTCCCTGTCCCGCCGTCGCCGTAGATGCGGAAGGCCTGCGGCACGACGGCGCCGGTGCGGTACCGCCATAGCAGGCGGGCGCGGCCCTCCGGCAGCGGTTTGGCGGCCGGCGCGAGCGGCGCGGCGGGCCGGTCGGGCACCGCCTGACCGGCATCGTCCAGTTCCAGGCGACCTTCGCCTTGGGTGACGGGGCTCTCGCGTCCGTCGGCGTCGACGGGTCGGACGCCGAACCAGTGCACGGCGCCGGCGGCGAGGGCGCCGGTTACCGCCTCGCGGGCGCCCGGCCCGACGCGTTGCCACGGATCGGCGTAATCGATCGTGTCCGGTCCGCTGCCGGTTGCCTGGTAAAGGTTGTAGCCGGCCTCGCTGGCGGTGGCCTCGGCGCTGGTGAGCGTGGGCGACTCGTAGCGGCTGGCGGAGGCTGCGAGGACGGCGCGCCACTGGAGGTACCGCGCGTCCGGCAGGTTGGCCGGGTCGCCATCCCACGGCTGCCACGGGGCCTGTGGTGCGCCGAAGGCGTCGAGGGTGTCCGCCCCGCGCAGCGACCACGCGAGGGCGCAGCCGTCCGGAATCGCGACCGTCGCCGTGAGGTCCAGCCAGTCGGCCTGGTGCCGCGCGGCGTCGAACGTCGGGCTTGTCAGCGTGCCGGCCTCCAGGAGCCGATTCGGCGTGAACGCCGCCGTGTACCGGGCGGCGGCCGAGAGGCGGACCTCGTCCAGGACGCAGGTGGGATGGAAGGTGTACCCGAGGCGGTACCGGCCGAGCCACAGGGCGGCGTCGGCCGCGGGTAGCGGCACGATGCCGACGGTGTCTTCGGCGCGGAGGACGCCATTGACGAAAAGCCGCAGATGGTTCGGTGCGTCGAGCACGGCAGCCGCGTGCCAGGGCTCGGAGCCGGCCAGGAGGGCGTCCACGTCGGCGCCGGACCAAGTGGCGTCGCCGGGGTTCGGGCCGCCGATACGCAGGCGTGCGGCGATGTGCGACTCGGACGGGTTCGCACCGTCGCGCCGGGCAACGAGGTGCAGTAGGTGCGTGTCGTCCGCCCGGTGCGTCACAATGGCCCCGCTCGCCCCGGCGGGCGTCTGCCACTGGCGGACCCAGGTCTCGAGGGTCAACTGGGGGCGGTCCGGCTCGCCCGGGAAGGCGGCTTCGAGGTAATCGGCGTCGCCGTCGTCGAGGCGGAAGCCGTCTTCCACGGCCTCGGCCCCGTGGTTCGTGAGGTCGTGCCCGTTGCCGGAGGCGTCCGTAAGGCCGGTGCCTTCGCCTTGGCAGGCCGCGTCGTGGAGGTGCCAGAGACCGAGGGTGTTGGTGCCCGCGCCGAGTTCGTCGAAGTCGACCTTGAGGCCGGCGCCGGTCACGAGGCGCAACCCGTCGCGCGTGCCTTGGTCGAAGTTGGTTTCGTCCATCCGGAAGGTGAGCATGGCCGTGGGCTCCGTGTCAGACGGCGGCGAGGGCGACCTGGTACGTGATTCCGCCGGCGTGGATGCGCAGTTGCGCAAGATCCGAGCGGACCCACTGCTGGCCGTCGGCGGGCGATGCGGGCTCGTCCGTCCGCACGGGAATGCACCAGGCGGCGGCGTCGATGGCGTCGAAGTTGGCGTTCAGAACCTGGTCCCAGTCGTCGGCGTGGTCGCCGTGGGCGGGTTTCTCGAGGGCCAGGTTCGGCGTGTAGGTTGAGGCCACGGCGTGACTCCTTTGCTCGTTCTTGGGGCACGTATGGTTGCGGCTGTGGCGCCGGGGCCATACCCCGGCGGCGGTTCGCTCGGCGTGGCCTGACCGCACCGCCACGCCACAGCGCGGCTACACGTCCGGGCTCGGGTCCCAGGCGAGCGTGGCCACGCGGGTGTTCGGGTCGTAACCGGCCACGCGGACGTTCTGGGCGGGCCGGGGTAGCGGCGTGACCGTAACGGAGACCTCGGCGGCCGTGGCGAGCCGGTTGCCGGCGGTGTCGATGGCGGCGACCGCCAGGCGGTGCGTGCCTGCAACGAGCAGGTCCGTGGTCCACGTGTAGACGGCAGCGGCCTGACCGATGGCGCCCGCTCCATAACCTCCCGTGCCGAAGCCCCAAGGCGTGCAACCGCCGGGGCGGGCGGCGATGGGCGATTCGTTCAGCGGCCCGTTGTCGTCCATCGTGCCGGTGGCGCCGTCGCCGAAGACGTTGAACGCCTCCAGGTTCGGGTCGAGATAGAGGCCGGCTTGCCAGGTCAGGCGGACTGCGGCGCCGTCGCCGGGGGCGAAGCCGGTCAGGTCGGCGGCGACGTCCGTCCAGCGGTCGGCGGCTTCGACGGCCGCCACTTCCACGAGCACCATCTCATGCCGGCCGGTGCGGCCGGTCGGAACGGTAACCGCCAACCGCCGGTCGGCCGGGGTTGCGGTCACGCCTGCCAGGTGCCCGTTCACATAGACCTGGTGCCAGCGGTCTGCGTGGGTGCTGTTCCACGTCACCTCAACGGCGCCGGGGCCGGCCACGGTACCGTCGGGGGCCAGGTCCAGGGCCAGCGGGCGGACGCGAACGTGCGTGATGCCATCGGTCGTGCAGGGCACGGTCACCTCGCGAGTTGCTCGTAGACAATGTGATAGCGTTGATGCCGCCGTGCGCCGGCCATGGGCGGACCGAGCGGCTCGATGGCCTTCACGCGGCAGGCGGGATAGTCGGTGCCGTCGGGGGCGGCCAGGAGATAAGCCCGGCCGTCGACGAAGGCCGCACAGGCGGCGCCCAGCAGGGCAAGCCCGGCTTCGGTGTCGGCCGACAGGACGCCGCGTTGGTGGATGGGGCGCGGGCCCTTGCCCAGGTCGAGCGTGAGGCCGGCCGCCAGCCCGTTGAAGGTGACGTCCTGGACGCGCCGGACGGGACTCGCCGCCTGAACGACGTGCGGGCCGGAGCCGAAGAGGGCCTCGCCGTCGAGCGTGGCCTCGCCGGTCATCGCTTCGGTCCAGTACCCGGAGGCGCCCGCGAACGCCACGGCGGTGGGCTGGCCTGGCGTCACGTCGCCGACGGCGAGGGAGCCCGTGCGTGTGGCGCCGGCGGCCGGGTGGAGCGCGGTGTCGCGCCGCGAGGGCGGCCCGTCCGCCGACCGTCCGCCGAGCAGCGGATCGGCCCCGACGGCGTTGCGGCAGGCCTCGGCCAGGGTAACGAGCGCCTCGAACGCCCGCGTGTGCGGCACGGCGCGGTCGAGCACCGAGGCCCGCCAGTGCAGCAGGTGATACCGCCCGACGGGGATCTCCGGCCAGGTGAGCGGCTCGGCGCCGGTCGGCTCCAGGAGAACGGCGGGGAGACGGCTGAGCGGCACGTCGACGGCCTCGCCCGGGCGGACGAGGCGGACGGTCCGCACCCCGGGTACCGCGCGAAGGATCGCAACAAGGGCCTCGAGGCGTTCCAGGTCGGCGGCGGTCATGGTCGGGCTCTCCTTATCCCTCGGCTTTCACCGGGGCGGGTCGTGTTGGTGCGGCGTTACGCGCGGTGGAGGCGGTGGCTCGAGAGGCTCCGGACGTCGTCGGGCCGGCCGTCGGCGTCGCGGTCGAGGAGGACGCGGGCCTTGGCGACCTCGTCCTCGTAGAGGTGGGCGTAGTGGTCGGCCTTGGCCGCGAGGCCGCTTTCGGCAGCGCCGCCGGCCGCCTGGCCGCGGCAGAGCGTGGCCAGAACCAGCGCAACGGCCGGCCGGCGCAGGGTCCGCCGCTGGGCGATCCAGTCGACCAAGTCGCCGGCGGGGTCGTCGGCATCGGCCTCCAGGCCGAAGCGGGCCAGCAGGGCGTACCGGGCCTCCTCGTGTTGCGGGTCGAACGTCTGGATGCGGAAGGCCAGGTCCGTGGCCGTCGGCAGGGGCACGGCACCGTCGGCTGCGGACCCCGTGGCGGAGCCGACGATGGCGGCGAGCAGCGCCGTTTCGCTTTCAACACTCAGAACCTCGTAGAAGCCGTCCACGCCTTGTTCGGGGTTGGCGAGATGGACGACGTGGCCGGGGCGGACGCACCGGGTGACGAACTGCCCATCGTCCGCGGTCACGGTGAAGCCTTCCGTGGCGGCGCCTTGGCCGGCCGTCAGGCACTGGTGGTCGAGGACGATGTCCCGCAGGATGGCGGGCTCCCACTTGAGGAGGTCGGAGTCGGTGGCGAAGTTGGTCATGGGCATGCTCCTTGTGCGCGCCGGGCAGGCGGCCCGGCGGCTGAACGGTCCCTTTCGCGTGCCTCGCGGCGTCGGGTGGCCGCGGGGCAGGCGGGAGGGGGGCCGGTCGCCCGGAGGGGGGCGACCGGCCCGGGGGGCGAGAGGGGTCAGGCGGTCGCGAGGCCGCGGATCACGCCGTGGGCCGCCTCGTTCCGCAGTTCGAGCGAGTACTCGCCGAGGACCTGGCCCTTTTCGAAGTCGCCGGTGGCAGCGAGCGGCCGGTAGTGGAAGCTGCGGCCGGCCAGGGGCAGGACCTGGATGCGGCTGGAATCGAGCAGCAGGACGGCGTCGCGCGGGACCCAGCGCGACAGGACGACGCGCTGGACGCCGAAATCGCTCTCGTAGATGGCGATCTGGCTGGTATAGCGCGGGTCGTCGGCGGCGTAGGTCCGGGCGGTCTCGCCGAACTGGCTGATGACGCGCTTCTGAAACCCGTTGACGACGACCAGGTCCACCTGGCCGCTCGACCGTTCCCAGATGAGCCGCAGCGCGGTGTTGAGTTTCTCCTCATCCAGGTCCGTGCCGCTCGGGAACCCGCCCGCGCCGGGGGTGAACCGGTTGGCGAGGAGGTTGGGCAGGATGCCGTTCATGGTGCGCCGGACGGCGGCCTCGCCCTGGGGATCGCTGGCGGGGGCGATGCCGTTGACGACGGTGTTTTCGAGGTCCCTCAGCAGTTCGCGCAGGGCCTTGGCCTTCTGGAAATCGAGTTCGTCGGCGACGCCGAGGTGGCGTGCGGCCATCTCAGACCCCGACACCAGGACCGTCTTGGCGAAGATCTGCGTCCAGTTGGCCTGGCGCGTGCGCAGGGTGAAGCGGGCCGCGTCGGCGTCTTGGCCTTCCAGGGCCGCCCCGCCGAGGATGTGCAGCGCGTCGCCGGCCGCGACAGCCTCCGGGGTGGTCCCGCCGTAGCCGCGGACCACCGTGATGGTACTGGCGGCCACGTCGGTCACGAGGAGCAGTTCCTCCGAGTCGTCGCAGCGGACCTGGTCGCCGACGCGGAAGCGGTCAGCGTGGTCCGCCTCGATCTCGGTGTCGGACTCCGGGTTCGTGGGCGTCGCGGTCACGGTGTCGGTGTTCGGCAGCAGCGTGTCCTCGAGCCATTCGTGATGGGTGGACTGGGCCTCGACCTGCGGGTCGCCGAGGGCATCGAGCAGCGGCGTCTCGAACGGGCTGACGATGCCGACGAGGTCCGACACATCCTCGACCATTTCGGGCAGGGTCGGGCCGGCCGAGTAGGTGGCTTTACCGGTGAAGGGCATGATTCTCTCCTTTGTGCGTGTGGTTGGGGTTCACGTGTTTGCGTCGCTGGCTTGTGATCGCGGCTGGTCCGGCGGGCGTTGCCTACGCCACGACGGCGCGGCGGGCCCGCATGTAGGTCAGGACGTCGCCGGGGCGGCCGGTCTGGCGGGCCCGGTCGGCCAGCCGGTCGGCCGCCCGGCGAGGGGCGTCGGCGGCGGGCTTGGCGCCGGCGGTCCGGGGCGGCAGGGCCGGGGGCTGATCCGCCGACGGTCGGGGCAAGACGCTCGCGAGGTGCGGCTTCTCGTCGACGAGCGATTTGGCGAAAGCGGCCAAGTCGTCCGGCGTCTCGGCGCCGGCCAGACGCTGGCGAGCCAGGGCCAGGGCGGTCTCGGTGTCGGTGGCGCCGGCCCGGGCGAGTTCGCGCTCCAGGGCGCGGTCGCGCTCGAGTTCCGCGAGTCGGGTGCGGAGGGATTCGGCCTCGGCGCGGGACTGGTCGGCCTGATCCTGAAGGTCGGCGGCCTGGTGGTCGCGGCCGCCCTGCAGGTCGGCGAGTTCGGTCTCCAGGGCCTCGGCCCGGCGTTCGGCCTCCTGGGCGCGGCGGCGGTACTTGATGCTTTCCTGGATGAGGGAGTGCGGCGGCTGCCGCGCGGCCGCGACGTCGGGTCGGAGACCCGAGGCGTCGGGCGGGGTCTGGCCCGTCTGGGCGGATGCGTCCGTGGACATGCGTGTCCTCCTTACGGTTTGACAGGCGATTCGAACGCTGCGGCGTGCACGGTGCGCGCCGCGCGGGTGGCTGCGGCGCGCTTAAGCGCCGCCGGTCTTTGGTCGTTGCCCGGCGTTCGGCTCGTAGCCGAGTTCGCGCAGAACGGTCTCGGCCGGGACGCCGAGCTCGCGTTTGAGGCGGGCCTGCTCAAGGTCCTCCGCGGCGTTCCGGGGCAGGGGATCGGGCCAGTGGAGGCGCGTGGCGCGGTCTTCGGGGTCGGTCTCCAGGGCGCCGGCCCGGTTCAGGGCGTCGAGAATGAGGCGATTGGCCTCGACCAGCCCGGCACCGTAGGTCACGCGTTTGCGTGCCAGGCGCGTGAGCGTGCCCATGAGGACGACGTTCAGGGCGGCGGCGCTGGTGAGGTTGCCGATGCGGTCGCGGAGGAGGCCGGCGGCCAGGGGCGTCATGCCGCTGGTCTTGTCCATGGCCTCGCGGAGTTCGGCAATGTGGGCCGACTCGGACGGGCTGTCCGCGTCGCCGCCGAACTCCTGGATCGAGGCCTCGGGGTTGAAGGTGGACCACATGCGGCCGGGTGCGACAGGGCGGTCCTCGAAGGTCTCGACGCCCTTGCCGAGGTACATCTTGAAACTCTGGAACGTGACGCGGTTGGCCCGGTCCGACAGGCGCGTGTTGAGTTCGTCCTGGAGCGGAATGAGGGGCTCGACTTCGCTGGTGCCCTCGTAATGCATCGGGTTGGCCAGGTTCTGGACGTGGACGACGGGCAGCCGGCCGAGGGGGTTGGCGCCTTCGTCGGCGAGGTGGCCGTCCTCGTACCGCTGCCACCAGGTGGGGCCGACGATTTCGACAACCTCGACCGTGGCAGGTCGGTGGCCGGTCCGGCCGAGGAGCCGGGCGAGTGGCCCGCCGCCGCCCAGGCGGTTCGCCTGGCGGTCGAAGACCTGGACCCAGTACCGCAGGCGGCGGTAGTCGGATTCGTCGAGGATGGGCAGGATGCGCGGTGCCTCGACCGCCTCGACGGAAACGGTCCGAGCGGCCTCGGCGTCGTGCGGCTTCTGGGCGTCCGCGGGGTGGGTGCGGATGACCAAGTCCACGAATCCGTAGACGGCGCCGAGCAGGGCGATTTCTTCCAGGAGCGAGACGCCACCGCTGGCTTCCCAGATGGCATTCAGGGCGGCCTCGATACGGCGGGCGGCCTCGGGCCGGCGGGCCAGGCTCTCGATGCCGACGGGGCGGCCGCCCAGGAAATGGACCGCCGTGTCGATGCGCCAGGCGATGTCGTTTTCGATGACGACTTCCTTACGGGTCACCGCCGGCTGGGGAACCCCCGCCCCGCCGAAACCCAGGTGCGACCGGCCGGTAATCCGCGCCGGCAGGCCAAACTCCTGGGCCTGGTAGTACGGCTTGGCGGAGGCGAGCCAGTCTTCGCGGCGTTCGGCGAAGGCGAGGCCGGCCCCCAGCGGCGAGAGATCGTTGCGGTAGTAGGCCCAGAGGCGGGCCAGGTGCGACGCCCGGGCGGGCGCCTCCTCGCGGACGAGATGTTCCAGGAACGCCGCGTCCAGGGTGGGGTCGTTGAAGGGGGTCAGGTCCAGTTTCATTGCGGGGCTCCGTCTGGGTCCTCGCCGTTCGATCGGGCGTTCCACAAAGGGGCCGAGAGGACCGTCTTGGGCGCGCCATCGGCCCCCGGCAGTCGGGGTCCGATACGTAAGTCATTGTGGGACAACGGGATAAAATGTGCGACTTTTTGGGTTTTGCGCCAGAGGGTGGGGCGCGTTTGTGACAACGACAAGCCCAAAGTCCAAGGTTCCACGTTCAACGTGAACGGCAACGGCAACGGCAACGGCCAACGGTTGCCTGGCAGCGTGGCGGATTGGCAACCGCGAGTGCTGTAAGTAGTTGTGGGTAATTTCGGTGGGGGGTGCTGACCAGGGCGTTCGCGGAGGCCGAGGGAACCGAGGCCGGAGCGAACGCCCTGGCGTGGCGCGAAAAAGAAGGTACGCTGGTCCTT
>Ga0272441_10004378_pt1 | contig 25645 bp, 28 predicted proteins | sample SSMProp6N_FD_193582 | JGI IMG/M metagenome (GOLD analysis project Ga0272441, IMG submission 193582) | Marine sediment archaeal communities from Little Sippewissett salt marsh, Falmouth, MA, United States - SSM-Prop-6N | ecosystem: Environmental > Aquatic > Marine > Wetlands > Sediment ...
TTGCAACATGCTTTTCGATATCGATCTTGTGAGTAAGCAATCTTTTGATTTTACCAGGTTAGAGCGAATATCTTCTGAAGAGATGGTCATTCAAGCTAAGCCACAGGTTAAATAACCAAATGACAGAAAATCTCTAGATCCCCACTACAATCAAGATCGCCGAAATGCATGATACATTAACAAAACCCCGTGCTGAGTAGTTCCATAGGAAATACGGGCGAAACCCCAGCATTTGTGCTGGAAAAGGAGGAAATATGGGGGATGCTGGCAGAATTGGAAGAAAAAAAGGCTACGCTCAAGCAGCAAGCCCTTGATTACAAGGAGAGCCGCAGTCAACTGAATGCGGAAGCTAGTAAATGGGCTGCAGAGCGGAACGAGCTTAATAAGGCAACCAAAGAGTACATAGAGAAGGCTCAGGAGCTTAAACACCTTCGGGACGACGATAACAAGAACGTCGCGATGGCTAAGCAAAAGAGAGACGAATACAACGAGAAGACCAACGAAATTTACGCAAACATCGACACGGTTCGCAAAAAATACAACCTCACCGGCGACCGGTCCATTAGAGGTCTACGCAGAGAGATAGATCATTTGGAGTTCAAACAACAGACGGAAGTACTGAGCCCAGATAAGGAAAAACAACTAGTAGAGAAAATCTCGACGCTTCGAGCAGATTTCAAAAGCAAGAAAATGCAAATGGAGAAGAACGATATGTTGCGGGATCTCCTGGATGAAGCGCAAAAAATGAGGGACAAGGCTTCAGAATATCACGAGCTTGTCACCAAGTATGCCGAGAGGGCTCAAGAATACCACGACCAGATGATTGGTACCTTTAAAGAGGCTGACCAAATCAGAGCCAAAGCCGATAATGCTCATAGAGAGTTCGTAAAATCCCAAGAAGCTGCGGACAAACAACATAGAGAGTTCATTAAGGCTCAGAGGGAAATACGCGACTTTGATAAGATCATCTCCGGACTTAGGAGAAAGAGCAAAGAGCGTAAAGAAGATCGGGTCAAGGCAGATGCCAGAAGAGAAGCAGAGGACATTCTCACACACTTCAGGCAAGGTGAAAAGCTGGATACCAACGACCTGATGAGGCTCCAGCGTGCTGGATTGGTTTAAAGTTAATTTCAAAACATGGGGCAGTCAAAGAACTGCCCGACCAATTTCGTTTTTAGAGGGTTGCGCATGAGGATCACTTGGCTGTCTCATTCCTGCGTAGAGCTAGTTGAATCTATGAACATCCTAGTGGACCCTTACATTGAAGGTAATCCACTAGCACCTCGTGCGGTTGAAGATTTTGACCCTGATATAATCGCAGTGACCCATGGCCATGCGGACCACATTGGCAATGCAGTAGATATTTCAAAACGCACGGGCTGCAAGGTGATAACGATTGCTGAAGTGGCAAGATACGTGATTAATTTAAATGGAAAAGCCGAAGGCATGAACATTGGTGGTTCTTTAAAGGTTGACGACGTAATATTTCACATGACCCAAGCCATACATTCCAGCGGCATTACCGCAATTAACCCGCCACTCAATGGTGGATATGCCACAGGTTTTGTGATCGACGATGGAACCAAAGTTTATCACGCGGGAGATACTGCCCTTTTCAGCGACATAAAACTTATCGGTGACCTCTACAGGCCTGATGTAGCTTTCCTACCCATAGGTGGTCGATATACCATGGGACCCAAAGAGGCAGCCATCGCCACCAGTTGGATCAGACCCCAAATCGCGATCCCCATTCATTATAACACCTGGCCCGCCATAGAACAGGATCCTTCGAAATTTCAGTCATTGGTAGAGACCCTCTGCGACACCGAAGTCGCCATCATGAAGGTTGGAGAGACGATCGAATGCTGAAATGCCAAATTTCTACATATAAATTTAGTTCATCGTGATATTGGGCGGCGCTACATCACTAATTTTGCCACTACAAGATATTTTCACCATCATTTCGGCATCCAAACGTATTGCCAATATGTAACTACGACTGCAACCGTAATCTTTTAAACTACTTCACCAAACCACCAATAGATGGATAACGTTCGTCTGCTCTTTGGAAAACCGAGAACGAAAGATAAAGATATCTTTCTAGCAGAGCTCAGAGATATCCAAAAAGAATATAATTGCATTATCCAAGCCCTTGATGCAGACAAAGTGGTAAGCGAAAAACATGCCCACTTCGCTGCGGAAAAGGCGCTCAGAGCATTTTCTGAGAACAGAAATGTGGCTCGAGATGTGGGCTTGGAGATCTTGCGCTACGCCTCAGGTCAAAAACAGATCGAGCGTGCACTATCCATGGGAATATCAAAGGCAACGCAGCGAGTTGCCCTCATCCTAGTAGAGAACGGTATCAAGCCAGATATCGCCAACGTTTTCGAAGCTGATGGTCGAGGACCATCCTGGAACCCAGAGATAGTGATGGATACTTTTGACGTTCAAGAAGAGGAGATCATGACCGTGGGCAAAGAAAGAATTCCAGATCTAGTTCTGGAAAGGGTAGCGCTGGTAGATGCCTATCGATGAGAGGATTACATGAAAGAAGAGTTCTATACCCAAGGCCGTTGGAAGAACTGGATTAACAAAATAAAAGAAAGCGAATTCACCTTCCAAGAAGAGGAAGACCCTGCAGCTGCGATCTTCGTTAATGCCATGGACGATGTGGTGCTGGCCTGCCTTAAGGTTGTGGCCAGATGCGATCGTGACATTATATCAAAGGAGGAAGCCCTTTCTACCATCGACGACATAATGGATATCGTATTTGAAGAACATGAGTCACTGGGCGAAGATGCCGACTTAATGTTGGAGTCACTAAAGACCGCTTTAACAGCTGTTTTTGCCTCCTGCCACAAATACGTAGAAGGGGAATTCAACAAGGACGCAACGCTCGAAGAACTGGTAAAGAAGGCCATTGACGCAGAGAACGATGGTAATATCGATGGCGCTCTAAGCAGCTTAAGCCAATTGGGTGCCAGGGTTTTAAAAGGAGAGAGTTTGCCAGAAGAAGCAATCGCTGACTTGCCCTACAGTCTAGTGGCAGAGCTATTAGACGGAATTGACGCCATATCCGCAGCCCAAATGGGAGACGATAGCTACAAAGAAGAAGACGGATCAGAGGACGACTCCGGAAAGCTCTGAACGCTTAACGCTATTCGGGCAATCAAATGTATCTAGTGGTCACCAGGACCCCGCTTCCGAGAACAATCATTGTGTGCTCCGCTTGAGACACCAAAGTGCCCTCAGCCTCCCACAGAAGAGGATATTTGTAGAGCACCCCAGCTTTAATCAACTGGTTCAAGGAGTAGTCAATCCTTTTGCCTTTTAGCCACCTGCGAGCAAAGGGCAAAGCTTCATAGTTATTTTGAATGTCTTTCATAAGAGCCCTAACTGGTGGAGAACGAACCGGTTTTTTGGTTAGGAAGGAATATATCTCAGCTTGAGACGCTTCTGAGATCCTGCCCACCCCATTTGTGGCGAAAGGTTCGATGGCAATTACGTCACCTTCTTCGAGAAACACGCCCGTTTTTGAGGACTTATTGGGTATTGCGGGACTTGCATGAGCCTCGTAGCGCTGAAGACCATGGCCTGTAAGGTTTGAAATTGGTTTATAACCATAACCCTCGATGGTCGCCTCTATGGCAGCACCCAACTGACCAGTATTTACACCCGGTTCTATTAACTCAATGGCAGCCTCCAACGCCGCTTGAGATGCTTCAACCAAATCAGGATTACCACTCAAATCCACTGTAACCGCTGAGTCTGCAATATAGCCGTCCACGTGCACCCCAATGTCCAACTTCACCATCTCTTCACCAAAGACGCTTTCGTCGTTTGGGGTAGGGGTATCATGGGCCGCCACACGATCACGAGAGATATTACAGGGAAATGCGGGTTCTCCGCCAAGCTTTCTAGTAGTATCTTCGACGAAGTTTGCAACCTCCAGGATGGAGGCCCCTACATGTATCATGGTTTTGGCCTCTTCCCGGACCCTAACCAAAATCTCACCGGCTTTTTTGTATTTTGCAAGTTCATCAATGTCCATGAGATATCAAGCCCCTTTTAGAGAATTAATCTCTTTTCAACCTTGGTAAGGTTGTCGCAGCCATTATCAGTTACCACTAACAAGTCCTCCAACCTAACACCACCCAGCTCGGGATAATAAAGACCAGGCTCCACAGTGATTACATTGCCCGAATATAATGTACCACCCACCTCACTGATCGAAGGCTTTTCGTGTATTTCCAGCCCCACTCCGTGCCCTGTAGAATGCATGAAACCTCTGTCGCTGGTCTCAGGATAACCCATTTCCACGAAAACTTCACTTACTTTGGCATGAACCTCAGCCCCCGTCGTACCAGCCTTAACCGCTTCTAAACCGACCTTCTGAGCTTCAAAAACAGCTTCGTACATCTCCAAAAATTGGATATCTGCTTCCCCTTTGAGAACGGTTCGTGTCATGTCTGCAAAGTACCGATTGCTCTTAGATCGTGGAAATATGTCTATAACAATTGGTGCGTTTGCGGGGAGAGGACCTGAGCCGCTGCAATGGGGATCTGCTGCTTTTAGACCTCCTGCCACGATGGTATCTGTTGATTCACAACCGTTTTTTAAAAGAACAAGATCAATAGTAGACTTAACTCGCTCGGAAGTTAGAAGTTCACCGTCAAGTTCCAGAAAGTCACCTTTGGGGCGAGAATGGGATATCAAATTCAACGCCCCCTCCATGGCCAAATCGTTAGATTGCTGGACGTATTTGACGGCCTCTATCTCTTCAGAGGTTTTGACAGCCCTCCATTCAGAGAACGGACTTTCAACAATGGACAAAGAGAACTCGCCCTGAAGATCTTGATAAAATGTTACGGGGAAATTTCCTAATACTCCTAGAGATTTTACGCAGTGTTCGCGAAGAAACTCCTTCAAAACAGCAACATAAGCTTCATGAGGTTTACCAAATTGATGCAATTTTTCTAAAATATTGTAATCTGAGGTGCTTTCTACCCCGTCTGCGACGGACTCTTTGACTGCGCGCACCATTTCCATGCTGGAGACCAGTAAAACAATGGAGTTTGAGGAGCTGTTGGCCAAAAGGGCAAAACGATCTGGAGCGAAGAAGTGAGATAAATAATAAAGATCCAAGTTGCACAGGCTGTCTCCCAAAAGAAGAAGACCATCTAACTTTTCTTCGAATATAAAGTTCCTCATCCGATCTGATAAAGAAGGCATGAAAGATTATACGCAAAAAAAGTATAAAAACTAAATCAACGAGAAGTACCGATCTTTATGGCGTCAGTAATTTCCCTAACAAAAGAGGTAACGTCTTCACTACGTTCTACCGCAGTACCGGTGACTATTAAATCCGCACCAGCTGCCACCAATTCTTGTGCAGCCTGGCCTGATTTGATTCCTCCACCCACTATAAGGAGGGTTTTTCCCAACGCCCTTTTGACCGCCGTCACCATGTAGGTAGGAATTGGTTGATCTGCACCAGATCCTGCCTCTAAATAGACCATCCTCATCCCTAAGTACTTGCCAGCCAAAGAATAGGCCACAGCTAACTCGGGTTTATTCCGAGGTATCTTTTTGGCGTCGCCCACCCAACCCACGGTGCCGCCCGGTTCCACGATCACATATGCCATGGGTAACGGCTCCAATCTGTATTTGTGGACCAAGGGCGCGCCAAGTGCCTGATTATCGATGAGATAACTCGTTCTTCTGGAGTTTAGCAAGCTCATGAAAAAGACGGCATCAGCATTGGGACAAAGACCCGCAAAGCTGCCAGGAAATAAAATAATCGGCAGTTGAGACTCTTTTTTGATAGTATCAACTGTATCTTCGAGCAGGCGCCCTGCGACCCCAATCGACCCGCCAACCATTATGGCATCAGTCCCTCCATCTGCCGCGGCTTTGGCCGTTTGGCCAGCCATTTTTGGACCCTGAGAATCAGGATCGACTAGAGTCAAATGAGCGGCTCCTCTAGTCTTCACGACTTGAGAGAGCATCTCTTCAACAGGACCCACCATGTATACCAATCGCTAGAGAACGCCTCAAAGCGGCTACAAATCGACTATCCTTTGCTCTCCTTAGACTTCATGCGAAGCCCTTTGTAGCCACATTTACGACAGCGAGTTGCGCGCACGGCGTTGCGAGCGTTGCAGCGCATGCAGATCTTCATATTTAAAATTCGGTTTTCAGCCTCTGGAAATCTGGCCATTATAATTGCCTCTTTGTGTGATTGTGTTATGTGATGTCGACATGGCAAGCGAACTGCTTCAATATTAACCTTTCTAATAGATCTTATAGCGCCGGGGTTGGGATTTTCATGCGAGGGCTTTCTCGCCCCCTCATTTTGAACCCAAGAGTCCCCAAAGGGACAACAGGTCTCGAGCCTGCCGCGTTTGGACTCTTCAGACCACTTGGAGACAGAAGATTAGTCCGCTCTGCCACCCCGGCACCGATCGACCTAATTAAAGCTTCTGGTTTATATCTGTTGGCCAAACGATGAGATAAAAACCACTACCTAGAAAAAGGACAAAAATCCAAGAGATGTGCTAAAAGAGTCCGATGTAATGGTCAAAGGAGGAAAAAGATAGATTTATTTGGAACCATTTCCTTGGTAGGCCGATGTCCCTTAGAGATGATGCGCTGAAGTTCCACGAGAAATCAATGGGCAAGATCGCCATCAAAAGCAAAGTCCCATGCCAAACTAAAGAAGATTTAAGCTTGGCTTACACGCCAGGTGTGGCCGAACCGTGCCGCGAGATAGCTAACGATCCGAACAAGATTTACAATTACACCTCCAAAGGCAACTTGGTGGCGGTGGTAACTGACGGTTCAGCAGTGCTGGGTTTAGGAGACATCGGAGCTCCTGCGGCCCTACCAGTTATGGAAGGAAAAGCCATTATTTTCAAAGGATTTGCAGACGTAGATGCCTTTCCCATCTGCATAGATTCCAAGGACGTCGATGAGATCATAGAGACGACAAAAAGAATCTCCACCGTTTTTGGAGGAATAAACCTCGAGGACATCAGTGCACCCCGCTGTTTCCAGATAGAAGAACGTCTAAAAAAAGAGATGGAAATCCCCGTATTCCACGATGATCAACACGGCACTGCTGTGGTAACCGCTGCCGCTCTGATCAACGCCCTCAAAGTGGTGAAAAAAGACATCGAGGAGGTTAGTGTGGTTATGAGTGGGGCCGGTGCTGCAGGGGTTGCAGTTTCCAAGTTCCTGATGAGCTTCGGGGTAAAGGACATTGTAATCTGCGACAGGAAAGGCATAATTCACCCCGATCGAGAGGATCTAAACCCTTCCAAAAAAGAGATGGCGCAGATCACAAACACTTCCGGAAAGAAAGGGACGCTGGAAGGGGCCATGAAAGGAACCGACGTGTTCGTCGGCGTATCTGCCCCAGGAATCGTAACTCGGAAGATGGTAGAAAACATGGCACCCGATCCAATAGTGATGGCCATGGCCAACCCAGTACCTGAGATCATGCCCGACGAAGCCAAAGCCGCGGGGGCTAGGGTAATTGCCACAGGAAGGTCTGATTTTCCCAACCAGGTGAACAACGCCCTTGGATTCCCTGGAATATTCCGAGGAGCGCTGGACGTCAGGGCAAGCGACATCAACGAAGAGATGAAGATGGCAGCGGCTCGGGCCATCGCCAACTTGGTGGATCACATCTCAGAAGAGTACATCATACCCTCCCCACTGGACAAAAACGTGGTTCCTAGGGTGGCAGAAGCTGTGGCCAGAGCGGCAATTCAGTCAGGTGTGGCTCGAATCAAGGTGGATCCGAAAGAGATCGCGAGAAGGACGGAAGAGAGAATCTCCTAAATATAGTCGAAAACCAATTAGATGATACTATAATCGTGAACCAATTATATGAAACTAATTGGTTCTCGCCAGAGTAGTGCTTAACGATATGAATAGGCCAAATCTCTAACTCTTGCAAGTTCGAGATGTGTCCGAAAGGTATCGTTAAACACTATAAAAGACACATGCTCTAAGGGCCATGGGTATAGTTTAGAAAATATTTAATTTTGGAATAGTTGTAGGTGATAGACTGCCAAAATCCAAGCCGTCAGCACCAACATCGGGAAGACAATTACCAAAAGTACCTTTCCACCATACCCCAAAGAGAGATTGTAAAGAGGCGGCCACGGTTCTAAAGTAGACCACAAAGAGATATCGTTTAGCACCTTCATGATCAACCCCACCAAAGAGGATCCGATCATAAATATGGACGTTGTGAGAGAAAAACCGAGCAGTCCCAAAACTGGCTTGGGCATGGGTTCTCTAAATACGGCCAATGCAAAGGCCACCAAAGAAGCAAATATGGCCCAATAAAGATAAACCAACGAATACTTAACTATCCACATGCTGGTACCAGATTCTTCATAAACTTGGGCAGTAGTTGTCCATAACTGCGACCAAACCAACAGAATTGCAGTCAGAAAACCAGTTGCTGTGATGAAACTTATACGATCCATCTAAAACACCTACCTACATCAATTTGATTGCAGAATTTCAGTTAGTAAATTAAAGTACAGTTCTCCATAAATTATAAGTCTACCGTGCCACATATCCTACACTCAAACAACACGTGTATATTCAGGATATGATTAAATATGAAACGGTACCAATATGCGATTGCGACCGCAATTATGGCAATTTTATTTTCAACTGCCACTAGCTGCGCTCTGGCCACAACTAACGAAAACCAAGATGTGCTTTACCAGGTGTCCACCATTGATGCTCTGCTTTTGAGCGTTTACGACGGAATTTCCACCTTTGGCGACCTGAAAGCCTATGGAGACTTTGGGATAGGAACCTTTGACGCTTTGGAAGGCGAGATGGTGGCTTTAAACGGAGAATACTACCAGGTAAAGGCAGACGGAATTGCGTATCCCGTGCCGGACAATATGACAACCCCCTTTGCCACAGTTACCTTCTTCGAACCCGACGAAAGGGTATTCATCGAGCAGGCAGGCAACTATTCACAATTCGAGGACATTTTGGACAAAAATCTGCCTTCTGAAAACGTCTTCTATGCCGTTCGCATCGACGGCACCTTTCCCTACATGAAGACCAGAAGCATCCCAAAACAGGAAAAGCCCTATCCTTTGCTGAAAGATGCTGCTGAAAACCAAAACGTCTTCGAGTTTCAAGACGTAAAAGGTACAGTTGTGGGCTTTTGGACGCCAACGTTTGCAAAGGGAATTAACGTGGCCGGATATCACCTGCATTTCATATCCGAAGACAGAACCACCGGTGGACACATTTTGGACTTCCAGTTGGAGGATGGAAATGTGGAGCTTGACGTAACCCCCAAATTCTTCATGGCTCTGCCCACAGAAGGCGACTTTTACAACGTGGATCTGACTCAAGATTTGCAAGCCGACCTGGAAAAAGTAGAGAAATAAGGAATATTTTCCAAAAGGTGCCATCTCGAGCACCGTGTTTGGAAATATTTTAAATATTTAAAACATTAATTATTACGAGTTAGACGTAGTATATGTACTTCTCAAAATCGACCTTGTCTGGGAAAGATATTGCTTTATGGGGGCACTTGTTCTGGCAACCGGTGCAAAGAACCACGCATTGACGGGGATTGGCCACATGAACTTCGCCCTTCTCAGCACCTTCGGTAAACACCCCTTTTGGACAGAATTCCAGACATATTTTGCAGCTCTGGCACCTATCTTGGTTTATGGAGGGGTACCAGTCGATATCTTCTCGAGGTACAGAGAACCTTCGCCTCTGCCCAAGCTCTCTTATCATCTCCAGCCGCTTTTCCTTGTTGGCACCCCAAATTCCCATTTTGAGGAAGACCTTCAGACGGAGGCTTAAAGGCATTTTTGCCTTAAACGCCCTGTGTATCAAATCGTTAGCCATTCTCCGATCTTCAGACATTTATAACCACCATAAATTAGAGTTAAAAATTTAAAAATTGTGAAAAAGAATGGTTAAGCCACAACAGGTGGGTATAGGAAAGCCCCATGCTCGTTCAAATCGTAGTCCAAACCCTGGAAGTCGCTCAAGTATTGCTGGTGGATTGCCACAGGATCCAGATCTTGGAATTTATCTGGATGGAACAACTTTGCTAAGTATGCCACGCCGATGAAATGCTTGGACCCACTGACTATATCGTTGGAGATCATGTAGACCCTGCCGGTAGTTACCACATCGAGGCGATCCCAACCAGGGCGGCTCATAATGCGATCTCGAAGTCCCTCCATCTGCGAAAAGTCATCGTAATTATAGCCGTCAAAGGCTACGTCTTTGGCACCACAAAGTTTGATTACAATATCGGGGTTCTTAACCAACAACTCTTCAGGATCCAAATACGAGTACGTCACTGGCAGATCCGCGAAGATGTTTTTCCCACCAGCCATTTCCACTTTCTGATGAGACGAGGCGCTCATAGAGACGGTCTGGTAATCGCTGTACATTTCCCAATAAACTTCTGGCTTTTCTTCGTCAGATAGCCCCTCAGTAACGCTCTTGATATCATTCATGAGCCCACTGTAAAAGTCGATATACTCTTGAGCTTCTTCTTCCTTATCCATCAGGTAACCCAACTTCTCAACCTCTTCAACATATTTTTCAGGATGAGATAAGTCTAACCTGATAACAGCGAGAGATGGATCCGCAGCATTCAACGTCTCCTGCATATGATCTACGCTCGACTCCATAATGGTTGCATAGTGAAATACTGCATCAGGAGCTGATTCCAATATGAGCTCTTCGTCAGGATCGCTGACCTTGCCCATGGAGGGCAACTGGCTAATTTCCGGTAAGAAGACTGATTCTTTTTTGGTACTGTCATCTATGGCGACGATCTTGTCCTGGGCCTTTATGGAGCGCAAAGCTTCGGTGATCCCCCTGTTGAAGACCATAATCTGCTCCAAGGGTTTATATATGGTAATTTCGTTTCCAGCGGAGTCAACTATGCTTCGTGGATAGTTTTCGCTGATGTACTTAATACCATCCAGCTCGTCAGCAGTCATCTTTCCTTCGTCGTATGCTTGTTCAGCTGCGTCAATCTCATCAGCATTTATTTTTAGATCGCCATCGAGATCTCCCAGAACCAATGTGTTCTGAGCCACCGAAACGGTCACCAATAATTGAAGACACAAAAATAGTGCCGCTAACCAAAATTTTTTGCTATTCATACACTCACCAACGGATTAAATAAACTTAATTTACATTCCAGTAGGTTAATTTGATTTAAAGTATATGAAGATTATGAATTTATTTTAAAAAATTAAAAACATGTTTTTAAAGTATAGTCGAGAACCAATTAGATGATACTAATTGGTTCTCACCAGAATAGTGTTTAACGATACGAATAGGTCAAATTTCAAACTCACGAGAGTTTGAAATTTGTCCGAAAAGTATCGTTAAACACTATATATTGAATTGTTATTTTAGATACAATGTACACCATTCGTCCTTATTCCCTGTTGCTTGCCCCACCCATCAGCATTTCAGCAACCCAATCCCAATCGTGATCGTAAATGTGTGCTGAAACGCTCAACGTTACTATGGTACCAAGCTCTGTGCCGGTCCCTTTTGCTACGTACTCCAAAAGACGAGTCAATCCATATAGATTGGCCGGATAAGCACCCGCGAAATCGTGACTGCGAAAAAGGGCGGTCAAATTGACCTTGCCCTCTCTGATCTTAAAGTCGTCCACAATCATACAAGGAATTTCGTCTTTCGCCGAATCCACCGGCGGAATCCAGGTGACTGCTGTAGCCCTTCTGGTATTGGAGTCTGAATTTAAATGATTGATTAGACGTTCAATCTGATCTACAGATTCGCTAATACCGGGAATGGCCCAACTTCGTAATCGCTCACCATAGGTATACTCGAAACCTGGATTTTGACCACTAATTAACTGCTGAGCATAATCCTCTAAACGTTCGAGATTCCAAGAATATTCATCAGGAATCATCTCTTGGCAGGGATCTTCTACCACCACCAATAGATCCAATAACTCCTTAGTCCGAGTGCCCCGCTCGTCTGTGATCTCTTCGCCGCCTCTCCAAATCAAATTGAGTCCCCTATACCAAGCATCTGGAATTGTCGCTGCCCTGATAGATCTACCAACCCTCATCTAATCACCAACCATAGTGAAAAAGCCCAGCCTCATAAAAATAGATTGAGGTATATCTGAAGTAAGCTAAACTGGTGAAAAGAAAAACGTTGAAATTAATAATCGCAATAACTATAGTCGAGAACAAATTAGATGATACTAATTGGTTTTCGCCAGAATAGTGCTTAACGATACGAATAGATCAAAAATGGGGACTTCGATAATGGAAGATTTCGAGTGGAAACTAACAGCTGCGCTTAACCAGTTCTTCGAAAGTGAGGGCACCAGAGCTGTCGCATATAGGCTTAAACAGAGTCGTTACACCTCTCAGGTGGTAGACATTCTGGTGGACTCACCCCATCATCAATATTATTTGGCCATCGAGTGCAAGAGCTTGAATGCTAGAAAGGCCAAAACCCTCTATTTTTCTCAGCATTTCTCCGAAGCAGGAGGAAAACATCAGATAAAACGTGCCAATGAATTCCTCCTCAAATCGGGTAGAAAAGGCATTTTGGCAGTTGAACTTCGTCGCGGGCCAGGAAAGCCCAAAACCGCTCATATGGTTCCCTGGAGTACGGTAATTAATAAGTACAGCGATGGGTTGGTTGGCCTGGAATTGGAAGAAATAGAGGAATCCTTATCGCTTGAAAGGACAAAAGGAAACTACGAAATAACAAGATTAGATGAGATCCTACTTTAGAAGATAATTATAGTGTTTAACGATACCTTTCGGATTAATCTCGAACTCGCAAGAGTTAGAGATTTGACCTATTCGCATCGTTGAGCACTATTCTGGCGAAAACCAATTAGTATCATCTAATTGGTTTTCGACTATAGATGATAAAAATGGTAACGATTTATCATAAAATTTAAGATAATTCTTGAAGGATGGACTCAGCGTTCTTATAGCCAACGCCACCATCCTCCACTCTAGCGGTCACATAAAAATATTAACCTGTTCGTGAGAAACCCACAATTTTTACAGTTGCCCCTTTATAGGGAACTACGGCAGGAGTTGCGCCGGGCATGTTGGGTCCCAGTACCATTCCCTCTATGGAAATGTTCCCAAGGGTGACGTTTTGATCGATAAATGCATCTTCGAAGACCAAATAAACATCTTCATCCACCTTGCTGAGAGTTATGTTCACATCTTCAAGGTTTGAAAAGGCCTCAACAGAAACTATACCCATATAATGGAAACTGTCCATAACGAGATCCTGTGCCGCTAAGGTGTAGTTTCCAGGGATCAGATTGGAGAAAACAAAAGTCCCATTTTCATCAGTTTTAACTTCAATAGCGAATAATGAATCACTAATTTCAATTTCGTTAGATTCAACAGCAACTGTTTCATTTAGGTCGATTTTTTCCGTTCCCTCGACACTGCCTTCATCTTCCACTTCGACCAATCGTTCTGGCTCAAGGTAACCGGTGACCTTAACCTCAGCCTCTGAATAAGGAATTGTGGCTGGAAGTGCCCCGGGCATATTGGGACCCATTATCGTTCCCCTTATGCTGAAATTTCCTTCAGGAACGTCTTTGTCCTTCTCCATCGTTGAATTCACGAAGTTCAAATACGTCTCTTCATCGGACCTGGAAACGGTTATGTTAATTTCTTCAACATCCCCTTGTAGGGAAAACATAGCATCTCCCATGTAATGAAACATTCCAATTATGGACTGATATGCGGCCACGGTATAATTTCCTGCAGCGAGATCATAAAATGCAAATGTTCCATTTTCATCAGTGTTGGTAACAAGAAATGCCGACCCATCTTCTTCAGCCTGCGCCAAAGCACAAAAGGTCAACATGCATAACAACAAAGTACAAACTTGCTTTCTGCATTTGAACATGTTCATCACCCATTAAAAATCAATTGACAAACATGTGAAGCTATTTGATTTAATCCTTTCTAGATTGTAAATATGTATCGAAAATACCAAAGCGTTTTATCTTAGAAAAATGAGGGAACCGTTCTGGACCACAGATCACCATGAATTACATAACTGAGGGGGACACCTTCAAGGGATTTCTCAAGATCTCATCGCCCATCGTCGCCAATAACATATTGCAAAGCATTTTGGAGATGGTAGACCTTTATTTTGTAGGGCGACTGGGACCACAGGCCATTGCAGGAGTGGCCATTAGTGGAACATTACTTATGGTTTTGGGAAGTATCGTGGTTGGTTTGGCCACTGCCAACACAGCATTAGTCTCTCGATTTTATGGTGCAAATGAAATGCAAAATGTGGGAACGACGATCGTTCACGCTCTTTTTTTGGGAGCTATTTTCTCGTTACTGCTGGCCCTGGTAGGCATGTTTTTCTCCAGAGATATGCTGCTTTTATTGGGTGCTGAGGAGGAAGTAGCCAACCTTGGGGCCTCTTACCTCAGAGTACTATTCGTGGGGGTATTTACCATGGTCCTATTGTGGTTGGTAAGCGCCTCTCTCCAAAGCTGCGGCGATTCTTTCACCCCCATGATGATAATGATCATGGCAAATTTGATCAACATGATCTTAGATCCCCTTCTCATATTTGGCTACGGAACATTGCCCCCTCTTGGAACAGCAGGGGCCGCTTTTGCAACTGTATCCTCTAGAGGCGTAGGACTGATAATCGGAATTTGGATCCTAATCAGGGGAAAAAGCTTGATAGAAGTCCCATCCATATCACATCTAGATCTTAATTTAATTTGGCGACTAATTAAAATCGGCGTTCCAAACGGGGTGCAGTCTGGAATAAGGAGCATAACCTTTCTGGTTATGATGGGCATTGTAGCACTTTATGGGACCTCGGCCATATCCGCCTACGGGATTGCCGGTCGAATGGAGTTAGTAGCGCTCATGCCAGGATTTGGAATCGCTACCGCAACTGCTATAGTAGTAGGACAGAATCTAGGAGCAAATAAACCAGAACGTGCCGAAAAAAGTGTGATTCTATCTTTGCTCATATATGGGGTCTTCATGTTAGTGGTTTCGATTGTCTACTACACTTTGGCTCCACAAATAATGCTATTTTTCGATCCCAGTGGGGCCAGCACCGCCATAGGCGTGTCTTATTTCCGCACTTTGACCCCCTTTTACTTGCTAATCGCCGCAAGTATAGTGCTATCCTTCTCGCTCAACGGGGCTGGAGACACCAAGAATCCCATGTATGCCACCATATTTTCCATGATTTTGCTCCAAATACCTCTGGCTTATTATTTACCAAACATTTTGGGGATTGGAACCGAAGGCATATGGATAGCTATGGCCATTGGCGTAACTATGCAGACACTCTTTTTGTTCTGGATATACCGACAAGGAAAATGGAAACACATGGTGGTATGACCAGCAACTGTGGCGGTCTTTTAAAACTTACTTTACTATATTCAAGGAATTACGGATTAAGCTTATATCCCATTCTGTAACCTCTATAATCATGAAGCTTCCCGGTACTGCGACTCAACCTGAAAACATTCACATAGCCATGGGGAAATTGGATATCAGACCAGGCATGACCTTTTTAGATCTGGGGTGCGGATCTGGTGCGGTCTCGCTGGCAGCCGCTCGTTTTACCGATGAAATATATGGCATAGACCGAAGGGAAGAAGCAATAAGGGCATCAAAAGACTTGGTTCAAAAAGGCACATTTCACAATGGCGAAGCATCTGAATTGATATCTCAACTACCCAAAATTGAACGCTGTTTCGTGGGAGGAACCAACGGAATACAAACCTTCTTTCCGGTATTAATGGAAAATACCACCCACAATTGTGTGATCGTAGTGAACTTGGCCAGAATAAAAATTGCCTCCAAAGTTGTCGATCTAATGAAAGAGTTCAATATATTCGAGGAGCTTCTTCAAATAAACATATCCAAAGGATATGAACTGGCCGGAGACATGGCCCTCAAACCGATAAATCCAATATTCATGGTGGTGGGGCGGCATCGATAAAAGATTTAATGTTTTTTTAAATATTAAATATAATTATTATTTGTTGCAATATTAGATAGTGTTGTTATAGACAAAAAGGAGAGAAAATCATGTTGATTGGAGTTGGCCTGGGGCCTGGTGACCCTGAACTTTTGACCTACAAAGCAGTGAAAACTCTAAAGAAGGCAAAAAAAGTCTTCGTTCCAGGAGAGATGGCTACAGATTTGGTTCGTCCTTACGCCGAACCAGAAGTGTTGGAATTTCCCATGATTTCTGACAAAAAACAGTTGAATGAAATCTGGTCTGAGAACGCAAACTTGGTGGCTAAACATGCCACCAATGACCTCGCTGCCTTTGCTTGCATAGGAGATGTAAATACCTTTTCTACCTTCTCACATCTAAAATGCATGATAGAAGAACTTCACCCTCAAGTGAAGATAGAAACCGTTCCCGGCGTGGGCACTATTCCCGCCTTGGCATCTAAGTTCGAGGTTGACTTAGGTGGGTCCTTCCTGGTTACCGACGGATCTCCCAAAAATGCAGTGATAAGAATGAAAGCCGTAAGACCGGCAAAGATGGCTGCAGAACTCCAAAAAGAGGGATTTGAGGAATTCGTTCTGGGCGTCCGCCTGTATACACCACAAGAAGAAATAATTCGAGGCAAAATGCCGGAAAAGAGCGATTACTTCAGCGTACTTTATGCAAAACGAAGATAAAATTAAAATCCAAATTCGAGGAAAAAACGATGAAACTCTATTTCGTGGGAGCCGGGCCGGGAGACCCCGATTTAATTACAGTTAAAGGGGCTAAATTACTATCCGAAGCTGATTTGATCATATACGCAGGTTCACTGGTCAATCCAGAGTTGGTGAAGAATTTGGATTGTGAGCTGGTGGATAGCAACACAATAAACCTGGAAGAAATTACAGATATTACCTTAAAGGCGCTTCGAGAAGGAAAAAAAGTGGTGAGATTGCATTCCGGCGATCCTTCCCTTTATGGGTCGATTTTAGAGCAGATGAAGCCCTTAGAAGAGATGGGCATAGAAACGGAAGTTGTTCCAGGGGTATCCTCTCTCTTTGCAGTTGCTGCAGCTCTGAAGACTCAGCTCACCCTCAAAGGAGTATCTGAAGCAGTGACCATTACCAGACCTGCTGGAACTACCTTGAAAGAGGATCTAATCTCCGACCTTTCCCAATACCAGGACACAACTCTGGCCATATTTCTCGGAGTGGACAAAATAAGATACGTAATGGGATCTCTTCAAAAACCCCCCGACACACCCGTGGCAGTGGTCTACCGTGCATCTTGGCCCGATCAGAAGGTGATTTTGGGAGAGGTAAAAGACATTGCCGACAAAGTGGAAAAGGTAGGAATCAAAAAAAGCGCCATCATCCTGGTGGGTGGCGTGGTTTCTAGAAGCGGTTTTAGGAGGTCTCATCTATACCAAAGTCGGTAGCGGTACTGGTATTTTCCAGGAACCTAAAAGAAGGCGAGACGCTCTGCCGGGCCCTGTCTGATGGTTATCATTCCTCCATAGTTCTTTATGAAAAAGGCCAATCACAAAAGGCCCTAAACGCACTAGAGAAGTTCGACTTGGTAGTAGCAATTATGGCGACCGGAATCGTGGTAAGGCTAATTTGTCCTATGCTCAAAGACAAGTGGACCGACAAACCCGTAGTTGTTGTTGACTCATCTCTTAGATGGGCAATTCCCGTAGTAGGGGGGCACCACGGAGCCAACGAATTGGCCATGTACCTCGCGGAAAGGCTAGAGCTATATCCCGCCATTACAACCGCCACAGATGCTGCAGGAATGAACTGCTTAGAGAAAACTGCCGACCAATTGGGCGCGTGGGTAGTGAACAAAAACTCGTCCATCGATGTTAACTTGGCCTTTCTCAGAGGAGACGTTCCCGTTATCAGGCTGAAAGGCCCCAAAGTGGTCCTGGTCGACGAAAATGTCGCCGTATTGAAGAGCAAAGGCGGAGTGGTCGTAGGAGTGGGCACCAGACGAGGCGTAAGCGCTCAAGAGGTGGTGAAAGCAGTAACATCAGCGCTAAAATCCATAGGTAAAACGTCCCAAGATATCCGAATGATGGCCACTGCATGGATTAAAAGAGACGAAGAAGGACTCACAGAGGCTGCAAAGATGCTGAATAGCGAAATAGTTTATTTGGACAAAGATGTGCTCAACGCTCAAGATGCCTTATCTCCTTCTAGGGCCAACGACTTGGGACTGGTAGGGGTAGCTGAGCCCGCCGTTTTGGCGCTTTCCGAAAGGCTGTTGATGCCCAAGAAAATCTATGGGGGGTCTGTAACTGTTGCCCTTGGAAAGTAAGCTGTACATTGTGGGCATCGGCCCTGGAAGACGTGACCATCTGACTTGGCAAGCTGAAAACGTCATCAACAAATCTGATTTCGTGGTAGGCTACAAAGCTTATCTGAACCTGATACCAGACCTTTTAAGGGGAAAACAAGTAGTTTCCACCGGCATGGGGGGTGAAGTGGATCGAGCCAAAGCAGCAGTAAATCTGTTGGAAGAAGGTTCTGTGGCTTTCGTTAGCAGTGGGGACCCAAATGTGTACGGCATGGCTGGCCTTGGCCTGGAAATAGCTTCTGAGAAGGTGGGCTTAGATCGAGTGAAAGTAGTTCCTGGTGCGACTTCTTTTACCGCAGCAGCCTGTCAGGCAGGTATAACCTTCAGAGAATCAGTAGCAATAATCAGTCTAAGCGATTTGCTAAATCCGTGGAACGAAATCGAACGTAGAATAGAGACTGCCACAAAAATGGATATGCCCTTGGCCATTTACAATCCCAAGAGCAAGAGAAGAAACTGGCAATTGAAGCGAGTTTTGGATATCTGCATCCTAAATGGCAAATCTGATCGGAACCTATTGATTGCCAAAAACGTCTCCAGAAATGGAGAAGAATTACATTGGACTACCGTCAAAAAGATGCTGGAAGATGAAGATCTGATCGATAAAGTGGACATGTTCACCTTGATAATAATTGGAGGAAAGGGCATGGAAAGAGGCTTACCCTCATCTTCTTCTAATATCAATTTGATAGGGATGGGGCCAGGCAATCCAGATTATCTTACCTTAGAAGCGCGGAAATTTATCAGCAAGTCAGATCACATTTTTGGCTCTGAAAGATACCTAAAAGGGATAAGAGAGCTGGCCAAAGGAAAAATAACCACTCATCAGGGCGAATATCGAGATAGATTGCAGATTAGCTTGGAACAGGCAAAGGCCGCTTCCAAGAAAAAGGAGATATCATCGATATTGGTGGGTGGAGACTCCAGCATATTAAGTGCCTCATGGCGCATATTGAAAGAGGGATGCAAAGTACACGTCGTTCCGGGACTAAGCTCTTTTTCAGCGGTTGCATCCAATTTGGGAGCCCCTCTAGTAAACGATTTCGTTATTATCTCAGGAACGAGAGAAAATCTCCCGCAAAAAATTGGTCAATTAGTTGAATACGGCTTCGCAGTGGTGGTTTACAATTTAGATTCGCGCCACATCCCACTTCTAGGAGAACAAATCGACCATTTGGAGCGACCCTGTGCTCTGACCCAAGACGTTACCAGAAAAGAAGAAAAAATCGCTATATCAAATGCATCAGATCTGTCTCAACTCAGATTCGATGAGCATAGATGTACCCTGGTTATATCAGGTCCAAACTCGTATATAAAAGATAATAAAATAATTACCCAACGTGGATATCAATCCAAATATAACTACTGAAAGATAACGAAAAATTGAAATTACAATCTCGGTTGCTGTTAACATGAACGAAAAACACTATCCAGATTTAGGCGCAATAACGCCCGAAGCAAAAGAGATCTACAACAGAAGTAGAAGCTTCATTGCAGGAATCGTCGGCGACAAGACCCCTGAGGACAAAATCAGACAACGTTGTGTAATTGCCACTGGCGACCTGAGCATCGCCGATATTCTCAGGTTCAAAAACAACCCAATCGATGCGGGACTGAAAGCTTTAGAAAAAGAGGCAGGAATCTATACGGACATAAAAATGGTAGAGGCAGGAGTGGTTAAAAAAGGGCATCAAAGCCAAGTGACTGTTTTCCTGGGCAAAGGCGATGATATTGCCGAAAAGCAAGGTATTACAAGGACCTCTGCCGGCGTTATGAAGCTGAAAGAGGAACTCAATGGAAGTATCGTTTTAATAGGAAATGCCCCCTCAGCTCTGCTCACCCTTTGTGATCTGATCGAAAAAGGGGAGATCAGGCCAGAACTGGTAATTGGCGTACCTGTAGGTTTCGTTAACGCGGCCGAAAGCAAAGAGAGGCTCAGGCAAATAGAGGTCCCATCCATCTCCGTAGAGGGCACTAGAGGAGGAACTCCCATCGCTGTAGCAGCCATAAACGAGATCATAAACATATACCATGAAAAAACAAAATGAAATCATAGATCCTGTTACTGGTTTCGCTATACCTGCTTCTTGGATATGCAAATCTGAAGATCCCCAGATTTTAGAGAAGGTAAAAAGCGGTAGATGGGTGCTTCTATCAGATGGCTCACTCTTAAATCGAGGCTACACAACGGGGACCACCGCTGCTGCCGCCTGCAAAGGAGCCGTTATATCCCTCACCAAGCCCGTAGATGAAGTTGAGATATTAACACCATCTGGAATAAGGGTATCTTTACCAGTTGAGGGAAAAGATGGGATATGCTCCGCAACCAAAGAAAGTGGAGACCACGAGTTCGACGTGACTTCAGGAATGGTGATCAAAGCCACAGCTCAGCCTTCGAATAAAACTGAGCTGGTGGCCGAAAAGGGAATTGGACGCATTCTCAGCAAAGGACTATGTGCATCTCTTGGCAAACCAGCCATCAGCCAGTCGGCAAGACGAGAGATCATAAACGCCATTGAAGAAGGACTAAAAGAAACCTGCTTTTCTGCAGTAAAAGTGAAACTTAACGTGCCACAAGGTCAAGAGATTGCCAATCGAACCCTAAACCCCAAGGTAGGCGTTATCGGTGGGATATCCATATTGGGGTCTACAGGATTCGTAGAACCCTGGAATGAACACATGGGAGAGGACAGGATAGCCGAAATAAAGATGCTCGACAAGGTCGTGGTAACCACCGGAAGGGCAGGGCTGAAATACAGCCGAATTTTATTTCCCAATCACAAGGTCATCTTAGTAGGTAATAAGATGGAAGGACTTCAATTCAACTCCAAACAAGACAGCATAATCTGCGGCATGCCGGCTCTCATACTGAAATGGGGAATGCCTGATATTTTAGAGGATACTGCGTACAAAACTGTCGCAGAAATGATAGAAATTCAACCAACCCACCCTCGAATAGATGATGGAATCAAAAAGGTAAGAACTAAATTGCCTCATACCAGAATAGTACTACTACGAAAAGATGGCAGCATTTTGAGAGATGAAAGACCATGAAGATAGTGGGAGTGGGCGCAGGACCAAAAATGTTGACCTTCGAGGCCGCCGAAGCCATTTCAAATGCTCACCTAATTTATGGATCAGAAAGATCCATAGAGCTAGTTTCAGAACATATTGACCCCAATTGCGAGGTAAAGCTAATTGAAGACTACAAAGCTCTGCTAAAGCTACCTGAAAATGCAGTGGTACTATCTACTGGAGACCCCATGCTCAGCGGCCTTGGCTACCTTGGGGGCGAAATAGTACCGGGAATATCCAGCATGCAGGTGACTTGTGCCAGATTGAACGTCAGCCAATTGAGAGTGGTGCCCATAACCGTCCACGGCAGAAAGATGGATCCAAAACCAATCGCCGAAGAGATCAAAAGGGGTAAGTGCGTCTTTCTCCTGGTCGATGACTCCACCGATCTAGCAGGCCTTTGCAAATATTTAGAGGATAATGGGCTGAAAAAAGAAGTTGTAGCGCTCACCGATCTGGGTTACCCAGAGGAGAAAATCAAAATGGGTAGCACAGCAAACCCACCCATATCAAAAGGTCTAGCCTGTGTTATGATCGGAGACCTGAAACCAAAATTGGCTATTTGAGAATAACTCGTAAATAAAAACATATTAAGTTATCAATTCACAATGGTTTACAGACTTTACAAGGTACATATCCCTGCAATCTGGCATCTTCTGCATCTGTGAACCAAATACGATTTTCTGACTTTATGTTTAGTGCATACCTGCAATCTGGCCAATGGTACTTATCAGAGTTTACGCTGCCAACGTACGTTTTGCCTTGATCCTCACGGCCCAAACTCGAAGACCGCTTGACGGAAGATATGGGTTCTTCTAAATCATAAGGCTCTTTCAGCGCCCCGGAATTAGCGTCCCCTGCAAAAAGTTTGATGGAACGCTCATCATATGTGGAAGGAGAGGCCATTTTAGATGCCGAAAGAGTAGTGCTATCTGAAGATTGAGCCTCATGATTTTTCTGCCAATTGTCATCCCAAGTTACCAACCCTGAATCAACCTGCACCACTTGACACCATTGTCTATCTGATTTCACCGAATCGTATGGACCCTGCATTTCCAAAACGCATGAATAACCATTATCGTATTCTAAAAAGCAATTATCAGATATGTCAAAATTGTACTCATGACCCGGTTCTACACCGATTACCATGTACTTGGTGTGATCCACCAGAAGAGCATCCTTCCACAAGGTCGCGTTGATCGTTAGGTATGAAAGTGAAGAATCGCCCTGAAAAACAAAAGTGCCCCACGTTCGGAATGAAGTGGGTCCGATCGAAGAATCAAAATTTAAAGCCAAATTGCCAGCCAAAGGTACATACGTATCTGAAGATGCGGAATCATAAGAAGATTTTAAATATAAAGGCGTTGTTATAGTAGTTTCCACAACCGCTGATGCAGGCTCAATTCCATCGTCGCGAATAAAAGAAAAACCATTGTTCAACTGAAGGCAACCCATGGACGAAAATATAGCCAAAATCAGTAGAAATAAGGCGACTAGCTCTTTAAGACCAAATGTATTCGACGACAACCGGTCAAACCCCTTTATATCCAATAAAGAACGCTATCAATAGTTGATATTAATTGATCACACATATCTGGTTCTCATAGGCAAACTCTACGAATAAACTTCCAAATTAAGTTTAATTTCATTTGTTTAAATAGGACAAAACCTTTAGAGCCTCTTCAATGCAGTGTAACTGGCTTTCTAGCCTGCTCAAGTCCTTTTCGTCTCTCATCTTTTCAGATAATTCTCTCAACTTGCAAAAAATATCTTCTCGCAGATCTGCAATAACCATATCCAGCGGATTTCTAGACACTACCTTTTTTGCACCAATCTCGTTAGAGGATATATCAGTGACGCTAGATTCAGCATTATTCGAAATTCCCTCACTTTTTGGTGCAACCAGCTCATCTAATCCCACATCATTCAGCTCTTTTTTCAGAGGAACAGCTTGAACCTCATCAACTTCGCTAAAAGAGCATATGGGACAAACTATTTGCCCTTTATACCGGAATAATGGAGTCCCACAATCATGATGAGTGGCAAGCATGGTGCCTCCCATCTCCAAAAGGCGAGTCATCCTACTAATTGTTTCTTCGTCGTCCATTCAATACCACCAAGTCGATGTACGAAAAATAACTGACAACACCATATGTTTAAATATGACAACTATACGACTAGTTGATAGGGACGGTACTTATGTTTAACCTTTTTGCCGTCCTAAAATGTGTGGTGATTAAATGGTAGCTGAAAATGTGATTAGTCAATGCGTCGAAGTTTTAGAACGTATAATGGGCGACGATACAGTTCCAAGAAATATAAGACGCTCTGCAGAAAACGTAAAAAATGCCCTATTAAACGAAAACGATTCCGAAGCCGTAAAAGCAGCATCTGCAATATCAATATTGGACGAGATCAGCAACGATCCAAATATACCCCTTCATACTAGAACCTTAATTTGGAACGTCGCCAGCCAACTGGAAACCATTCCCGTAGATTGATCTCACAAAGTAATTTAATTAAAATTACTCAATGTCTTCAAAGATTCGTGAAATTACTAGCTTAGGAACATGGATCATTCATAACTAGGACGATCCCTTTTACGAACCTAGAGCTCATTCGACCTGCTCCAGAAACCTAAAAGAAACACAGTCTTCAGTTCTAGGTTTAAATGTAAAATTCAACCTAAACTAAATTACAATTATACTACAATTTACTCATTTTTTACACATAGAGATGTACTAAACCACAGAGTAACCCCATTACTTCCAGTGGAACTACTCGAATACTGAAGATCATCGCCAAAGAACTATAACCAAAATAGAGATATCACATCAAAGAGACCTGACGCAGATAGTGAATTCAAAATGGAAAACCGCATCAAGAGATTAGATATTAGTACATGACTAAATTTAAATGTAAAATTCAACCTAAACTAAATTACAATTATACGGCAATTTACCCATTATTTACACATATAGATGTATTAAGCCACAGAGTAACCCCATTACTTCCAGTGGAACTACTCGAATACTGAAGATCATCGCCAAAGAACTATAACCAAAATAGAGATATCACATCAAAGAGACTTGACGCAGATAGTGAATTCAAAATGGAAAACCGCATCAAGAGATTAGATATTAGTACATGACTAAATTTAAATGTAAAATTCAACCTAAACTAAATTACAATTATACGGCAATTCACCCATTGTTTACACATATAGATGTATTAAGCCACAGAGTAACCCCATTACTTCCAGTGGAACTACTCGAATACTGAAGATCATCGCCAAAGAACTATAACCAAAATAGAGATATCACATCAAAGAGACCTGACGCAGATAGTGAATTCAAAATGGAAAACCGCATCAAGAGGTTAGATATTAGTACATGACTAAATTTAAATGTAAAATTCAACCTAAACTAAATTACAATTATACGGCAATTTACCCATTGTTTACACATATAGATGTATTAAGCCACAGAGTAACCCCATTACTTCCAGTGGAACTACTCGAATACTGAAGATCATCGCCAGAGAACTATAGTCGAAAACCAATTAGATGATACTAATTGGTTTTCGCCAAAATGGTGCTTAGCGATACGAATAGGCCAAATTTCTAACTCTTGCATGTTCGAGATTAATCCGAAAGGTATCGTTAAACACTATAAACCAAAAATAACCAATAGAAAGATCAACTTTTCCCATAACAAGATCCACAAAGTCCTTCTGGAACATGGTCTGGCTAACGAGAATAAGGAAAAAAAGAAACGTCGAAAGGCTTGGATTAGATACGAGCGAAAGCATAGCTTGACAGCGATGCACCTTGATTGGCATACCAGTAAGGTCAATGGAAAAGAAGTATGTGTAGTCCAAGATGATAGCTCAAGATGCATACTTGCGGGTGGTGAATTCGAGGCAGCAACCACAGAAAAAGTATCAAATTATAGTGCTTAACGATACTTTTCGGACAAATCTCGAACTCGCAAGAGTTCGAGATTTGACCTATTCGTATTGTTAAGCACTATTCTGGCGAAAACCAATTAGTATCATCTAATTGGTTTTCGACTATAATGTATGTGTCTAGCTCATCAGAATCAGTATCAATAAGCCTATTTCATGATTTTCTCGGTATGCGAATTCGCGGAGACTAAATTGGGAA
>Ga0272441_10004379_pt1 | contig 25645 bp, 27 predicted proteins | sample SSMProp6N_FD_193582 | JGI IMG/M metagenome (GOLD analysis project Ga0272441, IMG submission 193582) | Marine sediment archaeal communities from Little Sippewissett salt marsh, Falmouth, MA, United States - SSM-Prop-6N | ecosystem: Environmental > Aquatic > Marine > Wetlands > Sediment ...
AAGAAAGTCAAAAGTCGAAGTCAATTTAAATTAGCAAGTGGTGAAACTAAAACCACTGAAAAAGAAAATAAGCTTGGCTTTGGAGATACTTTGAAGGATGTCACACTGAATTCAGGTTTGAAAAACGAATATGGTGAAACTATAACAGATGTTGAGATTGTAGATGAATTGCCATATTGCTTCGAAATCGAGAATATTTCTGTGCAAGATTTGGAGCTTGATCCTAAAAAGGAGAAGAAAGATAAGGTTTTAGAAATAATCTGGGAGGTTCCAGAGATTCAACCTGATGAAGAAGTAGCTATCAGTTATCAACTGTCTAAACGGATTAATCGAACAATTCTTGAAATTATGGAGAACGAAGTCATAGCTGTTCTTAACACATTTGAAAATATTTCTCTGTCAGGTCTAGAATTCCTCTCCAGACTGAAATATTTGAACATACACAATAGACAACTGGAAGAATTACATATTATAGATGATATTCCCCCAGAATTTATGATTATTAAAACCAAGCCAGAAGCTCTCCCACCAACAGGGGTTATTGAAAAAGTTAAACTGAAGGGAATAAATGTTAGATGGACGCAGAAGAACATACGAGTGGGGCAAACTGTGGACAAAGAATATGTGTTAGACTACTTCCCCTACCTCTTTAGAGGAAAGAAAATTGTTCAAGACAAAGAAGGTAGAACCTTATTTAAACTTGCGAAATTCATTAAATCTTCTGAAAAGGAAATTGGATATTCTATTATGTATGTAGTTAAGAATATCAGAGGTGATACTTCAGAATTCATTTCATTAGCTGACAAGATTCCTGGTGATCACACCATAGTTCAAAGAACTCCTGAAACAGCTCAAATCTTGGAACAAACAGATGACAATGGTGACAAGATTTTAACTTGGATTGCTGAACCTCCACAAGCGGGTAAAATCAACACAGTTGAAGTTAAAATATCGGGCGATACTCCTCCTACTTTTGATCTATTCCAACTATATGTTGGTGATAAAGGAGAGGTAGATGTTATTGATAAAGAATCTTCAGTATCTCGTGAGTTGGTTAAAGCTCCATGATTTTATTCATTCATAGCATCGTAGATGAATTCTTTTATCAATGATGTTATATTTTTTAATTCTTCGAGTGACCCATTCCAGTTTTCTAGAATCTGCCCATATTTTTCTTCTATGTTTTCCATCAATCCATCTGTAGCTGTAATTACTTCTTCTGTGATTTTATTTGCAATAATTACCACTTGAATCATTTTAGCTTTTCTTAAAAGAATTTTATTTTCTCCAGCATCTATTGTATGTATTTTTTCACTGTGAATGACTTCTTTTAACAGAAGTTGTATTGCAGTCATTGCTCCAGCGAAAAGCATGTTTTTATCTTTTTCTACAAGCTTATCTTCTGAACTTAGAGAGGTAATATACGTTCCATCATGATAAATCAATACAACTTGATGAACTTGGAGTTTCTTTGGTGTTGCTAACTTTCTAAGCTTAGTAATTTCTATCTGTGTTCTCTGCTTTCTTTCCTTAACAGAAGCACAAATATCCATTAAAGTATCTACAATTTCAAGAGAGTTTGGTATCATCATCACTAGATTTTTCTCTACATCTTTTCTTAGAATAAGAGGATTTAACACAGAAATAACATTATTAACATTCTCTCCAAGCTGTTCTGGAGGAGTTTCAATAAGCAGTAATGCAAATTCTTGAACTGCTTGTTCGACGTATTCATTAGTTTCAGTATATCTCTCATTATTCAAACCTATAAGACCCGCAGATAAATAACTCTTAGCTTTAAGAGTCCTTATAGTCAAGATGTTTCTTAGCATAGATTTCTTCTGAGGTTCTAGTGAAAGATAATCAAATAAAGAAGCAGCAAATGAATATGCAGTAATTGCTTTAATATGCTGTCCAGTTATACTATTAATGTTCCCTATACCTGCATATGATAATGCTGCTGAAGGAGATATAGAGTCCAGACTATCTAAAAGGGAAACTGCTGAAAGATATGCTTCCATACTTTCTGGATATCTAGCTGTTTTCTCAAATATTACACCTTTTAATCTATAGTAATCAATTTTAGACTTCGCTGATAAATATTCAACAGTGTTAGAAGTGACTCTTTGAATATAGTGAAAAGATTTATTCGCATCGTCAGTAAGAGACCAATTTGCATATACTAAACGAATAAAGTTCATATAAATATCATCTGTGGAATCATTGGTTACCTCATCGAATTTGTATTTAAAGAGTGTTTCAAAGAATTTTCGCTGATTTAAGTTCATAGCTAATATTAACAAGTTGTAGTAGAATCGGCATATTTCATCGTCTATCCTAACATGTTGATTGATTTTTTCCAAATCTTTTTCAGCATATATCCTTAGAAGGTCAAATGTTTGATCAAAGGATGTTTTATCATTCCATCTATTTTCATTTCTAAAGATATCTGTAACTAAGGTGAAAATATCTTTAGGTTGGTTTTCTAAATCAGACACAACAGCACTTGTTTTGTTCTCTTTGTAAATCAAATCCAGATAATAGTTAAACATTAATGGCATATAATTGAGGTAATCTTTAGGTCTGATATCAAGAAAACTACGTTCTATAGATTTCAAGTATTCAAGAGGTGATTCTAGCAGTTCTTCTTTCTCTTCAGTGCTCAGTTGTCGTAAATTATTGACTATAAAATCTTGTGCGGGAGTACTCCTAAAAATTGAATTTTCAATAACTGTGAATTTAAAGGAACTATCTTCAAGTTTTTTGCAAATTATAATTACTTTGGAGTTAACTCCTAATGTAGACAGTATAAATTGAATAGTTGAAAAATCTTGATGAGAAATTGCCTTTAGACTACTTGACAAGGTCTTTGTGCTTGTATCACTTAGATTTCCTTGATTGATTTGCAATCCTTTGGAATCAGAGTAATTTCCTTTAATCAAGTCTGTAAATGCAGTAGAGAAAACGATAACCATTATGTAGGCATTTTAGTCTAAGTATTTAATGCTTATTACTTGTTCTTAATGGACAGATTACAGAGAATTTATTTATAACCATACAGATGTTCCACTGACAATGAAAAATGAATATGATGTCATTGTAGTAGGAGGAGGACCAGCTGGTGTTTCAGCTTCTTTGAGTTGTAGGAAGAATAATCTAGAGACACTATTAGTTGATAAAAAACCTAAAGAGTTGATAGGTGATAAAGTCTGTGGGGAGGCAATTTCAAAGTCGACATCACATTTTGTTTCAGAAAAATTAGGCGTTAAACCTCCATCAAATAATGAAATTAATGTTCCAGTTGAAAAATTAGTTCTAAAGACTTCCTTACCTGAAGATCACATTATTTTACCTGCGATCGGGTATATGATTGATAGACACAGATATGGACAGAGACTATTAAAAAATGCAGAAGATGCTGGAACTGAAGTTGTAGCAGAAACAAAAGTTATTGAACCTTATGTATCAGATGGAAAAGTGTCTGGTATCAAAATCAAAGATTCGATGGGAAAGGAGAAAAATGTGTCTGCGAAGATTATTATTGACTGCAGTGGTGTCAGGGGAGTAATAAGAACAAAGTTACCCTTAGATTTTGAGCCAAAACTAGTCAAAGTTTTAGATAAATCAGACTATGCTTCTTGTTATAGAGAAATAATTGAATTGGAACAAAAACATAGTTTGGATGGAAAAATTATTTTAAAATATGAGGAAGATATTCCTGAACCTGGTTACATATGGTTTTTTGCAGATGGTGAATACAAATTAAACTGTGGTACTGGCTTCATCAAAGAAGGGGATAATCAGAGCAAGAGTGTTAAAGAAGTATTTTTTGATGCTATGGAAAAGCACTATCCACGAGATTCTTATAAAACTCTAGATGGGCGGGGAGGAGTTGTATCTATTCGACCTCCTTTATGGAACGCAGTAGCTCCAGGATTGATAGTTGCAGGTGATGCAGCTTATCATGCCGATCCTCTAACAGCTGAGGGGCATGGCCCTGCTCTTATGGCAGGATATTTTGCAGGCCTTATAGCTTCAAAAGCTATTGAGAAGAGGGATTTCTCTACTGAAATGTTATGGGATTACAATAAATTAGTATTCTCTGATTTTGGGGCCGAACATGCTAGAAATAGGATCTTAACGATTGTTTTAGAGAGAATAGGACCAAAAAAATTGGAATTCTTACTTAAGAGAAAGGTTGTAAAACAAGAGGATCTTACTACGAAAGGTATTATGAAAAAACGATCAATTGGCAATTATTCTCTACTAGCGCTTAGATGTTTCCCAAGATATTCATTACTACTTTTAATGAGAAAGGCAATTAGTATCAGTAAGAAAATTGCTGGATTGTGCAAGGAATATCCTGACACCCCAGAGGATTATCAATTGTGGAAGGAAGAAATAGAAGATTTATACTCTAAAATAGAAAAACGATAAAAAAAAATAAAGAGAAACTTTCTTTTTATGTTTCATCCTTTATTTCAGGAGCTTCAATAAAGAACGGAGCATATTCAGGATCTCTTTTTATTTGTTCTAATACACTATTACCTAAAGCGGTAATTGACCAGCCCCTTTCCTCTTGCTCGATCAATCCTAGTTGAGTGAGAGATTTCGAATGCTTACCAGTCTTGACATGAGATCTTATCGTATCCAAACCAATTTTTAGTTTCTTTGACAGTTTCTTATAGCCAGCTGCTCCTTTCGTAAGCTCTATGAGGATGAGGCGCTTGGTACGCCCTAATCTTTCGACTAGAGTATCCAAAGGAACTCCATCTACATCCACTCATATCACCGGATAGGTTATTCACAGTATATTTAAACACTTTAAAAACTATCCGCTTCTTTTTTGAAAACTATTCTAGACAGCAAACTAGGTGTCTGAGCTTTCCTTCAACAGAATATTTAAGAGAAACAACAGAGCTATAAAATTGATGGCACATAAATTATGTTTTAGTGTATTTGATGATACTGTAGGAACTAAACCAGTACACTTCGTAGATTTGACCGAAGAGCAATCACAGAAATTATCAATTAGGATGCTTATGGGTGCAGCCGCAACAGATATTCTTCGAGAAGCTAGTGCTGTAATGCCACTTCATGATATTGGTGGAGTAGCTTATTCGTTCTTCTTTGGTGTTCCATGTAAGAGTAAGAGGTCTCCTATTACAATGGCTTGTTTAACTTATGTCATTCCAGAGGAACTTCAATCTCAGCTTTACACTAAAGTTCCAGTTTTTAATTATCACAGCTCTAATATTGCTAAACAGTTAGCGGGTCTGATTCTCTATGAACCTGGATATCAGATGGATGAAGGATTAAAACAGAGAATCAACAATTGGGCAGCAAATCTAACATCTATCATGGAAACTAAACAAGAAGGAGCAGTAGCTCAAACCATTGAAATAGCCAGATCTGAAGCATCACCCTATTTCTTTATGAGATTAGTTAGCAAAGGCCCGGATAGAGTAGTTGATGCACTTATTATCGGTAAACCAGTTATTGTTGTTTGTTCCAAAGAAATGGTCAAACCTTTCTTATCTTCACTACAATCTTTCCAACCAAGAAGAGAATTACTCATATCTCTATTTCCACCAGAATATGTTTCACCAGACCAATTTGATGTCTTATTCGCTACACCAGAACTAATATCAAATTATCCAACGAACGTTATTTGTGACTTAACTGTGGGAGTTGCAAAGGGAGGAGAAGAGAGTGCATTTTCTAAGAAACTGATACAAAAACTTCAACAAGATGCTGAAGGAGGAGGATACAATCATAAGGATATCATTGACACTGCAATTAGGAATTTAGAAGGAGAAGTTGTCAAAATCATTCGATATTCAGGTACTAGTATGATCTCCCAATATTATGCTCTAACAACCAACCCTAAACAACAATTCGCCAATTTAGAAGAAGAGGAAGTTGATATGGCTTTCCAAATAGCCTTTACTCGATATCCAGAATACAGTAGTAGTATTGATAAACTCTATCAAGAAGTAACAGGTAGAAAAAGAAAGTTCAACATTTAACAAATTCACTTCAGATTTGGATTTTTCTTTCCCTATACTTTTTATTTTAGTATGTTTTAGGATTAACTAATGGATTTAGACACAATTTTGCATAGAGTTGAAGCTTCAGACATCAGAATCGTATCAATTGTTGGATCAGGAATATCAAAAGCCTCAGGCATGCCTACTTTTAGGGGAAAAGATGGATTATGGAACAACTATCGAGCGACAGATTTAGCTACCCCTTATGCCTTCAAGAATGATCCAAGGCTGGTATGGGAATGGTATAGAGCGCGGATGAGAATATTGCTTGATGCTAAACCAAATCCTGCTCATAATGCCCTTACTCTCTTGGAAAAAGAAAAATTATCTATAGGAATAATCACACAAAATGTTGACGGTCTACATGAAATTGCAGGTTCTAAAGAGATTGTTGAAATGCATGGACGAATAAGGTATGCAAGATGTCCTTCTTGTAATCACTATGAGAGATGGGATTCTAAGGAGAAAGCTGAAAAGAACTCAGATTTACCCTATTGCCCCAATTGTTCAAATCAAATCATTCGTCCTGATGTTGTTTGGTTTGGAGAACCTCTTGCAAATGAAAGGTGGAATAAGGCAGTTGAATGGACTTTGAATGCGAATATTGTGCTTGTTATCGGTACTTCTGGAGTTGTTGTACCTGTGTCTTCTCTTCCTGTTTTCGCTAAAGAGAGAAATGCTATTGTGATAGAGTTTAATATAGAAGAAACCCCAATATCTTCGATAAGTGATCTCTCAATTTTTGGTCCATGTGAAAAGACACTCCCAGAATTCGCAGAAAAAATCATCAAGTATAGTAGAGGATCAAATGACTGAATATAAAGATATCAAGAGAGTTGAAATTATAGTTACTGGTATAGTTCAAGGAGTTTTTTTTCGTGTAAGTACAAGAGAACTGGCACAGAAACTTGGATTACGAGGAACTGTTCGAAATCTTAGTGATGGGTCTGTTGAAATTATAGCGGAAGGTAGTCAAGAGAAATTACAAAGATTAGTACAATTTTCTAAAATTGGTCCCCCTTCAGCAAAGGTTTATGACACTGATATAAAATGGTCTAATGCAAAGGCTAATTTACCGATCTTCAAAATTATAGATGGATTTTAAAAGATTATAAACTTAGCAGAAAAGAGACGATAAATGTGACTGAAGATATAGAAAAGAAAATCAGGAATACAATAGAAAAACTATCCTTGATAGATACAGAATTGGTTCACTTTGGCTCTATTGCAAAATTACCAACCCGATATGGTGACTTCGAGATAATTGGTTTGATTAGTCTTAGAGACATGAAAGAACATGTTGTTATTATGAAAGGAAACGCTATCGCACAAAAAAATGTACCCTTAAGGATTCATTCAGAATGTCTTACTGGTGACGCATTTACTTCCTTAAGATGTGATTGCAGAGAACAGCTTGAAACTTCCTTAAATTATATCTCAAAGCAAGATTATGGGATGATTGTTTATCTCAGACAAGAAGGTAGGGGAATAGGGTTATTCAATAAGATGAAGGCATATACTCTACAAGAGATGGGGTATGACACAAATGAAGCAAATGAACTTCTTGGATTTAAAGCTGATGAAAGAACCTATCTAGTTGCTGTAGACATTATTAAAGCATTAAAAATAAAATCCATCCAGTTAATTACTAATAATCCTAAAAAAGTATCTGAACTCTGTAATAGTGGGATAGATGTAACAGAACGAATTCCAATTGCTATAACACCTAACGCTTATAATGCCAAATATCTGTCTACAAAATCAGAAAGTGGACACCTTATGGGATCCGAAACTCTTTTTTGTCAAGATGAAGAGAAGAACTAGTTAGATTCTTCAGATTCTTCAGATTCTTCAGATTCTTCGTGTCCTTCTTCTGTTACCTCAGTAGGTTCTTCCACAGCAGATTGCTCTTCTTTTTCTTCGTTTGATTTAGATAAAAGTTCTTCAAGCTGTTGCTTATCTTCTTCGGATAATGTTGACATAGCTTCTTGACTCTTTTTCATTATCTCACCTAAAATAAGGGTGTAAATAAATGGTAGAAGTGCACTTGAGTTCGATGCTGCTTCAAAATGATCTTTAGCTCTTTGTCTTGCTAAGGCAAGAGTTTCAGAACTCATCGTTCCTTCTCCAAGTCCTGGTGAATCGTTATCAACTAGATAGAATTTTTCTCCATTGTATGCTAGTGGGTATGCTGCACAATGAACAGGCATCGAAGAATAAACATTACAAATTTTGTTGTTATGATCGTAAAGTGGACAACCAGAGGGATTGGGATCATCTTCTGTTTCAGGTTTCTTCAATTTTAATCGGATATAAACGGGGGGAACCTCCTCCAAATGTATGAAGGGCATAGCGTACTGTAAAGTGCCATCATTTATCCAACGTTGTAAATCTTCAATATAGATTGGGATTTCTTCCCACTTTTCACAACATTGACCACATTTTGTGCAGTTATGAACGTATTTTTTTTGCTCTTTGGGTGGTTCAGAATCACTCATGTTATCACCTTGTAGAACAAGATGATTCTTAAAACAAAATAAAGTTTTTTCTATAGGAAGTTGAAAAATGAGGTTTTAATCCCCATAAATTTCTCTCTTGATGGTTTCAAATATGCTATCTATATTTTGATACATCTCTTCAGATTCATCGATTGCTGATATTGATTCCCAATAATGACCGCTGCTTGGATATCTTTCTTTCAAATGGTTCCAAGCTGTCTGATAGTGTTCTTTGATAAGTTCATCAGCTTGACCTTTATTGTAATCTAAAAGATCTAGTTTATTCACGACTAAGAAGAAGATAGCTTTAACTTTTCTTGCTTTTCGCTCAGCTCTCACAACATCATCATCAAGTGTCATTAAGTAGTAGTTTGAAACTTGTGTAAGTGCATCAATTTGTACTTTCGCATCTTGGGTGGGATCTATTAAGAAAATAATTCCATTGGTGTTATAATCAGCAAGAGCTTTTTTCCAGTAAGGCCACAAGCTCATATCACCAGGACAATCGATAGCTCTGACTCTATAGCTGCGATATTTCTCCAAACTAAGCGTTGATGCCACCGATTGGCTTCTAAGTCGTATGGTCTTTTGGTGCACTTCAATACTTGTGGTTGGACTAATATCTTCAACACTTTCACCCTTAAGACGTCGAATAAGGGTAGATTTACCAGCTCCTGTATTCCCTAAAATTGTAACACTCAAATCTCTTGTTAACATTTACAACATGTAAGAGTTACAGACAACATATTTCAACTTTTCTTAATTTTTAACTAGACGAAAAAAGATAATGTTGAATCAGCTTGTTTCAGCCTTGTAAGTATCATATTAAGATATTAAAATAATTTTATTACTGCTGATTTAATTAAATAGGTTAATTCGCAAATAAAACTTTATATAAGTACAATTATGGCGAGGGACAGCGCTAAATTGTGGTTTGTATTAATGGGTACGTCACTAGAGAAGAGACGGAAGAAGCCTGAATGGCCTGCTTTTGTAGACTTGAGTAAATTCAAGATTAAATCACCCCAAGTATTCCTAATCAAAGAACGATGTAAGGAGTGTGAGTGGTGTATTATTTATTGTCCCGAGCAAATTTTAGAGAAGTCAGATGAGATCAATGTGAAAGGGTATCATCCTCCAAAATTGAAAGAGGGGAAGACCTTCGATGATTGTGCAGAATGCCATTTCTGTGAGCTCATTTGCCCAGAATTTGCTATATATGTAGTCAAACCTGATGAAGAAGAAGGTGAGAATGATGAGTAAAAAAGAATCTAAATTCCCTGAAATTGATACTGGTGAATATTTTACAACAGGAAATCATGCTGCTGCTGAAGGAGCATTATCTGCTGGTTGCAAATTCTTTGGAGGATATCCAATTACTCCAAGTTCAGAAATCGCTGAACACATGTCATTTCGTTTACCACAAGTGAAAGGACATTTTGTTCAGTTTGAGGATGAAATAGCCTCTATCATAGGCATCATAGGAGCATCGTGGGGAGGAGCTAAAAGCATGACAGCTACTTCTGGTCCAGGATACTCCCTAATGGTAGAAAACATTGGTCTCGGAATGATGACTGAAACTCCTTGTGTTATTATAAATGTTCAAAGAGGTGGGCCATCAACAGGATTGCCAACTCTTGTAGGACAGCAAGATATTATGCAAACAAAATGGGGTTCTCATGGTGATTTTGAACCAATTGTTTTGTGTCCAAACTCTGTTCAAGAATGCTATAATTTAACAATTGAAGCCTTTAATTACGCAGAACAATACAGAGTTCCAGTTACGCTCCTAATGGATGAAACTCTTGGGCATATGAGTGAAAAACTAGTAATTCCTGATGAAAGCAAAGTAAAGAGAATTGATAGGAAGAAACCAACAGTTCCTCCTGAAGAATATCTCCCATACAAAGCTGATGAGGACATGATTCCTCCTATGGCAGTTGCCGGTGAAGGATATAAGGTGATGGTAACTGGATTAACTCATGATGAGAGGGGATATCCTGTTCTAAATGCTGAGACCCAAGAGAAACTGGTTCGCAGAATTAACGATAAAATTAGACTAAATAAAGATAAGATCATCAGAGTTGAAGAATATAAGCTTGATGATGCAGAAATAGCTCTGATTGCATTTGGCTCAACTGCTAGAGCAGCAAAAGGAGCTGTAAATAAAGCCCGAAAGAAGGGCATTAAGGTTGGTCTCTTGAGACTAGTTACTATTTGGCCATTTCCAGATGAGATGATAGCAAAGTTAGCAAAAAATGTGAAGAAAATTTACATTCCTGAAATAAACTACGGCCAAGTTACAAGAGAAGTGCAGAGAGCAGTTCAAGGTAAAACAAAGGTTGAAGGACTGTTCTTACTTGGAGGAGCTATGCATACTCCAGAACAAATCGTAGAGGAGATAGAGAAGGGATTATAATGACTGAAGAAAAAATGGAATTAAAAGAGTCTCATGAACATCCTTTAGATGAATACCTACGCGAAGGTAGAATTCCCCACATATTTTGTCCAGGATGTAGTTTAGGTACAATTACCAATCTTCTTGTTGAAGCAATCATTGAATCGGATTATGATCCAAAAGATGTTTGTGTTGTTTCAGGAATTGGTTGTACTGGAAGAATTGCAGGTTACCTTAATTTTGATAGTTTTCACACAACACATGGAAGAGCTATACCGTTTTCTATTGGGCTAAGTGTAACAAATCCAAATCGTAAAGTTATTGTAATCTCAGGAGATGGTGACCTCTTTGCTATTGGAGGTAATCACATCATTCATGCTGCAAGAAGAAACGCAAATCTTACAGTGATCTGTGTTAATAATTTTAATTATGGAATGACAGGTGGTCAAGCCGGTCCAACTTCTTACCCAGGACAGGTTCAAACCACTGCACCTTATGGATCTCAAGATGAACCATTTAACATTCCAGATCTTATGAAGACATGCGGTGCATCATATGTTGCTCGATGGACAGCCTTAGATGTAAGAAGAGTTAAGGAGGCATTTTCTGAAGCTATAGCTAAGAACGGATTTTCATTTGTTGAAGTATTAGGAAGTTGTCCAACAACTTTTGGAAGAAGAAATCAACTAGCCGAAGGCAAGAAAATTTTGGAATTTTTCAGAGAAAACACAATCTTAAATCATGATGCTGATACCAAAGATGTTCTAATACACAAGGACTCACCCATCATTGTAGGCAAGTTTGTAGATTTGGATGATAAACCCTCACTAACTGATAATCTACTGAAGATTCAAAGGGTAGCTCAAGCAAAGAAATAAGGTGAAAAGAATGGCAAGAACAGAAATCAGATTTGCAGGATTTGGCGGTCAAGGAATAGGTCTTATGGGAAGGCTTGTTGGTGAAGCAACAGGATTACATGAAAAAGGAAAAAATTCTGTAATGACACAAAGCTATGGACCTGAAAGCAGAGGTGGAGCAAGCAGCACAGATGTTGTTGTGGATACTGAAGAAATAGCATATATAAAGGCGACAGAACTTGATTATTTCGTTGTAATGTCAGAAGAGGCATATCACAAATACATTCCCAAGCTAAAGAAAGGAGGGATTTTGTTTGTGGAAGAAAATCTAGTAGAATTGGATGAACAAGCTAAAAGTGCTAAGAAAATTCTCAAGATACCAGCAACAAAAATCGCTGAGACTCTTGGTAGCAGAATATATGCCAACATTGTAATGCTAGGATTTGTATGTGCTAATACAACCGACCTCTTCAGCGAAGAAGCCATAATCAAGGTTATGAAAACTAAAATCAAAACAAGATTTGTTGAAAAAAATCTTGAAGCCTTTAAGCTAGGAAAAGAATACAAACCCAAGGATTGATTGAAGGAACAGTCTATTTAGGAGAATGAAAAATGGAAGAAGAATTTGAACCAAACATCATTGGTTTCTTGTGTAACTGGTGTTCTTATGCAGGAGCAGATTTAGCTGGAACAAGCAGAATTCAGTATCCATCTAATGTTAAGGTTATCAAAGTGATGTGTTCAGGAAGAATCAATCCAATGTATGTTATTAACGCTCTTCAACAAGGAGCAGATGGTGTTCTAATTGGTGGTTGCCATCCAGGTGATTGTCATTACAACCATGGTAACTATCTTGCTAGAAGAAGAATGGCTATCATGAAAAAATTGTTAGAATACATGGGTATTGAACCAGAAAGAGTCAGGATGACTTGGGTTTCAGCTGCTGAAGGCAGAAAATTTGCAGATGTTGTGGAAGAAGTAACCAAGGAAATCAAGAAACTTGGTCCTATGACTAAGATAAGGAGGAAAAATGCATGGCAGACAATAGAGAGCTCATAAAAGCAGTCAAAGAGACAGTTTCTCGTGAAGATGTCAAATACGTTATTGGCTATAAGAAAGGAACTTATGGTTTCCAAATTATGCCGGCTTTTGCTTATGACACAAAAGAAGCAGAAGAATTTATCTTTTCTCCCTTATGTGCCAAAAATCTAGCTACCTATCCAAAATTAGAAGAAAAACTACCTCTTAGAAGGGGAGATAAAGAAGATACAAGAAAAGTTGGAGTAGTTGTCAAAGGATGCGACTCCCGAGCTATTGTCCAAATTGTCCAAGAAAAAGGATTAAAACGAGAAGACGTCGTTCTCATTGGTATTCCATGCAAAGGTGTTATCGATCCAAAGAAAATCGATAAAATGTTTCCAAAGCAAAGAGAATTAGCAGAAGTCGAAGAAGACGAATCTAACAATTATTTAGTCACAATTAATGGTAAAACTCACAAGGTTCCTAAAAACGAACTTATCTCCGATGTTTGTAGAAGTTGCGAATATCCTAATCCTGTAGCATATGACATTCTTATAGGATCAGAGATTGAAGAAGTAGAAGTAGAGAACTTTGAACGTGTAGAAAATCTAGAAACTAAATCTCTAGAAGAAAGATGGGCTTATTGGGAGAATCACTTTAGCAAATGTATTCGATGTTATGCTTGTCGTGAAGCATGCCCACTCTGTTATTGTAATGAATGTATGGTTGACCTTCTAGAACCCCAATGGGTAAGAAGGTCTGTAAATCTCTCCGAGAATACAGCATGGAATGTTATGCGAGCTTTTCATCTAGCAGGTAGATGCATCAGCTGTGGAGAGTGTGAAAGAGCTTGTCCAGTTAATATTCCTTTGATGGAATTGAACAAGTTTGTGGAAAAAGAGGTTAGAGCTATGTTTGACTATACTTCTGGAATTGATGAGGAAGCTAAACCACTTCTAGGCATGTTTAAACCAGATGACCCGGAGGATTTCATTCTGTGAGGAGATAATATGGAGAACTTAACATTACCAAAAGATAAACTTCCTGAAATGCTTGCAGAAATTGCTGCAAAATTCACTCTTATAGGACCTAAAGAAGAAACAGGATTCACAGAATTTCAAGAAATAGATAATCCAAAAGACATTAACTTAGATTATTTGATTTCAAGAGTTCCTCCCAAGTCTTTATTCTTCCAACAAACTGAAACACTTTTTGCTTTTACTAAGGGAAAAAAGGCTAAAGTGGAAACTCCCAAAATTGATCCAGGAAAGAGAATAATTTTTGGTATCAGACCTTGTGACGCAAGAGGATATGCTCTCCTAAATCCTGTATTAGATGGACAGAAAGAAGGAGATTATCAAGACCCATTCTACAAACAAAGAAGAGACAGAAGTACCTTGGTGGGGATAAGTTGTAATGAACCAGATGTTAATTGCTTCTGCACTAGTTTTGATATTGGTCCTGCAAGTACTAAGAATCTTGATTTGCTTTTCACAGATCTTGGAGACAAATATTACATTGATGTTATTACAAAGAAGGGTGAAGATTTAATCAACAGCTTAAGTAAATTGTTTGTAAAAGCTACAGAGGAAGAGAAAAAAGACAGAAATAAAGTAGAGAAAACTGCTGTAGCATCGATTACTCGTAAGATGGAAACTGAAGGTGCAGTTGAGAAGCTAGGCAAAATGTTCAATCACGAATATTGGGAGCAAATATCTAGACGTTGTATAGGTTGCGGAATTTGTACTTATTTATGTCCCACTTGTCATTGTTTTGATATTCAAGATGAAAACACTCTCAAAGAAGGGGGCAGAATCAGAGTCTGGGATTCGTGTATGAATCCTGAATATACACACCACGCTTCGGGACACAACCCACGTCCTTCAAGAATGAACAGAGTAAGAAACAGGGTTTACCACAAATTCAACTATTATCCCAAAAATGATGGAGATTTCTTATGTACAGGATGTGGAAGATGTATTGACTATTGCCCAGTCAATATCGATATTATCAATATTATTAACGACGTTAAGGAGATAGAATTATGAAGGGAGAAAATCCGTATAAACCAAGTTTAGCAAAAATTGCTGATATAACATTAGAAGCAAGTGGAGATAGAGCTATTCGAACCTTCAGACTAGAATTCCAAGATGAAGATATCAGAAAAAATTTTACCTTTAAACCAGGTCAATTTGTAATGATTAGTGTTCTTGGTGTAGGCGAAAGCACTTTTGCAATTTCATCCTCACCAACCCAAAAGGGATATTTTGAAGTTAGCGCTATGAGGTATGGAAAGCACACAAAAGCATTACATCAAAAAGAAGTCGGAGATATAGTTGGAGCTAGAGGACCGTACGGTAACAACTTTCCTGTCGATGAATGGAAAGGAAAGAATATACTGTTTATCGGTGGAGGTATAGGACAAGCACCATTACGTTCTGTAATCAATTACTGCATTGATAATAGAAAGGATTATGGTAACCTTGAAATCATTTATGGGGCCAGAACTTCTAAAGATCTTTGCTTCAAGCGAGAGTTTGAGGAAATGGCAAAGATGGATAATCTCAATACTCATCTTTCTATTGATGTTGAGGAGGAAGGATGGAATCACTTTGTAGGATTTGTTCCAACCAATCTTATGAGATTAAAACCCTCTCCAGAAAACACAATTGCGATAACTTGTGGTCCTCCTATTATGATAAAATTTGTTATTGAAAACCTTGTAAAACTAGGTTTCAAAGATGAACAAATCTATACTACATTAGAAATGAGAATGAAATGTGGCGTAGGTATGTGTGGACGCTGTAACATAGGTAATCTCTATGTTTGTAAAGATGGTCCAGTATTCTCCTGGGACCAAATCAAAGATCTAGAAGGAGATATGTAAAGACGTGAAAATCTATGAAAATTGGTGTTTATGTCTGTGAATGTGGAAGTAATATTGCTGCTACTGTAGATGTTGAAGAAGTAGTAGAGCGTGCAAAGGAATTTCCTAATGTTGAAGTAAGCAGAGTTTACAAGTATATGTGTTCAGATCCAGGTCAGGAGTTAATCAAAAAGGATATCGAGGAAAAAGATTTAGATAGAGTTGTAGTTGCAGCTTGTTCTCCTCGTATGCATGAACCAACCTTCAGAGCTGTTTTAGAAGACAAGGGTTTGAATCCTTATGTTCTCGAAATTGTAAATATACGAGAACAAGTATCATGGGTTCATGAGAATAAAGATGAGGGTACTGACAAAGCTACTTCTCTTCTTAAAGGGGCGGTTCTACGTTCAGCTTTAATGGAACCACTTGAAAGAAAGAAAGTAGGTGTAAAACATAAAGCACTGGTCATAGGCGGGGGAATAGCTGGTATTCAAGCATCTTTAGATTTGGCTGACATGGGTTTCAAAACTACACTAGTCGAAAAAACCTCTTCAATTGGGGGTAAAATGGCTCAATTAGATAAAACATTTCCAACATTAGATTGTTCACAATGTATCTTAAGTCCAAAAATGGTTGATGTTTCGAGACATCCCAACATCGAACTATTATCTCTAAGTGAAGTTATAGAAGTAGACGGATATGTAGGTAATTTCAAAGTAAAAATCAAGAAAAATCCTCGTTATGTTATTGAAGAAAAATGTACTATGTGTGGGGACTGTCTTCCAGTATGTCCAGTAATCAGACATGATGAGTATAATCAAGGATTTTCACCCCGTAAAGCCATCTATATAGCATACCCACAAGCTATACCTGCTTCTTATGCAATTGATCCAGAAGCATGTTTGGGTATAGATCCACTCATCTGTGCTAAGTGCAGAGATGCTTGTGGTCCTGAAGCTATTGACTTTGATATGAAACCAGAGATTATTGAAGAAGAGTATGGAGCAATTATTGTTGCTACAGGATATGAAACCTATCCTATAGAAAACATAGGAGAGTACGGATATGGAACTATCCCTGACGTTATTTCAGGATTGGACTTTGAAAGAATTATCTCATCAGGTGGTCCAACTGGAGGAAAAATCCTAAGACCTTCAGATGGCAAAGTTCCTAAGACAGTTGTATTTATACACTGTGCAGGTTCTAGAGATCCTAGCAAACATTTACCCTATTGTTCTAAAGTATGTTGTATGTATTCAACTAAACATGCTTTGCAGTATAAACATGTCGTCCATGATGGAACTGCAATTAATTTCTATATTGATATACGAACAGCTGGTAAAGACTACGAAGAGTTTTATCAGAGAGCAGCAGAAGAAGATCAAGTTATTTATCTAAGAGGAAAAGTGTCTGAATTATTTCAAGATGGAGATAAAATCCTAATTAAAGGAGCAGATACATTAACAGGAGAAACAGTTGAACTTCATGCTGATTTAGTTGTTTTAGCTACTGGGCTAATACCAAGCGAAGGTACAAAAGAAATGGCTAAAATACTAAATGTATCATTAGGTATGAACGGGTTTATCAGAGAGGCTCATCCCAAACTCAAACCAGTAGACACTGCCATTTCAGGAGTTTTTGTTGCAGGTACTGTAACAGGACCTAAAGACATTCCTGAGACTGTATCAAACGCAAGTGGGGCAGCGTCTAGAGCTGCAGGAATTCTGACTCAGGATGAACTGGAAATCGAGGGAACAATCGCAAGAGTAGATGAATCACTTTGCAGAGGATGTGGAATTTGTGTTGATGCTTGTCCATATAGTGCAATTGAACTCAAAGCTATCAACAGATATGGTCATACAGTGCAAGTTGCATTTGTTAATGAAGCTCTCTGTAAAGGATGTGGATCTTGTGCAGCAGCTTGTTTGAACAGCGCTATCACTCAATTAGGTTATACTGATAGTCAAATTCTAGCACTCATTAGTGCATTAGGAGAAGAATAAGGAGTTTGAGAAAATGTCATTCGAATATTTAAAATTTGGAAAAGAAGAAAAAGACTTCATTGCAAAGATAGAGGAAATTTCAGGTCAGAATGTCTATTCTTGCTATCAATGTGGCAAATGCAGTGCCGGGTGTGCTTTTAGTAATAACATGGATATAACAGTCAATCAACTCATCCATCTTATCCAGGTTGGACAAAAAGATAAGGTACTAGAGGCTAACACTCATTGGGTCTGCGCAAGCTGTCTGACCTGTTCTGTTAGGTGTCCTCGTGAGATTGATGTCGCAGCATTGATGGAAGCTGTAAGAGAATATCAACTAAGAGAAGAGCCAGAGAAAATCAAGATATCTCAGATTCCAAAGGAAGCTTATGATAAGCTTCCCAATATTGCTTTAGTAAGCAATTTCAGAAAGAAAACAGGATGAAACACATATGGTACAATATTCTTATTTCCCAGGATGCAACCTTAAGACTAATGCCAAGGGATTCGAGGAAACAGCGAAAGCTGTTAGCAAGATATTAGAAGCTGAATTAATCGAAATGCCCAATTGGAATTGCTGTGGTACTGTTCATACTATGACATCTGATAATATGATGAGACGCATAGCACCTGTTAGAGTGCTCTCAAGATCCAAAAAACACATAGAAACACTTCCAGAAGGAACTCTAAATCAAGTCGTAACTTTATGTTCAATGTGCAACAGCACACTAAAAATTGTTAATCGCGAAGTTAGAATGGATCCTGACAAGTTAGAAAAAATCAACTATCAACTTGAAGCAGATGATGAGATTTACGAGAAAGATATGGAAGTGAAACACTTTCTTGAGATCATCAGAGATGAGATAAGCTATGAGAAACTCTCTAAGAGTGTTACTAACCCATTAGAAGGCTTGAAAATATCTCCTTACTATGGTTGTATGTTATTACATCCTGATGAAGCAGCAATAGATGATGTAGAAATGCCTAGCGTTCTTGAAAATCTTGTAGAAAGCCTTGGAGCAGTAGTAATTGATTCTCCACTATTCAAGTTCTGTTGTGGTTCGTATCATATAGTAGATGAAGATAGTATTGTAGATACTCAAGTTGAGAAAATTGTTGAAGCAGCAAGATCTCGAGGAGCGAATGCGTTAGTAGTGGCATGTCCTCTTTGTGCTTACAATATAGATCATCAACAAAAAATCATGAAGGATAAAACTCAAACTAAAGATCCTTTACCAGTCTTCTACTTCACTCAACTTATGGCTTTAGCATTAGGTGTTCCTATGAAGACAAATCATTTTGAAGATCATCACATTAATCCTAAACCTCTCCTCAAGGAACTAGGATTAAGTGGGGGGAAAAAATCAAAGTAGAGGGTGAAAAATGTCAAAAACAAAAACAAAAACAGAAAAGAAAAACGATAATCCTATGGTTAAGATATACATAATGGGTTCAGCACACGAAGTCCCAGCATCATTAACAATCATGAAAGCCATGGAATATGCAGGGTTTAAAATAACAAGAGGAGCTGGCTGTCGAGCTGGTTTCTGTGGTGCTTGTGCCACAGTCTATCGTAAAGCAGGTGATTTCAGAATCTACGCTGCTCTTGCATGTCAAACACAAGTAGAAGATGGAATGGTACTTACTCAATTACCTTTCGTGCCTGCACCTAAAGGAAAATATGACGTAAGCAAGCTTAGTCCTACAGCAAATACGGTTTTGAAATACTATCCAGAGGTTGCTAGATGTTTGAGCTGTAATGCTTGTTCAAAAGTATGCCCTCAAGAAATCCATGTGATGGATTATATTCAATACAGTTTGCAAGGACAAATAGACAAAGCAGCAGAAGAATCATTCGATTGTGTTCAGTGTGGACTCTGCACCATTAGATGCCCTGCAGAAATACCACAATACCATGTTGCAACTCTGGTGAGAAGATTACATGGAAAGTATAATATGACATCTCCAGAGACTCTTGAAGCTAGAGTTGAAGAGATAGAATCTGGATTTTACGATGAAGGTCTCAAAAAATTGATGGAAGCATCGAAAGACGAATTACGACAGAAGTATTACCATGAAAGAGACTTTATTGATCAGAAGAAGGCGTGATTGTAATGATTAGAGGATATCCTGAAAATATGCGAAAAAGCATTGAAAATGTAAATAAAACACGAGCTAAAAGGTTAACTGAAATTAAAACTGATTTAACTGAAGCAGAAAGAAAAGAGGTTTTAGATAATTATCATCCTGATTATAATCCCAAATTTAAGAGAGACATTAGTTGGGGGCCGAATAAAGGGGACAATGTCCCAAATGAAGTCGTTGATATTCTTGAAGCCTATCCTGCTGTTCATCCTGATGATATTGACCTATCCAAAATAGACTATGATGTAGGTGTGCTGGTAATTGGAGCTGGAGGAGCTGGAAACTCAGCTGCTCTATGGGCGTTATATGAGGGTGTACCAGCAGATCAAATTCTCTTAGTCACAAAACTAAGATTAGGTGATTGTAACACAGTCATGGCTCAAGGCGGTATTCAAGCAGCTGATAGACCAGAAGACAATCCACTTATCCATTACTTAGATGTTATTGGAGGAGGTCATTTTGATAACATACCTGAGTTAGTAAAAGCTCTTGTAAGTGATGGTCCAAAAATCATCAAATGGCATAAAGACTTGGGGATGATGTACGATCAGAATGAGGATGGTAGTTTCGTCGAAAACCCAGGTGGAGGGACTTCAAGAAATAGAATGCATTGTTCAAAGGATTACACTGGAATGGAAATTTTCCGTGTATTGAAAGATGAGATAATAAATCAAGAAATTCCTTATTTAGAATTTTCTCCTGCTGTTGAATTGTTAACTGATGAAAATGGCAGAATTGTTGGTGCTATTCTTTACAATATTGAAACTAAACAATACTTCGTTGTTAGAGCAAAAACCACCATCCTAACTACTGGAGGTTTTGGCAGATTGCATGTAGCTGGCTTTCCAACCACAAACCACTATGGTGCCACAGCTGATTGTGTAGTTATGGCTTATCGAGCTGGAGCTAAACTGAGAAACCTTGAATCTACTCAATTCCATCCTACTGGAGCAGCTTTTCCAGAACAAATAGTTGGATTGTTAATCACAGAGAAAGTTAGAAGTCTTGGAGGTCAAGTTCTTGGTAGAGATGGTGAGCAAATTTGTTATCCATTAGAACCTAGAGATGTTGAAGCATCATCACTAATCAAATGTTGTACAAGTACTGAAAACTATATTGAAACACCAACAGGTATGAGAGGAATATGGTTAGATAGTCCTCTTATTGATAAAATTCATGGAGAGGGTACTGTTGAGAAGAACCTAAGTGCAATGTTCCGTATGATGAAGAGGTTCGATATTGATATTTCAAAGGATCCGATTCTTGTTTATCCAACCTTGCATTACCAGAATGGTGGTGTAAAAATTGATGCAGAATGTTATACTTCACTAGAAGGATTGCTAGTTGCTGGTGAAATTTCTGGAGGTGTTCATGGTAAGAATCGTTTAATGGGTAACTCCTTACTAGAGATTAATGTTTTTGGACGAAGAGCAGGAATAACAGCTGCTAAAGAATATAAAAGGAAGGACATCAAACCTGGTAAATTAAGTTTAGACCATGTAAAGAAAGTTATCAAAACCTTAGATTCTTTAAATCTCAAACAAAAAAGATACTCTCCAATTATTCTACCTGAATATAGAAGTGAAGCAGTCAGAGATAGATTAGTACAATTATATGAAGAAGAAACTTGTTAAATTTCCTCTTCATTCTTCACAATTTTTTTATATTTTCATTTCCAATACACATTGATTCGATGAAAAACACATATGTTTTATTCCGCCATGCACTTACAACTATAGATAAAACCCAACCTGCTGATAAGTGGGTTATTTCTGAAAAAGGTATAAAACAAGTTTGTAAAACAATTGCTTCTGGTAAATTTGATGATATTGATATCATAGTTTGTTCTACTGAAAAGAAAGCTATTCAGACAGCGTTTTATCTTTCTGAAAGAATTGGAAAAGACATCAAGTTGAATCCGAATTTTAGAGAATTAGATAGAGGAGATAAATTCGTAAAAAACAAAGAAAATTATGAAACCTTAGTTTGGAGGACATTCAACAATCCAACCGAAAGTAGCTTTGGTTGGGAAAAAGCTAAAGAGGCTCTAACTAGATTTCAGAGAGGAATAAAAAGATTAGAAAACAGTTATTCCAACAAAAAAATATTCTTGGTATCGCACGGTATCATTTTGACACTATTTATTGCAGATTATTATAATTGGGATTCGAAAAAAACTTTTGAGTATTGGAGGGATTTAGGTTTTTGTGATTCTATAAATTTACAATAGAGGTCTTTAGTTGCAACTTCTAAAGAGATAAAGAAGGAGAATCCTCCTATTCCTTTTCAGCGTATCGTAACTTGAATTTATTGAATAATGTTGCTCCTACTGCAAATATAACTACAAACCACAGAAATAGCAAGAGTAAATCAAATAATATGTTAATCGCATCTGCAGTATTTTCAAGTAGAATACTGTTTTTCATAACTAAAAATGCAGGTCTAAGGAAGATAAAATCAAACCAGCTAAAATTCTTTCCAGCAAATGTAAATGCAGTTGGAATTTCAAAGAAGTATTCTCCTACAAACATGTATACTGTACTCGCAAATAAGATCAAAATTGGGGTAGCAACTCTTGCTTCAATAAATGATCCAGCCAGCAATGCAATCATTGCAGTAGTTAATCCTAGTAATACCATAGTCACTATCATAAATAACCAAGCTAAGGGATTGAGAGCGAAATTAAAGAACCCAAGAATTGCTGAAAATGTTAGCATAAATAGCCCTTGCAATGTAGCTATTACAGACCAAGCAAGTAAAATGCTTCCCAAGTATTCTATTGAAGATAGTTTAGTTAGTTTTAATCGCTTTAACATACCTGTTTTGTTTTCTTGATCTAATAACCAGACTGCGCTAACAGCTGATGTTAGAATAGTTTGCATAATTTGTCCTGGTAATAACTTTGCAAAGAATTCTCCTTTAAAATCCTCAACAACATCACCTGTTCCAGCACTTACCAGCCTAACATCTGTAATTATCGTATTTTCAGATGACTCACTAGTTAGATTTAATTCGAAGGACAAACCATTAGCTGCTTTCAACTCATTCCATATAAAGTTAGCGTGTATGTAAGTATAACTGGATAGAAATTCACTCAATATTTGCCAAGTACTGGTGTAGGCTTGCATAGTTGACTGTAGAGTAACATCACCATGGAATCTCAAAGTTAAATTAGCAGAACCTTGTAAATATGGAGCTATTTGTACTATTGATGCATTTATCCCCGAGAATTCAGCAGGATATAACTCAAAAGCTTCAACTAGTAATTGTGTTAATAACATGGATGCATAAAATCGAGTAATGTTTCCTGCTTGAAGTGAAAAATCATAAGGAATTTCTAATCCCCCTTGTATCACAAGACCTTGGATATCATCATCCATTTTAGCTAAATCTGAATAATTGCTGATTGAGAATGTACGGAGACCTTTTTCACTTTCATGTGTATTCAAAATTTGATATAATTTTGATTCCAAATCCATAGTTTCTCCTGTTATAGGATCGGTTATAGGAGTATCTGTGGTATAATAACCAATATCGATTGTACTAGATACAGGAGCCCATCCTCCGCTTAGAAAACCAAACAAAATCAGGAAGAATAATGGAAAACCAATTACATAGAAATAAAATTCTTTGGATCTAATAACTTGTTTAATTCTTACAAAAGCCAAATCAATTACAATCAATCAATACCAACCTCCTCTTTTCTTACTGGAGATTCTTCTATCGTAACTACAGAGTTATCATAAACCTCTCTAGTTATGAAAAGAAAAGTCTCTCTTAATCCCCCTCGCTTAATATTTATTTCCAGTAAATCATCAAGGATGGATTCATTTTTCATAATATCGTCCATAATTGTGGATAAAATGGAACTTTTAACAAAAAATGTGTCTTTGATTCTCACATAGTCTAGATCGGGAAAATCTTTTTGATGTTCTTTCAAGTATCTCTCAAAATCATCTGAATCTTTTGTTAATCCAACTTGAAGTACTTTTTCTCCCACATGTTTTTCAATTAATTCTTCTACTGAACCAACTGAAATAACTTTACCATTACTTATAATCAAGACTCTTGAAGAAAGTGCTTCAGCTTCCTCCATAAGATGGGTTGTTAGAATAATAGTTGTACCCGCATTCTTTAATCTCTTTAAATCTTCCATAAGTAAGGTTCGTGCATGAACATCTAAACCTGTAGTAGGCTCATCTAGAAAAAGTAGAAGAGGATCATTCATTAAAGCCATAGCTATACTAAGCTTTCTTTTCATTCCACCAGATAATTTTTCAGCTCTCTTTTTCTCATGTCCCTTTAAACCGAAATCTTCAATAAGTTTTTCAGCTTTCTGAGATAATTCTTGCTTTTTCAAGCCATATAGCTTTCCCATTAGGATAATATTCTCATATACGGTGAGATCGTCCCAGACAAGCTGCTCTTGAGGAACATAACTTATTCGGTACTTAAGGTCATTTTTAAGAATTTCATCAACTTTTATTCCAAGGACTTTCGCAGTTCCAGATGTTGCTGATAATTGACCTGTAAGTATTTTTACTAGAGTTGTCTTTCCTGCACCGTTGGGTCCTAAAAGAGTAAACAATTCTCCTTTTTGGACTGAAAATGAAACTTTGTTAACTGCTTTGAAATCCTCAAATTTCTTAGAGATATTTTCACATTCAATAACAGAACACATACAAAATCAGAGAAGTTAAAGGATTATATAAAGTATTACGTTAACTTGGATTTTAAAGCTCAGGGAGAGATTAGCTTTATTTGGTTCTGAACATGCCTATCTGGTGTCCTTTAGCTCTGTTCTCATCACGATCTTTCTTGAACTGAGCTAGTTCTTTAACTCCTATTCTTTGAGTAATCATCTCTTTAATCCTCTCATCTTGAATTTCATTGCTTAATATTGCTTCAATAACGAGTTGAACAGTAGTTCTCAAGAATTTTGTGCCTAACTTAGATAACTTGAATTCTTGCTTCTTAGTATACTCTAAAATGCCAAAATCCAACATTCTTGCTATATATGATGACAAAGTGTTTTTGTCCATCTTATCAAAAAACCCTTTGAGTTTTGCAAAAGTAGCTGATTCAAAGTTAAGAAAAACCAAAATGTCTATTGCATCCTTATCATCTAGAATATCAAGAATGTATGAAATTTCCTCTCTAGAATTTACTAATAAATATCTGAAATCGTCTTTGTTTAGTTTCTCGTACATTGGTCTATCAAATAAAGAGAAGACAATGAATTATTTAAACATTTCAAAATTCAAGGTCCTCTATTAAATTTAATCTTTATCCCTCTAGCTTTTCTATCATCTTTTGCTTTCTTTAATCTCTCTATTTCTTTAACTCCAATTTCTTTAGCTATAATTCTATTCGTCCTTTCATCTGATATACCCCTACTTAGCATTGCTTCGAGAACAAATTGAATGGTAATCTCAAGAAATTTCTGGCCTAGTTTTGTGAATTGATACTCTTCTCTGTTATTCATTTCAATAATTCCGAAATCAAAGAAAGTAGTAATATAATTAGAGAGTACATTTAGTTCAATCTTATCAAAAAAAGCTTTAAGTTCTTTGAAAGTAACAGGATCGTAGTGAATATAAGTTAGAATATCTAGAGCATCTTCATCATCTAACAGATCTAAAATATAGGATATTTCTTTCTTAGCGTTAACTAATAAATATCTAAAATCATCTTTGGAAAATATATTAAACATGCGTACACCAAGTTAAATTGGAGCGACATAATATTAAGGTTTTGAAAAAAAAGGTGAGTGATGCTACCCTAAGATAGCACCATCAACTCTATCAAGTAGCTGCATCTGCTTGGATA
>Ga0272441_10004380_pt1 | contig 25641 bp, 30 predicted proteins | sample SSMProp6N_FD_193582 | JGI IMG/M metagenome (GOLD analysis project Ga0272441, IMG submission 193582) | Marine sediment archaeal communities from Little Sippewissett salt marsh, Falmouth, MA, United States - SSM-Prop-6N | ecosystem: Environmental > Aquatic > Marine > Wetlands > Sediment ...
CACCGCCGCCGAGTCCATCGACCGCTACCTGAAGGGTCAGGACATCAAGGCCGGACGGAAGGAAACGGAGTATGAAACGGCCTCGATTCCGGAGCGTGTCCGCTATAAGTTCCAGCCCGAACTCAAGTGGAAACCGGCCAAGGAGCGCTTCAACTTCGAGCCCTTCGAAAAGGAGCATACCCTAGCGGAGACTATTGCCGAGGCCAAGCGCTGCCTGTGCTGCGGCCCGTGTAAGAGCTGCAAGGGATGTGTTATCCTGGGGTTGCAGCCGGAGATTGCCGATATCGAACTCGATGAGGACCTTTGCAGCGGCTGCGGCGTCTGCGTCGGGGTCTGTCCCTACGGCGCTTCGCTGCTCGTCACCGAAGATAACCGGATCCGCTCCGCCATCGACGAGAACAAGTGTAAAAGGTGCGGCGTTTGCGTTACCGTCTGCCCCTCCAGCGCCCGCAGCATCAAGGATACCCTGGCACAGACTATCGGCGATGCCTACGCATCGCTGGCAAAATAAGGAGATAAAATGCGCGACAAGGTACAAGCAATCCTGGACCAAATCAGGCCATCCCTGCAGGCTGACGGTGGCGACGTTGAGTTAGTTGACGCCAGCGACGACGGGGTGGTTAAGGTGAAGCTGACGGGCGCCTGCAGCGGCTGCCCGATGTCAACGGTGACCCTGAAGATGGGCATCGAGCGAATCCTTAAAGAGCAGATTCCCGAGGTCAAGGAAGTAGTTTCCGTCTGAGCGCGCTCCCGAAAGGGATAAGCCGGGATGAAAACACTTGTTTTAGGAATTGGCAACCCGATACTGACCGACGACGGTGTGGGCATCGAAATCGCCCGCCGTATCGAGCAGCATAACCCCGACGTCGTGGTCGAGGAAACCAACGAGGCCGCCATTGCCCTCCTCGACCTGGTAATGGATTACGAGCGGCTCATCATCATCGACTCCATCATGACCGAAGACGGTCAGCCGGGTAAACTGTATAAGCTGGGGCTGGAGGATTTCAGCCCCAAGATGGACTTTATGTCCGCGCACGGCATGGACATCGCCACCGCCTTCGAGGTCGGGAGCGGCATCGGGTGTCGCTTGCCCCAATCGGTCAGCATCTACGCTGTCGAGGTAAAAGACAACTCCAACTTCAGTGAAAGCTGCACTCCTGAACTGGCGGCCAGGATAGCGCCTATCACCCAAAAAATAATCGCCGAGGAGAAGCTATGAATAGTTACAAACCCAACGTAATCGTCTTTCGTTGTAGTTTTTGTTCGCCCGCCGGGTCGGCAGAGGCCATGGCCCAGAAGCTCGATGGTAATTTTCACCCCCGGATGATACAGACCACCTGCACCGGCCGCATCGACCCCACCTACGTGATTGACGCCTTCGCCAAGGGCGCCGACGGGGTCATGATTGCCGGTTGCCCGCCGGGGGACTGCCACTACATCACCGGTAACTATAAGGCCAACCGGAACTATCTGCTGCTCAAGAAGACGCTGGCCCAGATGGGCATCGAGCCGGAACGGTTGGCGGCGAACTGGCTGCCGGCTGCCGAGTCCGACCGGATGCTTGCTTCACTCAACGAATTCGCCAAGCGGGTGGCCAAACTTGGACCGGTCAACGCCAACTAGTTTATAATATTTTTGTAAGTACTTCGTAAGCAATTTCGCAAGTAATGCGTAGCGCCGATTTGTGATTACGGTTTAGTTGCTTATTTAATAAATATTGTATAGCGCCTGCCTAATGCGGGCGTCACTTGAGAGAGCGGCACGAACCTCCGGCCGGGCGGCGCTCAAGCCCGGCAGATAATCAAGCGCCCGGAGCGCGGTGCTGCCGCGCGGGGCCTCACCTATCCCGGATTACAGCCAGCCGACGGCTGGCTTGTTGCTTGACGACTGACGGGGGATCAACAAGAGTGCCGGTAACCATGATGGAAGCAGTCAGAATAAAGGCGGGCGGGGTGGTTCAGGGAGTCGGGTTCCGGCCCTTTGTTTACCGTTTGGCTCACGAGCACAAGCTGGCGGGTTGGGTGCGCAACACCTCGGGCAACGTCGAGATTGCACTGGAAGGGAAAGCCACCGCCGTTAGGGATTTCGTCCTGGAACTCAGGACGAAAACTCCACCGCAGGCCCGTATCGAGTTTATCGAGACGGAGCACGCGGAACTTGAAGGTTTTACGGAATTCGTCATCCGGGAGAGCCGGAGACAAACTGGTCAGTATCAACTGGTATCCCCGGATATCGCCACCTGCGCCGACTGCCTCCGGGAAATCCTTGACCCCGCCGACCGCCGTCATAATTACCCATTTACGAATTGCACCAACTGCGGCCCCCGCTTCACGATTATCGAGGACATCCCTTACGACCGCCCCCTGACCACGATGCGCCGTTTCCAGATGTGCCCCGCCTGCCAGACGGAGTACGACAACCCCCTCGACCGCCGCTTTCACGCCCAGCCCAACGCCTGCCCGGTCTGCGGCCCTCGGCTGGAACTGCTCGCCCCAGGCGGCACCCCGGTTTCCGGCGAGGCCATTCCCGAGGCTGCCCGGCTCCTCCGTGAGGGCAAGATACTGGCGCTGCGGGGGCTGGGGGGCTTTCAACTGGCGGTGGACGCCACCAATGAGAACGCTGTGAAACGCCTTCGGGAGCGAAAGCACCGGCCGGGCAAACCCTTCGCCGTTACGGTCACCGACCTGGAAGGTGCCCGACATCATGCGTACGTCAGCCAGGCCGAGGGTAAATTACTCACCTCGCCGGAAAGCCCCATCGTGCTCCTCCGCTGGCGGCGGGACACCTCGGACGTCACCCCGGAGGTAGCCCCGAATCTGAAATATCTGGGGCTGATGCTGCCCTACACCCCTCTCCACCACCTGCTGCTGCGGGAGGCGGGACGCCCCCTGGTGATGACCAGCGGTAACCTCAGCGAGGAGCCGATTGCCAAGGACAACGACGAAGCCATCCGCCGCCTGGGTAACATCGCCGATTACTTCCTGCTCCACAACCGGGACATCTACGCCCGCTATGACGACAGCGTCTATATGGTGGTCGATGAGCAGTCCCAGCCGCTGCGACGGGCGCGGGGCTATGCCCCCTACCCCATCCCTCTAGACTTTGCCACCCGGCAAGTCCTGGCCTGCGGGGCCGAGGAGAAGAACACCTTCTGCCTGACCAAGGATGATCATGCCTTCCTCAGCCAGCACATCGGGGATATGGAGAACGAAGAGACATTAACTCACTTTGAGAACACCATCCAGCTTTACGAAAAACTCTTCCGCATTACCCCCGAAATTATCGCCGCCGACATGCACCCGGACTACCTGGCCACCAAGTACGCCCAAGAACTGAGCGCCCGCGAGGGCCTCCGGCTGGTCACAGTGCAGCACCACCATGCCCACATCGCGAGTTGCCTGGCCGATAACCACCGGGCGGGGCCGGTCATCGGGGTAGCCTTCGATGGCACCGGCTACGGTAGCGACGGGGCTATCTGGGGGGGCGAGTTCCTCATCGCCGATTACCGTGGCTTCGAGCGGGCCGGGCACCTGGAATACCTGCCGCTCGTCGGGGGAGCCGCCGCCATCAAGAAACCCGCCCGACTTGCCGCCGGTTACCTCTATCACCTGCTGGGGGATAACGTTACCTTGACAGGACTGCCACTCAGGGGGCTTAATTTAGAGGAGAGTGAGATTATCAAACAGCAGCTCGAGCGGGGCATCAACACGCCGCTGACATCGAGCGCAGGACGGCTCTTCGACGCCGTGAGCGCCCTGGCTGGTATCCGGGGCAGCATCGACTACGAGGCCCAGGCCGCCATCGAGCTGGAGATGGCCGCTCCGGACGACGGTATTTCGGAAGAAGCTTATCCCTTCACCATCGAAATAAGTGAGGGGGGAAAGATTGTTATGCTTCGAGGGCTGCTTGAGACGGTGGCAAGCAACGTTCGGGCGGGAGCTGCGCCGGCGGTGATTTCGCAACGTTTCCACCATACGATGGCCGGGATAATCACCAAGATGTGTTACGAGATTCGCGAGGCGACCGGGCTGGACACAGTTGCTTTGAGCGGTGGGGTCTTTCAAAATCGCCTGCTCTTAAAATTAACCACGACCTCGCTGGCAGCAGCAGGCTTCGAGGTATTGACCCATCGCCGGGTGCCCTGTAACGACGGCGGGCTTGCCCTGGGGCAGGCAGTGATTGCTAATTTCGCGTAGAGGAGACAGCGTACAATGTGCCTGGCAGTACCGGTATTTATAAAAGCCATTAACGAAAATGACGCTGAGGTGGACATCGGCGGTATTACCCGCCGCATCAGCATCGAGCTGACCCCTGAGGCCAGGGTCGGCGACTACGCCATCGTCCACAGCGGCTACGCCATCAACATCCTCGACCAGAAGGAGGCCGAGGAAACCCTGCGCCTTCTGGGGGAGATGATAGCCATCAGCGAGGTAAATGAGAATTGAAATTCATCACCGAGTTCCGCCAGCCGGAACTGGCGGCGGGACTGATTAACCAGATTAAGCGCCAGTCAAAGAAATCGGCCCGGTTGATGGAGTTCTGCGGAGGGCATACCGTAACCGTATTCCGCTACGGTATCCGCCAGGCGCTGCCGCCGATACTGACGATGGTCTCCGGCCCCGGCTGCCCGGTCTGCGTGACCGACATGGCCGACCTGGACAAGGCCATCGCTTTGGCCCAGGTGCCGGGGGTCATCATCACTACCTTCGGCGACATGCTCAAGGTGCCCGGTAGCCATTCTAGTTTACAGGCAGCCAAAGCCGCCGGCGCGGATGTCCGCACCGTCTATTCAACCACCGACGCCCTCCAGATTGCCCGCGAGAATTCCGACCAAAAGGTTATCTTCCTTGGTATCGGCTTTGAGACAACCTCACCAACCGTAGCCGCTTCGGTCTTGCGCGCCCGCGAGGAAAGACTCACGAATTACTACATCCTATCAATGAATAAGGTCTCGCCGCCGGCCATCCGCGCCCTGCTCGATAGCGGCGAGGTCAAGCTGGACGGCCTCATCTGCCCCGGTCACGTCAGCACTATCACTGGAGCTCGTCCCTGGGGCGAGATTGCCGACGAGTATGGCATCCCCTGCGTCATCGCCGGGTTCGAGCCGCTGGACGTTTTGCAGGCGGTCAGTATGCTGGTCGGCCAAGTGGAGGGTAGAGAAGCCCGGGTCGAAATTGCCTACCGGCGGGGGGTCAGGCCCGAAGGCAACCCCGCCGCCCGCGAGATGATGGACCGGGTATTCGAACCAGCCCCGGCGCGCTGGCGCGGCCTGGGGGAAATTCCGGAAAGTGGCCTCAAACTACGCGCCGAGTACGCCGCTTACGACGCTGAAAAGAATTTCGACATTCCGCAAATGTCCTCGGCTGAGCCGCCGGGCTGCATCTGTGGAGAAATACTGCGCGGGGTAAAGACACCACGCGACTGTACCCTCTTCCGCAAGACCTGCACCCCGGAACACCCGGTGGGGCCGTGCATGGTTTCCTCAGAGGGGAGCTGCGCCGCCGATTACCTTTACGGAGGCGACCTTGGAGGATAGAATACTGCTGGCCCACGGGAGCGGCGGCCGCCTGGCCCATGACCTGGTGGGCAGTTGTTTCATTAAAACCCTGGCCAATCCACTGCTGGAGATGCTCGATGATGCCGCTACTTTTGAAGCGAGCGGTCGCCTCGCCTTCACCACCGACAGCTACACCATCAGTCCCATCTTCTTCCCCGGCGGCGATATCGGCAAGCTGGCGGTCTGCGGCACGGTCAACGATTTATCCATGAGCGGGGCGATACCCCGCTACCTGAGCCTGGGACTAATCATCGAGGAGGGGTTACTTGTCAGTGACCTCAAGCGGATTGCCGATTCAATCCGGGCTACGGCTGAGGCGGCCGGTGTCCAGATTATCACCGGCGATACCAAGGTGGTCGAGCGCGGCAGCGCCGACGGCATCTTCATCAACACCAGCGGCATCGGGGTTGTCCCGGAGGGAGTGAACATCTCCGGGGCCAACGCCCGGCCGGGGGATAAGGTTATCCTCAGTGGCCCCATCGGCGACCACGGCATCGCCATCCTCAGCCAGCGCGAGGGGCTGAGCTTTCACACCACCCTCCAGAGCGACTGCGCGCCGCTGGGAGACCTGGTCGCCCGGATGCTCGCGGCAAGCAAGGATATTCGCTGTCTGCGCGACCCCACCCGGGGTGGCCTGGCGACCACCCTCAACGAACTGGCCGATAAATCACAGGCGGGCATCCTAATAAATGAGACCGCGATTCCGGTGCGGGATGAAGTCGCCGGGGCCTGCGAGATGCTGGGGCTGGACCCGCTCTACATCGCCAACGAGGGCAAGCTGATTGCCATTGTCCCGGCGGGGGATGCCGACCGGATCCTGGCCGCGATGCAGGACCATCAATACGGTCGTGATGCCGTTATCATCGGGGAGGTCACCGGAGAGCATCCGGGCCGGGTGGTCATGAAAACCAGCCTGGGCACCTCGCGCATTGTGGACATGCTGACGGGTGACCCGCTGCCCCGAATCTGCTAGACTGTTTACGGAGCGAAGATGCACGAACTGGCGATTACCCAGAGTATGCTTGATATCGTCCTCGGAGAGGCCGGGAAGTCCGGAATGGACCGGGTGAACCGGATAAACCTGGTGGTCGGCGAGCTTTCGGGATACGTCACCGATTCGATTCAGTTCTATTTCGATTTCTTGGCCAAGGACAGCATCGCCGAGGGAGCCGAACTCTGCTTCATCCTGATTGAGGCTCGGGCCCGTTGCCGGCGCTGCGAGACCGATTTCAAGCTGCCGGAATTCGACTGGAACTGTCCCCAATGCGGCAGCGGCGACATCGAAATTACCGCCGGGCGGGAGCTCCGGGTAGAGAGTATCGAAGCCGACTAGTAGGCCAAGTGGCAGGGATTGAAGCCCAGCCGCGTTTTTTGTAAGATTAGGTTACGGGGAGAAGATAAAAAGTAGAGGTGGAACGTGGAAGTAAAGGTTCTGAAAAACATCCTCAGCGCCAACGACCGGATTGCCGAGAAGAACCGGGCATTACTGGATGAGAACGGGGTGCTTGCCCTCAACATCATGGCCTCGCCCGGCGCCGGCAAGACCAGTATCATCATGAGCACCATCAAGGCCCTCAATGGCGAGTACGGCATCGGGGTCATCGAGGGCGACATCGCCTCCAGCGTGGATGCCGAAAAGGTCAGCCGCGAGGGCATCCCCGCCGTCCAGATCAACACCGGCGGCGGTTGCCACCTGGACGCCAACATGATATCCGACAGCCTGCCCGACCTGCCGCTGGATAAGCTCGATTTCATCTTCATTGAGAACGTGGGCAACCTCATCTGCCCGGCCAGCTACGCCCTCGGCGACCGGCGTCGGATTATCATCGCCAGCATCCCCGAGGGGGACGACAAGCCGATCAAGTACCCGATTATGTTCCACGACGCCGACCTGATAGTGCTCAACAAGGTTGACCTGGCTCCCTACGTCAACTTCGACCGCGCGGCCTTCCGCCAGGCCATTAAGAACCTCAACGATAAGACTCCCATCATCGAAGTCTCCTGCACCACTGGCGAGGGGCTCGACGAGTGGCTTACCTGGCTCAAAGCCCAAAAAATCAAATAAGAAAAGCGTCGTCATGCAGCGGCAAATCTTAAGGCAGGAACTCATCGGCATCGGCGTTATCGCCGGGGTCGGTTCGGTGATGCACTTCGCCTTCGAGTGGTCCGGAGAGCTGCCGGTCATCGGCGTCTTCGCCGCCGTCAACGAGAGCGTCTGGGAGCACCTCAAGCTGACCTACTGGCCGACCCTGCTCTATGCCGCCATCGAGTACCACAAGCTCCGCGACCTAACGCAGAACTGCATCGCCGCCAAGACGGCCAGTCTATACATCATGCCGGCGGTCATCGCCGGTCTCTATTACGCCTACGTCAACGCCACCGGCAGCGACAGCCTGATCTTCGACATTGCTACTTTCGTTATCGCCATCGCCGTGGGGCAGCTGGTGAGCGCCCGCATCATGGCCCGGCCACGCTACCACCAAGCGGTCTTCGTCCTGGCGATTATCGGGATGGTCACCCTGGGGGTGCTCTACGGCGTCTTCACCTTCCGGACGCCGCAACTCCCCATCTTCCGCGAGGGATCTACTGGAATCTACGGCATCCCCTGAGGCACCCTTCCTTGACAGGGTAATCCCGGTTAACCTAACATAGCCATATAGCCTCCCGTTTCGGGAGAGGAGGGGAAAGGTGTTCAAAAAGATACTGGTCTGTCTGGACGGTTCGCATCCGGCCGAGCAAATCGTGCCTTACGCCGCCGAAGCGGCACAGCGCTTCGGGAGTAAGCTAATCCTGCTCGAGGTTACCAAGCCGCCGAGCGTGGTCGTCGAGAGCATGACCGGCTATTACCACCCCACGTCCGTCGAGGACATCCTGCGTGACGAGAAGCAGGCCCTCGACTACCTGGAGAAAATTGCCCAGCGCCTGAGCAAGAAGGGGCTGGAAGTCGATTACGTTACCGTGCCCGGTAGCCCCGGAGAGACCATCGTCAGCTACGCTGAGAAGCATCAGATAGGGCTTATCGCCCTCTCGACCCACGGCCACAGCGGGCTGGGGCGGCTCGTCTTCGGCAGCGTTGCCGAGCACGTCCTGCGCCACTCCAACCTGCCGATCCTGGTACGCAAGCCGCATGAAGTCAAGGGCTAGCCGCCGCGCTGATTCCCAAAACCCAGGAGGCAAGGATAGCCATTAGCCAGTTTACAAAACCCGGAAGCAAGGATAGCTACTAACTAGTTTTTACAAAACCGGGAATTAAGAACAGCCGTGAGTCAGTTTACGAAATCCTGATTTAGCTATGGAAATATTAAGTGATATCCCGGTCAACCTTGAGCCCGCTCAGGTCCTTGAGCGGATACAGGTCCGCAAGGATAAGCACCACATCGGCGATATCATCCGGGAACTGCTCACGATAACCCATCCCCTGACCCACCCCAAGGCCGTCTATGAGGTCGGCTACATCGACCACAAGAACCACGAAACGGTGACCATCAACGGCGTGTGTTTTACCAGCCGCCTGCTGCGGGTCAACCTGGACAAGGTCGAGCGGGTCTTCCCCTACGTCGTAACCTGCGGACGTGAGCTGAATGAGGTGACCACGCCACCCGGCGACTTCATGCGGAGCTACTGTCTCGACGCCATCAAGGAAACGGCCTTGCGAGCCGCCTTTAAACACCTCCGGGAACACCTGACGGCCAAGTACCATCTGGGGCGGCTGTCAACAATGACCCCCGGTTCGCTGAACTCCTGGCCGATTGACCAGCAGCCAGCCCTGTTCCGCCTCATCGGCGATGTTACCAATTTAATCGGGGTACGGCTGACCAGCGCCTACCTGATGGTGCCCGTCAAGAGTGTCTCCGGGATGTTCTTCCCCACCGAGATTAATTTTGAAAGCTGCCAGTTGTGCCCGCGAGAGGGCTGCCCCAGCCGCCGCGCCGCCTACGACGCCGACCTCACCCTCAAATACCGGTAAATCACTCCTCCCGTTTCCACCAGATTACAGCCTAACCTTTAGCCTTGGTCAGCCGTTATAGTTAACGAAAGAGATATTACGGGAGGCATCCCATGAAGAAGACACTTCTGTTACCCGCCCTGGCCGGTTTGATGGTCGTGGTGAGCGCCTGCGCCCAACCGGCCGAGGGCAACGTGCTGCAATCGGACAAACCACGTGATGTGACCCCCAGCGTGAGCGCCGGGGACACTCAAACACTGGTTGACGGCAACACCACCTTCGCCCTGAAGCTCTACCACCAGATCAAGGAAGAGGGCGAAAACCTGTTCTACTCCCCTTACAGCATCTCGATGGCCCTAGCCATGACCTACGCCGGCGCCAACGGCGAGACGGAGCAGCAGATGGCCGAGGTGATGCACTTCTATCTGTCGCAGGAAGACCTGCACCCGGCCTTTAACAGCCTGGACCAGGAGCTTAGCAGCCGCGGCGAAGGCGCCCAGGGGAAAGACGGCGAGGGCTTCCGGCTGAACGTTGTTAATGCCATCTGGGGGCAGAAGGACTACAACTTCCTGGACAGCTTCCTCGATACCCTGGCGGTCAACTACGGCGCCGGGCTGCGTATCCTCGATTTCGTCAAGGCCCCCGAAGAGTCGCGCGTTACCATCAACGACTGGGTGAGCGACGAGACCGAAGGGCGTATCCAAGAACTCATCCCGGAGGGGGTCATCGACGCCATGACCCGGCTGTTGCTGACCAACGCCATCTACTTCAACGCCGCCTGGGCCGACCCGTTCAACGAGAATGCCACCCACGACGGCCCCTTTTACCTGCTCGACGGCAGCACCGTCACCGTGCCCCTGATGCGGCAGACGGAGGGCTATGGCTATACCGAAGGGACTAACTACCAGGCGGTGGAAATGCCCTACGATGGCAACGAACTATCAATGGTCATCATCCTGCCCGGCGAAAACGAGTATAACAACTTCGAAGACGGCCTGGACACAAACCAGCTTAACGTTATCCTGGGCGAGATTAACCACCAGGAGGTCAACCTGACATTACCGAAATTCGAGTTCACCGCTGATTTTGAGCTGACCCAGGCCCTCAGCGACATGGGGATGCCGATCGCCTTTGATGCCGGAGCCGATTTCTCCGGTATGACCGGCAATCGCGATCTGTTCATCGGCAGCGTTATCCACCAAGCTTACGTGGGCGTCGATGAGGCCGGTACCGAGGCGGCCGCCGCCACCGCAGTGGAGATGGAACTGACCGCCGCCCCCGCGATGCCGGTGACGATGACCATCGACCGCCCCTTCATCTTCCTCATCCGTGATATCGAGACCGGCTCCTTGCTCTTCATGGGGCGCGTCCTTAACCCGGCAGGCTAATTCATCCATAAATCACCCGATAAAATACGAAAGGGTCGTGGCGAAAAACCTCGACCCTTTTTACTTACCGGTTGGCTCCCCGACTAGGATTCGAACCTAGAACCTAGCGGTTAACAGCCGCCCGCTCTACCGTTGAGCTATCGGGGAACGAATACCACCTTGAATTATACCCTCCGACGCCACTTAAGACAAGCGCTGCCAAAGTCAAATAAAGCTGGCTGCCGAGCCTGGATTCGAACCAGGGCTAGAGGATCCAAAGTCCCCTGTGCTACCACTACACAACTCGGCACCTGATGTGGCCGAAACCATAATCCCCGGCCGGTCGCAGTGCCGAAGGTCGGACTCGAACCGACACGGAGATTGCTCTCCAACAGTTTTTGAGACTGTCGCGTCTACCCATTCCGCCACTTCGGCGCTCAAAGCGGAAGACGAGATTCGAACTCGCGACCTCTTCCTTGGCAAGGAAGCGTTCTACCGCTGAACTACTTCCGCCCGCTCTACAGCACCACCACCCTACCCCAATCACGGTTACCCCACTGTGTAACTTCGTGGTGCCGAGGCTCAGAATCGAACTGAGGACACGCGGATTTTCAGTCCGCTGCTCTACCAACTGAGCTACCTCGGCACAAAGGATATTTTAGCCGCTAGACGTCCGGGTGTCAACTTCAGACGGTGATTATTATGTCAAGTACACTACCCGGCCCACTACTGCCTAATCGAAGTGGTTGTACTCCTCCATCACCATATCACCCTCGAGGTAGTCCGGGATGACCTTGCCCAGCTCAGCGACGTACGGCTGTTTCATGTGAATGTCAGCCCATGTCGGACGGTCCTTATAGGCCTCGTAGAAGAAAAGCTCGGTGGGGTCGTCCAGTTTCTGGTGCATGTTAAACATGACATTGCCCGGCTCGTTTTTGCGAATCGTCGCCACGTACTCCCGGAAAAGCTTCTTCAGTTCCTCCAGCTTGTCCGCCTTGGCCTTCATTTTCACCGTCAGTACAAACATCTTTTCTCTCCCTTCCCGTAATTTGTTGCCTGCCGCGATTATACCACAATCGCCCTCATCCGCCGAAAAGAAGCCGCTTATCATATTGACAGCCGCCAGCCTTCGGGATAATATACCAGTAAATCACGGCCCACCGGCCGGAGCAGCCACCGAAATCGAGAAGGGGGAGATTGAAATGAGCCTGTCACCCGAAGAGAGAAAGCGAATCTACGAGGAAGAGAAGGCCCGTCTGGAAAAGGAGGGCAAGCCCAAGAAAGAGAAAGACAACACCGGCGGCTCGTCCACCAGCCTGAAGCCGAACACCGCCAGCCTACTGTGTTACCTCGGCTTCTGGGTAACAGGCATCATCTTCCTGGTCATCGAGAAGAAAAACAAGCTGGTCCGCTATCACGCGATGCATTCCCTGGTTACCTTCGGTATCCTCAACATCATCTGGGGTATCGCCTCCAGCGTCGGCGGCTGGGGATGGGGTCTCTGGGGACTGCGGTGGGGATTTTTCAACCCGGTAGTGATTGCCGCCACCGTAATCTTCACCGTCGCCTTCATCCTGTGGTGGGTACTCTGGGGCGTCGCCATGTATAAATCTTACCACGGAACCCCCTTCCGCTACGGCTCATTCAGCGACCTGGCCGAGAAATGCCTGGCCAAGCTCGACGCTAATAAATAGCCTAGACTTGACGAAAAGTAAATAAATTACCTATACTGGATGCTGGCAACGGAAGTCAAGCCATCGACCCCAAAGGCGGTGAGCGCAGAGAAATGTCTGAAGCTAGCAAGCAGTTGTCGCTTGGATTGGTAATGACCGAGACGACCGAAACCGGGAGCGTTAATGCCTCCCTTGCCCTCCATTTGGTCGGCGGGGAGGTTTTTTTATGGCGTTCCCCGGAAGGACAAGCATGACCAAGCTGGGTTTTATCGGCACGGGGACTATCGGTAGCGCCCTGGCCCGCGAGCTTGATCGCCAGGGGTACCCGGTGGTTGCCGTTACCAGCCGCCGCCAGGTATCAGCCAAGCAACTGGCAGGGTTAATCAACGGCTGCCGTGCCGTCGCCGATGCTCAAGCGGTCGTCGATGCGGCGGATTTTATATTTATAACTACGCCTGATGACATTATCGGTACTGTCGTTGCCGAATTACGCTGGCGGACAGGGCAAAAAGTCGTCCACTGTAGTGGGGCGGATACCACGGAAATCCTGAAAGCGGCGCGTCGGGCCGGGGCCGAGGTCGGGGTTTTTCACCCTCTGCAATCCTTCGCCCAGCCCGAACAGGCCCTGGCGAACCTGCCCGGCTCGACCTTTGCTTTAGAGGCGGACGAACCACTGCTGGGAGTATTAAAAGAGATGGCCCAAGCCTTGGGCGGCAACTGGCTGGAGCTAACCGGCAAAGAGGCCAAGGTGCTCTACCACACCGCCGCCGTGATTGCCTCTAACTACCTGGTAACCCTGGTCAAGACGGCCACCGACTTGTGGCAGGTCTTCGGCGTCCCGGCGGAGACGGCTACCAAGGCCCTGCTGCCCCTGCTCCAGGGTACCCTAAATAACATCGCCGCCGTCGGGATTCCCCAGTGCCTGACCGGTCCTATATCCCGCGGTGATGGCGGTACAATTACAAAGCACCTTGAGGCCCTGGCAGCGAGCGCCCCGGAGGCAATTGCCATCTATCAGGAGCTGGGCCGGAGAACGATACCGATTGCCCTGGCTAAGGGGGAAATAGATAACGAGCAGGGGAAAGAACTGGAGGCCATACTGAAAGCGGCGGCCGGAGCGCTTTCGAGGAGGATACCATGAGAAGTATGCTTAAGAGTAAGATTCAGCGGGCCCGGATCACCGGACTTAACATCGATTACGAAGGCAGTATCGCCATCGATGAGAGACTCCTCAAGGAAGCCGACATCCTGCCCTACGAGCAGGTGCAGGTGCTCAATCTGAACAACGCCGCCCGCTTTACCACCTACGCCATCAAGGGCGGCCCCGGCGAGATATGCCTCAACGGGGCGGCTGCCCGGCTGGGGGCCAAGGGTGACATCGTTATCATCCTCACCTACTGCCAGTTACCTGACGCTGAAGCCGCCGACTTCATCCCCCGGATAGTGCACGTCGATGCCCGGAATAACCTGGTCAGCGTTGATGACGGCATGCCCGCAGCCGTGCTGCCCTTCTGAAGCGGAGAGAGGCGAGTCAAGCGGTGAAGGTTATTCGGGGAATTACGGAGATGCAGGCCGAGCGGTGCGGGTTGACCGCTCCGGTGGGTCTGGTACCGACGATGGGCTATCTCCACGAAGGCCATCTCTCGCTGGTAGACGCCGCCCGCCGGGAAAACCCAACCGTAGTCGCCACCATCTTCGTTAACCCCACTCAGTTCGGCCCCCAGGAGGATTTCAAACGCTACCCCCGCGATGAGACCCGTGACCTCAAGCTGCTGGAGACCGCCGGGACGGACGTCATTTTCATCCCTGATCCTGCCGAGATGTACCCCCCCGGCTATGACAGCTGGGTAGATATCGGCGGGATTACCGCCCGTCTTGAGGGAGCAGCCCGCCCCGGTCATTTCCGCGGTGTCGCCACCGTCTGCGCCAAGCTGTTCAACATTACCCGGCCCGATGTTGCCTACTTCGGTCAGAAGGATGCCCAGCAGGTGGCGGTAATTAAAAAGATGATCGCCGAGCTTAACATGAATTTCTCCATCAGCATCCAGCCAACCGTCCGCGAGACCGACGGGCTGGCCCAGAGCAGCCGCAATAGCTATCTTTCCGCGGCGGAGCGCCGCGCCGCGCCGGTTCTCTACCGCGCCCTGTCGCTGGCCCGCGAGCGGTGGCAGACCGGCGAGACCGATGCTAACAAACTACGGCAGCTCATCACGAAGACTATCGGCGAGGAAGCAGGGACGAAAATAGACTATATATCCATCGCCGATAACGCCACCCTTGAGGAACTGACCACCGTTAAATCACCAGCCCTGGTCTCGCTGGCAGTAAGGTTCGGGGGGACTAGACTGATCGATAACATCGTGCTATAATACCCATCGAATATATTCTACGACTCGATTTTTTGTTGAGTCGTAGGATCCAGATGAGGGGGGGCAAAGCGACGGCTTTGCCCCTTATTGTTTCCCCCGGTCTGCCTTGACAAAGCCGGGGGGCTATGTTAGTTTATCGGTGATTAAAATCGTGGTCAGAAAGATAATGATTGGTACTATCCCTGCCAGCTATTATTATCCGGGCTTTACCTTTAGCGGCGCCTGAGGGGCGCCAGGGAGGGACATGCACCAATCAAGTTGATCAGTTGAAGCAGACTTATAAACCCTCCCACCGCGGAGGGTTTTGTAATATCACGGCAGCTAATTATAATATCAATACCCCGGCAAAAAAGGAGATAAATCAGGAATGAAAGTAGTCCGGGTCGAACTGGGCGCCAGCAGTTACGATATTGACATCGGGGGCGGCCTTATCGAAGAGGTGGGGACGCTCATGGGGCAGATATGCCGCCACGGCCAGGCGGTCATCATCACCAACCCAGTGGTACGCCGCCATTACGGAGCTAAACTGGAAGCTGGTTTCGCTAAGGCCGGTTTTACGGTAAACGTGCTCGAGGTCACTGACGGCGAGGCGCAGAAAACACTGGCCCAGGCGGGCGACCTCTACCTGGAGATGGCCCAAGCCCGTGCCGAACGGCAGACGCCGGTGGTGGCCGTAGGGGGCGGGGTCATCGGGGACCTGGCCGGATTCGTGGCCGCCACCTACAAGCGGAGTGTCCCCCTGGTGCATGTCCCCACCACCCTGCTCGCCCAAGTGGACAGCAGCATCGGCGGCAAGGTGGCCGTCAACCACAACCAGCTCAAGAACGAAATCGGTGCTTTCTACCAGCCGAAGCTGGTAATTACCGACCCGGAGACCCTGCGCACGCTGCCGCCGGAGATACTGAGCGACGGCCTGGCCGAGGTTATCAAGTACGGCATTATCTGGGACGCGGAGTTCTTCGACTACCTGGAAGCGAACATGGCTAAAATCAGGGCACTGGACGCGACCTGTCTGGAGCATATCGTCGGCCGCTCGGCGGAAATCAAGGCCAAGGTTGTTTCTGAGGACGAGAAGGAATCCGGACTGCGCGCCATCCTGAACTACGGCCACACCATCGCCCACGCGGTTGAGTCGCTCTCGGACTTCGACGTGAGCCACGGCTCGGCGGTGGCCATCGGCATGGTCGCCGCCGCCCGCATTGCCGTTGATATGAAGACGTTTGAATTCGACGCCGTAGACCGTCTTATAAAATTGCTGGAACGGGCTGGGTTACCAACCCGCGTTCCCGACTACGGCGCGGAGCGCATGATTGAGGTCATGCAGCACGACAAGAAGGTAAGGGACGGCAAGATGCGTTTCGTCCTGCCTCAGGCCATCGGCGAGGTCTTTGTCACCGACCAAGTGACCCCCGAACTGCTGCGGAAGGTGCTGGCATGAAGCCGCAAATCTGTGCCGCAATTACCATCCCCGACCCGCAGGCCGCCGCCCGCTTGGCTCCACAGGTAGATCTCTTCGAAGTGAGGATTGACCTCATCGGAGAGATGTGGCCGAAGCTTATCGCAAGGCTGGACAAACCCTGGATTGCCTGTCTCCGGAGCCGGGCAGAGGGGGGGAAGTGGCAGGGGGAGGAAAATGAACGGCTGGCCCAATTGAAAAAGGCCGTGGAAATGGGCGCGGCCATAATCGACATCGAACTCAGTGCCGGGCTCAGCCCCGAGGAAATTAAGGCGATCACACAGGGTGCCCGCTGCCTCATCTCGCGGCACTACATTACCGGGACACCGCCGCTGGCGGAATTACAGAACGTCGTCCGGGAGGAAATCCAGACCGGGGCCGATATCTGCAAGGTGGTGACCACCGCCGACAACATTGAAGATAACATCACGGTCTTGAAGCTGATTAAATCCTTCCCCGAAACCAATATCGCGGCTTTCGCCATGGGCGAGATGGGGACGGCGAGCCGTATCCTCTGCCCGTTCGTCGGCAGCTACTTCACCTACGCCGCCCTGGCCGAGGGTAAAGAATCTGCTCCGGGGCAGCTAACGGTATCACAGCTAAATGAAATTTATGAGATGATATAACGATGGAAAAACCGGTTATCAGTGGTAAGACTAAGGTTTGCGGGGTCATCGGCGACCCCATCGAACACTCAATGTCGCCAGTCATGCACAACGCCGCCTTCGCCGAGCTGGGGTTGGACTATGTCTACGTTGCCTTTCACGTCAAACCCGAGGGCCTGGAGCAGGCCATCAGTGGCCTGCGCGGCTTCAACATCGAGGGGTTGAACGTGACGATTCCACACAAGATCGCCGTGATGGCGCTGCTCGATGAAATCGACCCCCTAGCAGAGCAAATCGGAGCCGTCAACACCATCACCAACCGAGAAGGCTACCTCAAGGGCTACAACACCGATGCCAGCGGCTTCTTGGAAACCCTCACCGAGCAGGGCACCGACCCTGCCGGGAAGCAGGCGGTGGTAATGGGGGCGGGCGGGGCGGCCCGGGCGGTCTGCTTCAGCCTGGCCCGGAGCGGTGCCAGGCTCGCCATCCTGAACCGCCGCGAGGAATTGGACTGGGCGGTCAAGTTAGCTCGTGAGGTAAGCGCCACCTTCGGTGGGGAGATACCCGCTATGGAGCTTAACGAGGCTAATCTAGCTAAGGTCACGGATGGGGCCGAGATCGTGGTCAATACCACCAGCGTCGGCATGATACCCCGCGCCGACAGTACCCCACTCCCCACACGTTACCTGGCGGGTAAGCCAGTCGTCTTCGACATTGTTTATAACCCGGAGGTGACCCGGCTACGCCGGGAAGCCGCCGCCGCCGGCTGTGTCGCCATCGGCGGGCTGGACATGCTGGTGCGTCAGGGGGCCATCGCCTTTGAGATGTGGACCGGGCAGAAACCGCCGGAGGCGATTATGAAGCGGGAAGCCCTGCGGGTACTGGAGGGGAAATGAAGCGAACCAGTATCGCCTTAATCGGCTTCATGGGTACCGGGAAATCGGCGGTGGGCCAGGCTCTTGCAGAGAAGCTGGGCAAAGAGTTTATCGAACTCGACCAGGTAATCGTCAAGAACGCCGGTAAGACCATCCCGGAGATATTTACCCAAGACGGCGAGATTACCTTCCGGGAGCACGAGATCGCCGCCAGCAAGGAAGCGGCGAGAAAAGCCAACGCCGTTATCGCCTGTGGGGGCGGAGTGGTGCTCAACAAGATAAACACCGACCGGCTGCGCGGAGGAGCGGTTATCGTCTATCTTACCGCCTCTCCGGACGAGATATTCCGGCGTACCAGTCATCATGACGAGGAAAGGCCGCTGCTCAAGGTCGTCAATCCAACGGCCAGAATCGCCGAGCTGCTCGATTTCCGCCGCCCCTTTTACGAACGAGCCGCCGAGCTTACCATCGATACCACCGGCAAGGATATCGATACCGTCGCCGGGGAGATAATCAGCCGGCTGGAGCAAGATGAGAGTTTCGATTTCGAAAAGTAACATCAGCGGGGAGGTTATTGCCCCCGCTTCAAAGAGCTACACCATCCGCGGGCTGATGGGTGCCGCCCTGGCCAAGGGAGAGAGCATCCTGACCTCACCCCTCCTCGCCGAGGACACCATGGCAGCGCGCAACGTCCTTTCGGCCATCGGGGTGGCGATAAAACCGAAGCGCAACGCCTGGCAGGTGAGCGGCGGCCGCTTTCACGCCCCGGAGAAAGAGTTATACTGCGGTGATTCGGCGGCTACATTGAGAATCATGATAGCGATTAGTGCCCTGGTGCCCGGCACCACCTGTCTCACCGCCGGGCCGACACTGGGCAAACGGCCTGTACAAACATTAATCAATGCCCTGAGGCAGTTGGGGGTTACCTGTGAGGCCAGCGACGGCCGGGCTCTGGTGACGGTAGCTGCCGGCCTCCCCGGCGGGGTTACCGAGCTGCCGGGCGATATCAGCTCGCAGTACGTCTCCGCCCTACTGCTGGCGGCGCCGGGGGCCGCGAGGCCGGTTACTATTCGCCTCAGCACCCCGCCGGCATCACAGCCCTACATCCTGATGACACTGGACTGTCTCAAGGCCTTCGGCATTACCGTGGCCGTTAGCGATGATTTTCGAGAATACCAAGTAACCCCGCAGCTTTACCGGCCCGCCAATTACGTTATCGAGGGGGATTGGTCATCAGTGTCTTACTTCCTGGCCCTGGGAGCCCTCTCCGGCCCGGTGACCGTCAGCAACCTCAACCCCGAAAGCCGTCAGGGTGACAAGGTTTTACTGGACTATCTCCGGGAGATGGGTGCCGACGTAACCGTAGACAACAGTACGGTAACCGTGAGAAAATCAACCCTGACCGCAATCCGCGCCGACCTGACCGATTGCATCGACCTTTTGCCGACGCTGGCCGTCCTGGCGGCAGTCGCCGACGGGGTGAGCGAACTCCGGGGCATTGCCCGAGCGCGGATTAAGGAATCGAACCGGGCGGCAGCGATGAGCGAGGGACTGGGGCGCATGGGTATTGCTGTAACCGAGGAAGAAGACCGGATGCTGATTACCGGCGGCGGGGCGCGGGGGGCCGAAATCGACCCCCGGCAGGACCACCGCATCGCGATGGCCTTTAGCGTGCTGGCTACCGTCACCGGGAAGACGGTCGTCAATGATGCCGAGTGCGTGGCCAAGACCTACCCCGACTACTGGGAGGTATTACAAAAAACCGGCGGCGAGGTTAGCAAAGATGAGTAGCAGCAGCCTGGGCAAGTTGTTTACGATTACGAGCTTCGGAGAAAGTCACGGACGATTGGTCGGCAGTCTTATCGACGGCTGCCCGGCGGGCCTGCCGCTCAGTGAAGCGGACATCCAGCCGGAACTCGACCGGCGGCGTCCTGGCGCTTCCGCCGCGGACACCACCCGCCGCGAGGCCGACCAAGCCGAGATACTCTCCGGCGTCTTTAACGGTTTCACCACCGGCGCCCCGATCTGCCTCGTCATCTGGAACCGGGATGCCGATTCCAGCCAGTATGAAAAAATACGCCCCACCCCCCGGCCGGGACAGGCAGACTACACCGCCTCCGTCCGCTACGGTGGCTTCAACGACTACCGGGGTGGGGGCATCTTCTCCGGACGGCTGACGGCTGCTTTAGTGATGGCCGGGGCCGTCGCCCGGAAGCTGCTGGCGATAAAGAATATCGAGATTATCGCTCACACCGTCGCTATCGGTGGGGTGAATGCCCTGCCTCAGGATATTCAGGCCGTCAAGGCGGCCTGCGACCGGAATCCGCTGCGCTGCGCCGACCCCGAGGCCGCCGCCAAGATGCTCGCACGCATCGAGCAGGCCCGGGAGGAGGGTGACAGCCTGGGGGGGATCATCGAGACGGTGGCCCTCAACGTCCCCGTGGGGCTGGGTGAGCCATTGTTCGATACCGTTGACGGCGAATTAGCGAAGGCCGTTCTCGGGATTCCGGCGATCAAGGGAGTCGAGTTCGGCAGCGGCTTCAGCGCCGCCAGCCGCTACGGCTCTGAGAATAACGACGATTTTATTATTAAGGACGGCCAGATAGCCACCGCCACCAATAACGCCGGCGGTATCCTCGGCGGTATCAGCACCGGGATGCCGATTGTGCTCCGCGCCGCCGTCAAGCCGACGCCCTCGATAAGCCGGAACCAACAAACCGTAAACCTGAACGACATGACGCCGGCCGACCTCACCGTACTGGGGCGGCACGACGTCTGCATCGTCCCCCGCGCCGTGGTGGTACTGGAAGCAGTCATCGCCATCACCTTCTGCGACCTGGCCCGGCGGGCGGGAATAATTCCCCGGGTGATAGCATGAATCTTGAAGAACTACGCAAGAAAATCGACGCTATCGACAGCGAAGTGGTCAAGCTGATTGCCGACCGCATTCGCACGGCCCGCGAAATCGGCGAGGTCAAGCACCGCCAGGGCCGCCACGTTAACGACCAGTCCCGCGAGGCCAGGGTGCTCGAACACATCCGGGATATCGCCCGTGAAGAGAATGTTGGCGAAGAGGTCATCGCCACCATCTACCAGAAGATAATCACCGAGTGCCGCCGCACCCAGGAGACCGAGGTCGCCTTCCAGGGCGAGGCCGGGGCCTACGGGGAGGAGGCCGCCTTCCAGTTCTTCGGCCCCCACACCACCGCCCGCCCCTGCGAGAGCCTGGACGAAGTCTTCAAGCTGGTGGCCCAGGACGAGATGCAGTACGGCATCATCCCGGTGGAGAACTCGCTGGAGGGAAGTATTGGCCAGTCCTACGACCTGCTGCTCGATTCCTCGCTCAAGGTCTGCGGCGAGACCGAGTTGCGTGTCGTGCACTGCCTGATTGCCAACCCCGGTACCCGGCTTGATGCCGTGCGGCGGGTCTACTCCCACCCCCAGGCGCTGGGGCAATGCCGCACCTTCCTGCGGCAGCTGGGTGTTGAGCTGATTCCGACCTCGGATACCGCCGGCAGCGTCAAGTATGTTAAAGAAACCGGGATTACTGACGGCGCCGCCATCGCCAGCCGCCGTGCCGCTGAAATCTACGGGCTGTCGGTCATCGCTCAGGAGATTGAGGACAATCCCAATAACTTCACCCGCTTCTTCATCCTGGCCCAGGAGGACGGCCTGCCGTCGGCGAGCGACAAGACATCCATCGTCTTCTCGGTCAAGGACAAGCCGAGCGCCCTCTACAACCTGCTCAGCGAGTTCGCGGCGCGGGGCATCAACCTGACCAAGATTGAGTCACGCCCCACCCGCCACAAGCCCTGGGAATACAATTTCTACATGGACTTCGACGGCCACCGGGCAGACAAATTACCCCACGACGTTCTTACCTCTCTGGAGGAGCACGCCCTGTTCGTCAAGATACTCGGCTCTTACCCCAAGGCCGCCGGCCGGAACAGTACGAGGTAGCCTAGTGAAAATCGCGATAATCGGCGGTTCAGGCAAGATGGGACGCTGGTTCGCCGGCTTCCTCAAGCAGACCGGCCACGAAATAATCATCACCGGGCGTAACCGCGAGAAGCTGGCGGCAGCCGGCCGGGAGCTCGGGGTGGCCACCAGCACCGACAACGTCGCCGCCATCAGGGAGGCAGACGCCGTCCTGCTCTCCGTTAACATCGACAGTTTTGAGACTATCTGCCAGCAGATTGGCGGCCACACTCGTCCCGAGCAGGTCATCATCGACCTCACCTCAGTCAAGACCGAGCCGGTGGCGCATATGCACCGCTACATCAAGGCGGGGCGGGTGCTGGGGGGACACCCAGTGTTCGGACCGGGGGCCAGAGACCTCACCACCCGCAGCCTGATACTGACCCCCACCACCCCGGAGGAGACGGAACTGGCCGGTAAGGTTAAGGACTATCTGGAAGTCTGGGGCGCTCGGGTCAGCCTGATGAGCCCGCAGGCGCATGACGAACTGATGACCGTCATTCTGGGGCTGGCGCATTTCATCGCCATTGTCTCCGCCGACACCCTGCTCAGCCTGGAAAAACTACGCGAAATCGGCGAGATCGGCGGCGTGACCTTCAAGCTGCTGCTCACCCTGGCCGAAAGTGTGGTCTCCGAGGACCCCGACTTTTACGCCGCCTTACAGATGAGCCTGCCGCAGCTACCGGGAATGGAAAAAGACTTCGCCCACCGCGCCGGAGAATGGGCCGAGCTGGTGGCGGGGGGCAACAAGACGGAGTTCGCCGCGCGGATGCGGCACCTCAAGGAGAAACTCCTCGCCTCGACCGCAGATTTCAGCGATGCTTACGAGGACATGTACAAGGTCATCGACGTTCTCCAGAAGCCGGACAGCTCCGGCTAGTCCAGGAAGCTGATTTCCGCCGGGGGCTTATCCTTTATGTCAACCTCAATGCCCGCCTCCCGGAAGAGATACATAAACTGGCCGTCGTTGTAAGACCCGAAGCAAACGTAGCGACTGATCTTGGCATTGGTCAGCATCTTGGCACAGAGGATGCACGGCGTGTGGGTGCAGTAGATGGTCGCCCCGGCCAGACTGACCCCGTGCAGGCCCGCCTGGATAATGACGTTCTGCTCGGCGTGAATCCCGCGGCAGATTTCGTGGCGCGTCCCCGATGAGATATTCTGTTCGTCGCGCAGACAACCCAATTCCAGACAGTCCTTGAGCCCGGCCGCCGCCCCGTTGTAACCGGTAGCTAGGATGTGTTTATCCTTTACCGCGACCGCACCGACGTGGTGCCGGCGACAGGTAGCACGCTCGGCGACCACCGAGGCAATCTTCAGGAAATACTCGTCGATATCAGGACGGGTTATCTTCGTCATCGCTGCCCCATCTCCGAAATAATGCGCCCGGCCCAGTCCCGCAGGTCGGTCAGGGTGGACTCGTTAATAATCGTGAAATCTGCCATCGCAATCGGGCCGCCCTTGTTGACGTTCTCGATTTCGGCCCGGTCGCGGCTCAGTGCCGCCTCGGTGTTCAGAGGTCGTTCCCGCCGCCGGCCGAGACGGCTGTACCGCGTCCGCGGCGCAGTACAGACTGCCACCAGCACCAGGCTGTCCCGATAATGCTCCTTGAGTAACAGATACTCCTCCCACGAATAGAGGCCGTCGAGAACCACGCTCCCTTTCTCCAACGCCGCTGTAATCCGGGGCAGGTTAAGCTTGGCATAGGCCGCCATGCCGTGCTCGCGGCGCAGCGCCTCACGCACGGTCCGCTCGTTAGCCTCGTTCAGCGCCAGCCCGCGCCGCTTTACCTCCTCATCGGTGACGTCCCCGAATCTTATCCGGGTATAGCCCCTGGCGACGAAGGCCTGGCTGACCTCGGACTTCCCCGACCCCGCCATGCCGACAATCGCCACAACCCGTTTTCGCTTCGCCATCCGCGCTGCTCCATCTCCTCATCAGACTTATCGCCATTATAGGGGAAAGCAGCCCTCCACCGCAACGGAATAACCCCAACCCGCCGCCCCCAAAAAATCTTCAATGACCGCACCCGAAAGCTGTGCTATAATGCGGAAAATGAACATGCAGAATCTGGCTGCCGAACTGAAAAACCGCCTGCCTGCGAATCTTATCGTGCTTATCGAAACCGCCGGGGCGCTGGCGGGAGAGCGGGGGGAAAACCTGTACCTGGTGGGCGGGGCGGTGCGCGACCTGCTATTAGGCAAGACCGGTTTCGACCTGGATTTAGTGGTCGAGGGAGACGGCATCAGCCTGGCCCAGGCCCTCGCGGAGCGGCAGGCAATTAGCCTGACCCGGCACCCCCACTTCGGCACCGCCAAGCTCCGGGGTGAAGACTGGAGCCTGGATATCACCAGCGCCCGCCGCGAGAGCTACGCCCATCCGGGAGTGCTGCCCACCGTTGCCCCCGGCTCGCTGCAAGACGACCTCTACCGGCGGGACTACACCGTGAACGCCATGGCCCTCGGCCTAAATTCCGGCCATCGCGGCGAGCTAATCGATTACTACGGCGGTCAGGCGGACCTGGCAGCACGCCGTCTGCGGGTGCTCCACGAACAGAGCTTCAGCGACGATGCCACCCGTATCTGGCGCGGCCTGCGCTACGAGCAGCGGCTCGGCTTCGAATTCGAAGAGAACACCCGCCGCCTGCTGCTGCGGGACATGGCGCGGCTGGAGACCATCAGCGGCGACCGGATACGGTACGAGCTGGAATGTATCTTCCGCGAGACTCAGCCGGAGAAGGTCATTGCCCGCGCCGGCGAGATGGGGGCGCTCCAGCAGGTACACCCCAAACTCAGCGGCAACGGCTGGCTGGCCGAGAGGTACCAATCCCTGCGCCAGCAGACCAATCCCAAACTGCCCCCGATGAGTCACTACCTGGCGCTGCTGGCATACAACCTCAGCGCCGATGATGTCCACCAGCTAGTGGCCTTCCTGAAGCTGGCCAAACCGGTTGACCGGGTACTGCGGGACACCCTCACCGTCAAGGCCCGGCTCCGCAAGCTGGCCTACCCTACCCTCAAACCCAGCCATATCTACCAGCTCTTACAGGACGTCTCCCCGGCAGCGGTCACCGTAGCCGCCCTGGCAACCTCATCGCTGCTGGCCCGCCAGCACCTGAGTAATTACCTGAAACACTATCGTTATGTCAAACCAAGCCTGAACGGCGACGACTTGGTGCGGCTGGGCGTTGCCCCCGGCCCCCAGGTCAAGGCCATCCTGGAGCAATTACTCGCCGCCAAGCTCGACGGCAAGGCCGCCACCCGCGCCGGTCAGGAGATGCTGGCCAGGGTGTTGCTGGAATCGCACCACCCACCCTCCGGCTGACCCCGACCGGCTTACAGTCCGTACCTTAAAGGAGGACGACAATGGGAATCTCACCGGAAGACAGACGCCGTATCTACGAAGAGGAAAAAGCGCGGATTGAAGCCGAAGAGAAGGCCAACGGCAGCACCACCAGCCTCAAACCACACGTTGCCGGGCTGCTCTGCTACCTCGGCATCTGGGTCAGCGGCATCATCTTCCTCATCATCGAACGCCGCAACCGCCGCGTCCGCTTCCACGCCATGCAGTCCCTGGTCACCTTCGGCATTCTGCACATCATCATCGCGATTGCCCATATGATCCGTAATCTGAGCCTGTGGCAGGCCGGGGTTAGCTGGGACTGGTTTTTCTACCCGCAGTCAATCGCGGCTAACATCGTCGCCATCGTGTTTACGGTCATCGCGGTGGTGCTGTGGATTATCTTGATGTACCAGTCCTATCACGGACGGGTGCTGAAACTGGCCGGTTTCGGCGACCTGGCCTAGAAACTGCTC
>Ga0272441_10004381_pt1 | contig 25638 bp, 20 predicted proteins | sample SSMProp6N_FD_193582 | JGI IMG/M metagenome (GOLD analysis project Ga0272441, IMG submission 193582) | Marine sediment archaeal communities from Little Sippewissett salt marsh, Falmouth, MA, United States - SSM-Prop-6N | ecosystem: Environmental > Aquatic > Marine > Wetlands > Sediment ...
TGAAGCTTCTCGTAATATGTATTATCAAGCAATGTTACCATAGCCAGTAATATGTTCGGGTAGGCTTTTATCGCTACCATACATGAAGTGTTTGGTCATGTTTTCAGTGTAGCGACTCGCTGGCGGTTTACGACCTATGGCTTCTGCGACTTCACGAATGTGAATTGGGGCTGCGCCGCAACACACTCCGATGTATCGAATACCATGCTGCCAGGCGTCGGCTGCAAATTGCCGAATCTCGTAGCGGTTGCACAATAGGGGGTCCAGAGCAGTTGGAAAGGTTCGGCCGTGTGGGGATGGGCAAGTGCATCCTTTGTTGTCATCCAGGTTGAAGAAAGTTGGCTGGTACTGGGTAGTTCGGTAAGGCACTGGAAGGGCCGCCATTGGGCCTTGCAGCGCTTTTCGAGCCTCCTTTAGGTAGGGCATCATAGTGTTCGGCCCCCTGAAACAATTAAGGCCCACTACATCTGCACCCCGGTCCTCCAAGGCCTTGAGGGTATCCACCACCGACCAATCATCACGCATTTTGTTTTCACCCATTGGGGCCAAGGTGATAACGGCTGGAAATTCGCCAATTGCCCTTATAGCTTCTAAAGCACAAAAAGCCTCGTGGGCATAGTAAAACGTCTCACCAATTATAAAATCGACTCCGGCATCCGCCGCCCAAGCAACCATTTCGTCAAACATACCCCGAACTTCCTTTTGGGCTGAAGTGTCAGAGGGATGCCAGATGTTGGAGTTTGAGATATTACCGGCAACCAGATTAGGTTCCTGATTTTCAGGGACGTCGTCAGCCACTTTTTTGGCAATGTCCAGTGCGGCGCGGTTTAGCGGTTCCAGAAGGTCTTCCTTCCCGATTATACGCATCTTTTCACGGTGAGCATTATAAGTAAAGGCCACCACAACATCAGAGCCAGCGTGCTGGAAATCCCGATGCAAGGTAGCTAGTACCTCCGGGTGGTCCAGAGCCACTTCAGGCACGAACTCTCCTGCAGTTAAATAACCCCGACGTTCCATTTCAAACAGGTATCCCTCAGCACAGACTATACCTTCAGCTTCCAACCGTTTCATCAAACCACGTTTTTCCATAGCGTCCTCCTACAACCAAGCAGGTTATTTTCTATTTTATTTCTCAATTTAGTTCTCTTTTGAATTTTGGCAAGTTGTGCGGTATTATTTATCAGCTGACCTAACACTTGAATGCCAGCAAGGAGAGGGGCAAACTTAATTCTGATTGGGTGGTGATTACAAACCAAACTATAAAGATATCATAAAAATCTTATGAGTGGTGATGTAATTAGATTATCTTGCATCCAACGCCCTTGTCAAATCCTGAGATATCCACCCACCACTGATTTTAAAAGGGACTCCATATTCCGGTCATAGACAAGCCGGTTGGACAAGGAACCATATCCGACCTTTACCCCATTCCAGGCGATTAGACATCAACAAACGTGGCACTAAAAAAGAAGGCGTTGACGTATCCGGTTGACAACTACCGGAACTAACCTTGACAACGTTGACAAAAATGTGGACGGATTTTCGGCGTTGTGGCTTGGTATTGGTGGATTTGGGGTTTTGGGAAGGTTGACGCGAAAGGGGGTAAAAAAGGGGGATGGCGCTTTATCCAAGGCAACATCTGATTTTAGGAATTAGTGCAGAGTGACGCGCTAAAACCAAAACGATAATTCCAATAGAAGCGATTTTGCTTTTTACACGATTTATCCCTCTGGGGCTTTGTCGTTATTTCATCCATCCCGGCCCGGAGCCGGTTGATGTTCGTCCGTAGCTTGCTGTTGTCTCTTATCAACCTGTGATGATCCTCCAAAAGACTCTGGTACTCAGCGTTGATTTCTGACAACTTTATTGTAAGCCAAGTATCGTGAGGACGCGCCTTCGATATTTCAGCAATGATGGAATCTATCATGATAACCTCTCTGATTTGGAGGTATGATAGCATAGTGGTGTGTCAGATACGGTCTCAACTTGTGGATAGAATCAGATCGAAAGAGATGGGGGTCTATCCTTACCGGGGAGTGGCTGGTGCCGTGGGCGAAGGAATACCAGGGTAATGATGCTATTTAACGTCTCAATGACGAGACACTTATCAATATTCCTATTCCGAACAGGAGTATTGTAGTTGGATCAACCATAATGAACCTTCCTTTCTTAAATAGTCCACACTCCTCATACAGGTGGATTGTTATCGTTTTGTGAGGAAAAAAGGGAACAGGGCTTACAGAACGAAAAACCCGGTTCTCTTGTTTCGGATGGAGGCGCATGAGAAGTTATTTTGATATAATTAAATAATCTACTCTCATCATACCAAAAAATCTAATCGATAATAATTATGACTAAAAATGAATCGATTAGGAATTTCAATGCCGTATGCCACTTTGACAAACACCAGCCAATCAGCCATGCCTGGCACACAAAAAACCGGACCATCGAGGATAATGGTCCGGTGCACAGAAAGGAAGCGGTTGAGAGGATAAGCCCCTTCTATCGGAAATATGTTAATTCTGTATTAGCCAGTCGTTTTTATTTCTCGGTGGGCTTTTCGTACTTTTTCAACAGATCTTGAAACGCTTCTTCCATCAAATCGTTTACTTTCCGGTCTTTTTGGGCGGCTAATATTTTTATTTCACGTACAAGATCGATCCTTAGCGTAGTGTTGTAGTTTTTCCGTTTTGTGTCCATGTCGACAAATTACCACAGGTATAGCCCTATAGCAACATAGTTAGATATTTGTTGACTCTTACGGAAAAACATTGTTACATAGTATAATAGTTAGATTATGCTTGGAAAGAAATTCAATAAATTCACTGAAATTATTCGTGGGATGTTCACAGTAAGACTTGCATAATATTGCGGCATTATTAAGACACGACAGGGCCCCGATGCAAAAAGGGCCCTGTCAAGTAAAGATGAAAAACTCAAAACACACCTGTACTTTAGATCGGAGGGTGGTGCCGGAACTTAAGCCCTTGGAACAGATACTTTTTTATTTAAGAAGCAGTTTAGGGAACCGGTACAGTGGCACGAACAAAATAATTTATGGGGGGCATATACATGGCTTGTATCGTAAAAAGACGTGACCGATGGGTGATTGATTTCTACGACAACACGGGAAAACGTCGCTGGATCACGATGCCTAAAGGTTCCACAAAAAAGAAGGCAACCGAACGCCTACGAGAGATTGAAGATCAACTGGCTCGTGGTGTCTACTTACCAGCAAAAAAGGTGCCACTGTTTAAAACTGTAGCGCATGACTGGTTAGAACAGAAACAGTTGAACGTCCGAGCGAACACATGGCGTGCATATGAAAGTTTAGTCAGAAGGCACTTTAACGAAATGAACAATCTGCCGATTAACCGTATCAGCACACCAAGGGTTGAAAAGTTTATTGCCTCAAAACAAGTTTCTGGTATGAATCTATCAACCCTGCGAAAAGTCATTGCATTGTTCAACCAGCTAATGCAGTATGCAGTCCGCTATAAATACATTGACTATAATCCGGTGAGGGACGCAGAACGACCGAAAGGTCAAGGCAAGATCAAGGATTCAGTCATTCGGGTTTTACCACCTGAAAAGATTCCTGCTTTGATTGACGCCATTGACGGCCATGAATACAAGATGCTAACCACATTGGCGATCTTCAGTGGCGCAAGACAAGGTGAACTATTCGGGTTGAAATGGTCCGATATAGACTGGGAAAATCGACAAATCAGAATTAAAAGGACATTTAACGGTGGCCGATGGTACCAGCCGAAAACCAAGACGTCCAAACGGTCTGTTGATTTGGGTGAAAATACCATGAACCAGTTGAAACGATGGAAGCTGGCCTGTCCACCGAATGATCTTGACTTGGTTTTTCCAAACTGCGAAGGGACACCACTCGAATCAAATAACGTACGGAATAGGGTGTTTAAACCGGCCCTAAAGCGCGCTGGGTTGCCTAAAATGCGGTTCCATGACTTGCGGCATACATTCGCCAGTTTGTTGCTGGATCAAGGTGAATCTATCAAATATGTTCAAAGCCAGTTAGGACATGCAAGCCCAACCGTTACCCTTGAGGTCTACGCGGATTTGATGAAACCGGTCAACCATGAGTCTGCAAACCGTTTAGAGGCAACCGTCTATGGCGAAAAAGTTGCTACCATTTTGCAACCAAAATAAAAAAAACAATGAAAACCAAGAAACAACAAAAAACAAATAACCTATCTAAATTTATGCTTATTGATGCTTGTTTTTGCTTGTTGTTTTTTGTTAAAAGTGGGGTTTATTAGACTCGTAATGCGTAGGTCCGCGGTTCGAATCCGCGCGGTGGCTCCACAGCCGGTTTGGGTTCCCCCTTTTTTTTATGCGGGAACCCCTTTTTTTTGGGAGCTGAATCATCTGCCGTTGGGCCGGCTTATTAGCGCAACCCCTATCGTTTTGGCAACACTCGATTGTAACAGGAAGGTTTGTTCATGCACCTATCTCCGCAACAGCAGGCTGCCGTAGAACATGTTGGATCGCCGGCGCTGGTGGTTGCCGGCGCCGGGTCGGGGAAAACCCGCACATTGACGGCGAAGTTTGCCCATTTGGTCGCATCCGGCATCCCACCGGAACGGATACTGGCCATCACTTTTACCAATAAAGCCGCCGATGAGATGAAAGGGCGCCTGATTCGAGTGACGGGCATGGGCATCCAACGATTTCCCTGGGTTCGGACCTACCACAGTGCCTGTTTCCAGATTCTGAAGGCGCACAGCCACCGCCTCGGTCTTCATCCGCCCCTTCAGGTGTTTACGACCTACCATCAGCAGAAAACCGTCAAAGAGGCGCTGCTGGCCCTCAATTACGATAAAAAACAGGCCATGGGTGTTCTTTCCAAAATCTCCAATGCCAAGAACAGTGGCCATCCAAACGCCTATTTTGACAAGCACCCGAGGCAGGGTACCGTTCGCCTCGTGGATGTGTACCAACGGTACGAAGGCATGTTGAAAGCGGCCAATGCCGTCGATTTTGACAATATTTTGCTGTTTACACGGGATTTGCTGCGTGATCATGAAGACCTCCGCCAGCGCTACCGGGGACAATTTGACTATATCCTGTGTGATGAGTACCAAGACACCAATGACCTCAACGAGGAAATCACGGCCTTGCTCCTCAAGGATGGAAACCTTTTTGCCGTGGGAGACGACTGGCAATCCATCTATTCGTTCAGGATGAGCAACGTCAGCCACTTTCTCTCGTTTCAGGACAAGTACAGAGGCGCAAAAATTTTCCACCTGGAGCAAAATTTTCGCAGCGCCGACGAAATCGTCCAGCTGGGAAACCACGTCATCGGTCACAACGAAAACCGAATGGAGAAAGCCTGCTTTTCCGATAAAGAGGGCGGGGTGGTGGAGACGCACGAGTTTTTCAGTGACCATGAGGAAGCACGATGGGTGGCCGATAAGATCCGTACGTTACAGCGCATGAAGATTCCCTATGAAAAGATGGCCGTGCTGTACCGCACCAAGTTTTGTTCGCTTCCGTTCGAACAGGCTTTCCGCAGGGCGCACATCCCCTATCATATGATGGGCGGGAAAGGGTTTTTCGATCGAGTGGAAATTCTCGACCTCAACTGCTATATCACCGCAGCCGTCTTCGACAAAGACGATACGGCCTTTGAGCGGGTTCTCAACACCCCAAAAAGGGGGATCGGTCCGGGAACGGTCAAGAAAATTTCGGCGCTTCGGGACGAACAGATGAGCCTCAAAGATGCAGCCCGGTGTGCCGTTTCTGACAAACTTCTTTCGAAGAAACTATACAATGCGCTCAAGGAGCTGTTGACACTGCTAGACGATATCAGGGACTTGCCGCCGGGTGAAGCTATCCAAAAAACCATCGCACGTACGGGGTATTATGACCACCTGGAAAAGTATACCAAGGGCAATTCTATGGATTTGACCGCCAGGCAGGAGAACATCGATCAGCTGATCCATACCGCCTCGCAAAAAGAGACGATATTGGATTACCTGGAAGAGGCAGCGCTCGTCCGCGAGGACAAGGAGGAGGACGAAGAGACTTCGGGTGTCAATCTTTCTACCGTTCACGGTGCCAAAGGGCTGGAGTTTCATACGGTTTTCGTCATCGGCTGTGAAGAGCAACTCTTTCCCCACTGGCGGTCCATGGACCGTGATGAGGACCTGGAGGAGGAGCGTCGGCTGATGTACGTGGCGGTGACGCGGGCGGAAAGATGTCTGTACGTCACCTCGGCAGCATCCCGCAAAGGCCAATTCAACCCGCGCAGCCGGTTTCTCGACGAGATCGATTCGGTCTTGGCGGATGACTAAAGCGGCATCTCAAAAAGTCAATTCATCTGCGGTTGGCCGGATCGTGCTGTCTTATGCGCTTGACATCCCCGGATCCACCGTATATTTGTAGTAGCTACATGATATTATTGAACAAAGCGGAGTTTCATCGCTGCCAAACGGAAGGTCAGAATAGGGACGAATGCACGGCATAACCTCCGCTATGTCGCTGGCCGGTAAATTTCAAAGGGGATATGGGACATGACGGAAGTAGATGATGAAACGCTCAAAGAAGAGATCGATGAGATCATGAACCGGGTGGAAACGATTATGGACAATGTGGCCCGGATCATTCCTGACGACAGACCGGAGGGTGAAAGCGCAGAGTAACGCGAACGTCTTTATCCGGTATTACCCGTCAAGTTCATTTTTGAGGAGGTTCAATGGCATTAACCAAAAACGATATCGTCGCAAAGGTGAACGACCTGGGGTTCACCAAAAAAGAATCCATTGAAACAATCGAAGCTTTGCTGGAGATTGTCAAAGAAACGCTTGAGAGCGGCGACGATGTTCTCGTTTCTGGCTTTGGCAAATTTTGTATCAAGCAGAAGAAAAAGCGCCGGGGCAGAAATCCGGCAACCGGTTCCGACTTGATTCTGCGTGAAAGAAAAGTCGTCACCTTTAAATGTTCGGGGAAACTGCGTGCGAAGATCAATGGCGAATGAGCCTGTCGTTTTCCAGTGAAAGGGGTCGTAGAGACCCCTTGCTTTCACCCCTGAAGTCGGGTGAGCGGCATAGTGGCGATACTCTGCTCGGTACGTCCGCCGGGGCCATTTTTCAACAGTTCTCCATTTCTTGGCGCTATCCCATGCCCAGCTTCTTTCGAAATGTCTTGCGACGCAGTTTGTTCAAGGTCTTATCCACTTCGACCAGATAGTACTCCGGCCTGTTTTTCTCGTCATAGCAGACATACAGCGTATTGTATCCTTTTTGATCGGTCACTTCCCTGATGCGGCTTACGTCATTGTCAAACCGATCGCAGACCTCCTCCCAGACCTCCGGCGAAGCATCGCCGATCTTCTCAATCGCACCGCTTTCTGCATTGTATTTGACATGAAGCGATTTCACGTGCGGCTCCTTTTGGTTGAAAATCTCCTCCTTTCGAATCCAATACCATCATAGCACAAGGGAGCGTATCGTGTCTCCATATTCATACACGCGATGAGCGGCAGAATTCATCCGACGATCCGAAGAGCTTTCCTGAGGTTCTCGATGCCCTTCATGGTAAAAATTGGTTGATGCTGCAGATGTCAACAGGGAAAGAACCAGCGTCGTCCTCGAAGGCACTCTCTACGGAAACAAAGAGCTCAGGGCGGCGATCGACGAACAGTTGAAAAAGGGCCACTCCTTTCACCCCAGCCAGTTCACTGAGGAAGCCGTGGATGTGGTACGTTCCATCTGATCCGCAGACCGTGCAGGCATCTTTGTCTTGACAGTCGCGAAATGGATTGATTACTAATACATCATACATATGATGTATTACCAATTGGTCTGTCGTTCATTTGTGCAGCCATTGAATGCCCACTGGGCGTTGTTATCCGCACCGAGTACTCTGTTTGTGAGACGATAAGGACGGTTGTTCATGACAGCCAAAAAAACAACTTCACTGAATGCTCCTGTCGGAAGGACGTCCGTTGTGGATCTGGTTATCGAACGTATCAGGGAAGCCATTTTGGCCCGTGAGCTGAAACCGGGAGATTACCTTCCCACCGAAACCGAAATGGTGGCCAATCTGGGGGTCAGCAAAACCAGCGTTCGCGAGGCCATAAAAATGCTGCAGGCCCAAGGGGTGCTTGACGTGCAGCGTGGCCGGGGGACCAAGATCAGTGAGAACATCGGCGAGGGGGTAATCACACCGCTCGTTTACCAGTTGCTCTTGGCTGGGGGGACCATTCAAGAGCTCATCGATTTCCGTGTCATGTTCGAACCGGCCTATACGGTTATGGCCATGAATCGGGCAACCCAAGAAGATCTCGATCGCATAGAGGATACAATCGACGATCTTGAAGACGCAATTCAACATCATCGTCAAACCGCCCGTGAAGATCTCGCCTTTCACTTGGAGATTTTACGCAGCACCCGTAACCCGTTGGTGATCCGGGTGGGGGAAACGATCCTGGAACTGTTCCGGATCTCCATCGGTTATGCCGTTACCCGCCACCCTGAAATTGCATTGCGCAACCATAGACGCATTTTTGAGGCTTTTTGTGAAAAGGATGAACACAAATTACGGGAAGCCATTGTCGTCAGCTTTGAGGGCTGGAAAGTGGGGTTAACATTGGCGAAAGAAAGTCTTTTGGAAAGTAAATCGAAAGAAATTGAGGTGTCCAAATAACCGCTTCAAACTATTGTAAATAGAACGACGCAGTGAAATGGATGCGAGGAAAATAATGAACAACCCGATCCTAATTAGCACCGTCGCTTTTGACGGCTACGACCTGGGCGTGGCCATAGAAGAGATTGCTGCAGTGGGGGCCGATGGCGTGGAGGTGGCCTTCATTGAAGGCTACACGGTTCCGTTTACCGAAGAAACGTTCACTCAAGCCTATGCCGATCAGATTCGTCAGCAATTGGCGGACAACGGCATTCCCTGCCGTTCCTTTTCGGCTCACATGGACCTGACCAAACCGAACGCGGTGGAGATTTTCACGCGGCGGATGGCGTTCGCTCGTATGCTCGGGGCGGATGCGATCGTCACCAATGCCGCTCCCATGGCGAAAAAAGACGAATTCATGTCCAATATCCGGGAATTGGGCCAAACCGCCCAATCCATGGGTCTTGTCATTGGCCTCGAGAATCCCGGGGACGGGAAGGCCAACGTCATCGATACGGCGGAGCAGGCTGCCAGGGTCATCGATGAGATCGCGCTCGACTCGGTCAAGCTCAATTACGATTTCGGTAATCTGATCTCCCATTGCTTCGAAAAAGTCAAACCCGAAGCCGATTTCCTGCTCGCAGTACCCCAAACGGGTCATTACCACGTCAAGGACGTGGCACGGGATGAAGATGGCTGGAGATTTACACCCATTGGGGAGGGCAGGATCGACTATCGAACCGTCCTTGCCGCCATTGCCAAGGATCCCCGGCCGTTGAGCGTTTCGCTGGAAATTCCGCTGCGATTGAAAAGGGCCTCCGACGCCAGCCCCGTCCGTGCCGATGCGCCCCTTGAACTTTCTGTTGTTCGCAAGATTTTACACCAATCCATGCAATTTGTCCGCCAGGCCATGGGCACCTGACGCAAAGTTGAAAGGAGTTGACATGCAAAGAATCATCAATGACCCAAATCAAGTTGTTGAGGACATGTTGAAGGGATTCGTCCAATGTCATACCGACCTGGTTTCCCCGACGGACAATCCACGGGTGTTAAAATACAAGAAGGCTCCGGTGGCCGGAAAGGTCGGAATTGTGACCGGGGGAGGCTCGGGCCACAAACCGGCGTTTATCGGATACATCGGCAGGAACATGGTCGATGCCGTTGCCGCTGGAGAGATCTTTTCATCACCGTCAGCAAAGGCATTTTACGACGCTTTCAAAGCGGCCGACGCCGGCAAGGGGGTCGCTTGCCTGTACGGCAACTACGCCGGAGACAACATGAACGTCAAAATGGCCATGGAACTTGCCGAAGATGACGGGATCCAGGTCAAGACGGTGGTGGCCAATGACGATGTGCCTTCCGCCCCGGACAGCGAACGTGAAAAACGGCGGGGTGTCGCCGGTGAGGTTCTCATGTGGAAGGTGGGCGGCGCCAAGGCCGCTTTGGGGGGCAGCCTGGACGAGGTCATCGCTGCTGCCCAAAAAGCGATCGACAACACGCGCAGCATCGGCATCGGTCTGACGCCCTGCACCATTCCCGCGGTCGGCCATCCCAACTTCGCCATCGAGCCGGGGACGATGGAGGTCGGCATCGGGCACCATGGAGAACCCGGCATCGAAGTGGCGGATATTAAAAGTGCCGACGAGATGGCGGCCATTATGGTGGATACGGTTCTTCCGGATTTGCCCTTTACCGAGAACGATGACGTCGTCGTCCTCGTCTCAGGGCTCGGCGCCACACCCGTCATGGAATTGTACATCCTGTTCAACAAGGTCGCCGAACTTTTCAACACCAAGCAGATCAAGATCCATCGGTCCTATGTGGGGAACTACTTTACCTCCTTGGAGATGATGGGCGTCACGCTGACCGTCATGAAGCTCGATGAGGAACTCAAGGCGCTGGTGGACTTGGAAGCCGATTCCATGGGATTCAAACAGTTCAAGGAGTCATGACGATGCAAACCTTTACCAATGCAGAGGGCAAAGCGGTCGTCGAAGCGGTGATCCAGGTCATTCAGGACAATACCGCCTTTCTCAGTGAGATCGATGGCGCCATCGGTGATGGTGACCATGGCGTGAACATGAACAAAGGCGTCACACGCGCAAAAGAACAACTGGGGGATCAACCCTTCGATTTCACCGCCGGCATCAAAGCCGTCAGCGATGTGATGATGAACGACATCGGCGGGTCGATGGGGCCTCTGTACGGGATGTTTTTCCGGCAGATGTTTCGGGTTACCCGGAACCAGGAAACCATCGATGGGAAGCTGTTCGAAGAAATGCTCACCCGCGCACTCGCATCCATCAAGGACCTTGGCGGTGCGAAGGTGGGCGACAAAACCCTGCTGGACACCCTCGATCCGGCCGTAGCGGCCTTTTCGGATCAGTTTAAAAAGGAGCCCGATTTTTTCTCTGCGCTGGAAGCCATGAAGATCGCTGCCGAAAAAGGAAAGGATTCCACAATCGAACTGGTTGCGAAAGTCGGCAGGTCCAGCCGCTTGGGAGAACGCTCCAAAGGGGTTCTGGATGCAGGAGCAACCTCTTGTTGGTTGATTTTGAGTGCCATGGCCGATGCGATTACGTCCTTGGCAAAGTAGTCGGCGTACCTTTCCGCCGGATGGTTGATTATTACTCAATGGTCCCGGTGCCTTGATCATCGAAAAAGAGCACCGGTGATAGGGGGAGTCTGGAATGAAAAAAATCGCTTTGGGCTGCGACCCCAACGCCGCCGGGTTAAAAGAGATTTTGAAAACGCTGATCACCGAATTGGGATACGAGTGGGAAGACTACGGCAGTGATGATCCCATCTATGCCAACGTGGCCTTTGACGTCGCCCAGGCGGTCGCTTCCGGTAAACACGAGCGGGGGATCCTGATGTGCGGAACGGGAATCGGCATGTGCATCGCGGCCAACAAGGTCACCGGGATCCGCGCCGCATTGTGTTCGGATGTCTATTCCGCCGAACGGTCCGTTAAAAGCAACAATGCAAACATAATGACGTTGGGAGAACAGGTAACCGGATCCGAGCTTGCAAAGTCTTTGGTCAAGATTTGGTTGGGTTCCCATTACGAGACGGGAACCCGGTCGGAGCCGAAAGTCAACCGTATAGACGAATATGATCAGCACCGCGAATAGGTTACCCTGACCCTTATTCGATCTACAAAGGGTAACGGATCTCCTTGTTTTTTTAAACCCTCGATGGTCGTGCAGCCTTTTGCTGAACGCCTTGGCAGCCGAGGTTCAGTTCACACATCCAAAATGAAGTCCGTAATGTACGGATTCTCTTTTTTCTCTTCTCTCAACGTGCTGGTGGACCGATCTCCATAATCGTGTCCCGGCCAGACGCGAGTGTCGCCGGGGAGAGGCAGCAGTTTGGTTTTGATGCTTTGGATGAGGCGTTCCAGGGATCCGCCTTTCAGGTCCGTCCTTCCTGCATCACCCACAAACAAGGTGTCTCCGGTCATCAGATTCCCTTCGATCAGGAAACAGCAGGAGCCCGGTGTGTGACCTGGCGTATGGAGAATCCGGAATTTGCTTTCGCCCAACGGAATCGTTTCCTCATCCGTAAGCAACCGGTCTGCAGCCGTATCCACCCTCAGGCCGGTCTGCTCCTCGAGGGGGGCGATTTCGGGTGAATCGGAGAAGAATCCGTTGTCTTCCCCATGCATCCACACGGGGATGCAAAGCGCTTTTTTCAGGGCGGCATTGGCCAGCAGGTGATCCGGATGCCCGTGGGTGTTGAGGATCAACAAGGCGGTGGCCTTTTCCTGTTGGAGCGTATTGATGATGGTATCGGGGGCACCTGCTGGATCGACGATGGCTGCCTTGCCGCTCTTCTTACAAATGACGATGTAGGTGTTGACCGCAAAGGGGCCGAGAGAAAGCTGAATGATCTTTATGTCACCCATGGTGCTCCGTATCCCTGATATCATCGATCTGTTGGTGTTCTTCATTTTCAAGGACGATCTTTGTCATTGGAGAACCGGGCGGTCCGCTGGGACCCTCGCAACGATGAACTATCGCTTTGCCGTTGTGCAATGAAATCGGTCTTTTCCTGATGAGCCAGGGCATGCCAGCGAATCGTGCTGTAGTTGGGTGCACTTGTCGCGATATGGCCCTCGTCCTGCGTGGTGCACTGGAGTGTATACCACTCTCTCTATGTAAATCGCCAATTGATCTTTTCTTCAAAGGCCCCTTCCATATAACAATCAAGAATGGTTTTTCCTGTACACTGGAAGGGATATGGTAAAGGTAGTGCCTTCCCCAAGCTGGCTGTCCACCTTGATCTCGCCACCGTGATCCTTGATAAAGCCATAGCAGACAGAGAGCCCCAGACCCACCCCCTTGACACTGTCGGTTTTGGTAGTGAAAAACGTTTCGAAAATCAGATCCAGGTACTCCTCTTTGATTCCCATTCCATTGTCTGCAAAGGTGATATGGACAAAATAATCGTCTCCCTCGGTGGCCACCGTGAGCCGGCCGCCCTCGGGCATGGCGTCGCGGGCGTTGGAGACCAGGTTTAAAAAAACCTGTCGCAACTGGTTTTTCGAAGCCATTACTTTGCCGATAGGGTCTGCGAAGTGGTGGACGACCTTGATGGAATGTTCCCAGAGCTGTTTCTCGTGCAGCATGAGAATCTCGTCCAGAATTGTATTGATATCAACCGGTGTCCGCTCTTCCTGGTCGGGTTTGGAGAAGGAAAGCATTTTCCGTAGCATCTCCGTGACCCGGACGGTTTCCGATAGGCTCATCTCCAGCAGCTTGCGGCGCCGGTTTCCCGGGGGGATCTCCGTTTTCATCAATTCCAGTGTGTTCATGATTCCGTAAAGAGGGTTGTTGAGTTCGTGGGCGATCTGAGAGGTCAACCTTCCCATGGCGGCCAATTTCTCCGACTGTAGGAGCTGCTCCTGTGTTTTGTGGAGTTGACGTTCCATCTTCAGCTGCTCCGCAAGGTCAACAAAAATACCGACCGAGGCCATCTCCCTGCCCTCCTCGTCATAGATGATCGCGGCGGAGAGGTTCCCCTCAACGGGAAGTCCTTCTTTTGTTTTGAAAATCATGGGGTAGGCGCGCAGTTTGCCCGTACCGCCAAAGTCCGCACTGCGCATCATCTGCATGACTTTGTGGGCCATGCCGTTGGAGTACAGATCCCTGACATTCATTGTCCCAACGATGTTGGAGGCCTCGTATCCCAATGTTTCCTCGGCCCCCTGGTTCCAGATGATGATCGTACCTTTCATGTCCGTGCCCATGATCGCATTGGGTGAGCTTTGGATAATGTTGTTCAGAAAATCGTTGGCCTCTTTGAGTTCGCGCTCCATCTTCTTGCGCTGGCTCTGGTCAATGCAGATGCCTTCATAGCCCAGCACCCGTCCTTCGGCGTCGTACCGTACATGGGCGGTGAGCAATACAGGAATGGGGGTTCCGTCTTTTTTGCGAAAATCCACTTCGTAGTCGACAACCCGACCGTTTTTTTCGATCATCTGCTGGAAGGCGGTGCGCTCTTCGGCTCTGCGGTAGATGTCCCTGGCCAGGTCCAGGTCCAGAAAGGCTTCTTTGTCTTCGTACCCCATCATGTCCAGCAAGGCCGGGTTGGCATCAAGGAATTTTCCCTCCTTGCTGCTGATGTATACCCCGGCAGCCACGTGTTCGAACAGACGGCGGAAATTCTCTCTGGAGGTCTTGAGTCTCTTTTCCTGATCCTTCCGGTGGGTGATATCGCGGTAGATGCTCAATTTAGAGATGCTGCCGTCCGTATTCTCTATAGGGATCTCCACCAGGTCATAGGACTTTTCCACCTTTGGCACATAGACCTCTTCGTGAACCGTCTGGCGGAAGTTAAAGACCTCCTCTCCCCTGCACCAGGGGCACTGCGTTTTGGACTGATTGACCACTTCGTGGCATTTTCTCCCGACACCGTCTCCAAAGACCTCGATCATGGCTTTGTTCATGAACTCGACTACGTATTGATCGTTGATGATGTAGATGCCGTCGGCCATGGCATCCAGCACACTGGTCAATTCATTGGCTTGACAGACATCCATATCGACCCTCATTTTTGTTATCATGCCGCAATGAACAGCGCCTCGATCTTGGCGATCAACTGTTCGTCCGTAAAGTGTGCGAGAGCAATGGCCTTGCCAGGACATTCGGAGACACAGGTACCACAGCCGTGGCACTGGGCTGGATCGATGACGGCATGGCTGTGTTCATCCACCCGGGGGATGTCATACGGGCAGGCGCGGACACAGGTGAGGCAGGCAGCACATTTGCTTGAATCGACCGTGGCCACGACGCCACCCACCATGATCGCATCCCGCGAGAGCAGGGTCATGGCGCGGGACGCGGCCGCCTTGGCCTGGGCGATGCTCTCTTCCAGCGGTTTGGGATAGTGCGCGAGACCGGCAAGAAAAATGCCTTCCGAAGAGAAGTCCACCGGCCGAAGTTTGGCATGGGCCTCCACGAGAAAGCCGTCGGCGTTTACCGGGACCTTGAACATTTCGAAAAGCTCGGCGTTGGCGTTGGGCACCACACCGGTGGCCAGCACCAGGAGGTCTGGATGCAGGCGAACCGGCAACCGCAGCACATGGTCGGTGACATCCACCCTGAGGCTGTTTTCTGCATCGACGGTAACGTTGGGTAGATCCTCCGGTTCATAGCGGATGAACAATATACCTGACGCTCTGGCATTTTTGTAAAGGTCTTCACGGAATCCGTAGGCGCGGATGTCCCTGTACAGGAGCGTCACTTTTGTCTTCGGATTCTGTTCCTTGATGGCCAGAGCGCTCTTCAGGCTATGCGTGCAGCAGATCTTGCTGCAATAGGGACGTTCGTCGTTCCGCGAACCTGCGCATTGAATGAACACCACGCTTTTCGCCCCTTCCAGCCGTTTGTCCCTGTGGGCCATGGCCGTGTCCATGTCCAAGTGCGTGAGTACATTCGGGTGGCTGCCGTAATGATAGAGGTCCGGTTTGTACTCGTTGCCCCCGGTTGCAAGGATGGTGGCGCCGTGGGATACCTCCGTTTCCGATCCGCTGCCGTTGCTGGAAACAAGTGTGGTCGAAAAATTGCCGATGCTGCCGCCGGTCCGGGCGACACGGGTACCGGTAAAAAGCCGAATGTTCGGGTGGGAGGTAACGCGATCAATGGTTTCAGCCAGGTAGGGGCCGATGGGCTCTCCCTGCCACGTGGCGTTGAGCAGATTGGCCACACCACCCAGCTCGGTGGATTTCTCCACCAAAATGGCTTCGCATCCCTGGTCCGCCATCCCCAGGGCTGCTTCCATCCCGGCGATCCCCCCACCGATCACCAGCGCTTTTTTGACAATCTGCAGGCTCACCTGATGCAACGGCTCGATATAAGCCGCTTTGGCAACGGCCATGCGAACGAGATCCTTGGCCTTTTCGGTGGCCTTTTCCGGATCGTTCATGTGTACCCAGGTGTTCTGATCGCGGATATTGGCCATTTCAAACAGGTATTTGTTCAGGCCCGCATCCCGTATGGTCTCCTGAAAAAGGGGTTCATGGGTGCGCGGGGAGCAGGAGGCAACGACAACCCGATTGATCCCCTTTTCCTGGATGACCTGTTTCATCTGTTCCTGGGCGTCCTGACTGCAGGTAAAAAGATTGTCTTCAACATGGACTACATGGGGAAGACCGGCCGCATAATCGCGTACGGCCGGTACGTCGGCAATTCCGCCGATGTTGATTCCGCAGTTGCATACAAATACACCAATTTGCGGCTCCTGATTGCTGATGTTCAACTCCGGGGGCAGCTCCCGCTTGCGGGTCAACGTCCATCGGGCATCTGACAGCAGCCCGCTGGCCGCCGCCGCCGACGCGGAGGCTTCCATCACAGAGGAGGGAATGTCCTTGGGCTCCTGGAAGGCGCCGCAAACGAAGATGCCTTCCCGGTTGGTGTTGACAGGAGCAAGACAATTGGTTTTGGCATGGTTGTAGTGGTTGAGGTCGATACCCAGCCGGTTCGCCAATGCTACGGCCTCGGGACTGGCGGCGAGGCCGATGGAAAGAACCACCATGTCGAAACGCTCTTCTACACTTCTTCCCGCTTCGGTGGCGTAGACAATGCGCAATCCCTCGTCCTCAGTTGGAAAAACAGAATGGATCCGCGACCGGATGTGCCGTACACCATGATCTTCGTTTGCCCGGATGGCGTATTTGTCAAAGTCTTTGCCGAAGGTTCGCAGGTCCATGAAAAAAATTGCCGTGTCCAGCTCCTTTTCGCTGTGCTCCTTGGCGATGACGGCCTGCTTGTTGGCATACATGCAGCAGACAGATGAGCAGTAGCCGTTGTCGCAGGCGTTCAGGTCCCTGGAGCCTACGCATTGCAGCCAGGCGATCTTTTGGGGTTCACGCTTGTCCGACGGCCTCACCAGGTGGCCTTCGAAGGGGCCTGAAGCTGAGAGGATGCGCTCGAATTCCAGACTGGTGACCACGTTGGGGTGGGACGCATAACTGTAGGTTTCATATAGAGAGGGGTCGAAAGGGGTGAACCCCGGCGCCAGGATCACGGCTCCCACATTGACCTCATGGGTTTCCTCGGTCATTTCGTGGCATACGGCTTCGGCCAGGCAGGCCGAAACGCATTGGTAGCACTCCGAACAGATCCCGCAGGCCAGACAACGCTGCACCTCCTTTTGCACGGCGGCTTCGTCCAATCCCAACTGAACTTCGTCATAGGTCCCCTTGCGTGTTTCGGGATCGGCCATGGGCATGGCCTGACGGTCGATGGGCGCGGCAAACGTCAGGTCGACGTCGTCCACAACGGAAAACGGTTCGTCCCGACCCGCTGCCAAATCCTCGTTCAGGATAAAGCGCCGGATGCTTTCGGCTGCGGTTTTTCCCGCTGCAATGGCTTCTACGACGGTGGCCGGACCGGTCACGGCATCACCACCCGCAAAGATGTCAGGATCTGTTGTTTGCAGTGTAACCGGATTCACATCCATGGTTCCCCAGTCGCTCAGGGTGCAGGCACATTCGTCGGTAAGGCAGGCCCAGTCCGATTCCTGGCCGATGGCGGGAACCAGCGCATCTACCTCAATTGTGAACTCGGAACCTTCGACGGGCTCGGGGCGACGGCGGCCCGAGTCATCCGGCGTACCCAACTGCATGCGGATGCACTCGATGGCTGTCACCTTGCCACCTGTTTCGATGACACGCACCGGATGGGTCAGGGTCATGATTTCGATCCCTTCCTCCCGGCATTCCTCGATCTCTTCGGCGTTGGCCGGCATCTCCGCCTCACTGCGGCGATACAAGATAAAAGGATTTTCAGACCCGTTACGCAGGGCGGTTCGAACCGCGTCCATGGCCACGTTGCCGCCACCGATGACGGCCACCCGATCACCCAGGTCGATTTTCTCCCCCAGGTTGATGCGCAGAAGATAGTCCACGCCGGGCCAGACACCTTGGTACTCTTCTCCTTCGATGCCGAGCGATTTGCACTCCTGTGAGCCGATGGCCATGAAAAAGGCGTCGTACCCCTGTTCCCGCAGCTGGCCGATGGTGACATCCGAACCTAAATTCACGCCGGTTTGAAATTCCACTCCCAGTTGTCGCAGGATATCGATCTCCTCGTCGATGATGTCGCGTGGCAGCCGGTAGGGAGGGATGCCCAGGGTGAGCATACCTCCCAATACGTTCTGTTTTTCGAATACCGTCACGGAAAATCCCTCGACGGCCAGGAAATAGGCGCAGGCAAGGCCTGCCGGGCCGCTGCCGATGACGGCCACCTTTTCTTTTCGTCGATCCTTTTTCTCGGCAAGAAAGGAAATCTTGTTTTCGCGGGCCCAATCGGCAAGGAAGCGATGCAGGGCCATGATCGAGACCGGCGCGTCCACTTTGGCGCGTGTGCAGGCTGTTTCACAGGGGTGATGACAAACGCGGCCGCAGATGCCGGGGAAGGGGTGTTCGCTGCGAAACAATTCGAAGGCTTCCTTGTATTTTCCTTCGGCCATAAGGGCCACACATCCCTGAAAGCTGGGGTTGGCCGGGCAGGCGGCTTTGCAGGGAGCCGTACCCTTTTTTTCGATGGTGTAGGCAGAGGGCATGGCCTGCGGGTAGCGCTTAAAGGCCGCCTTGCGGCGGCCCAAACCCTGGTCGAAATCATTGGCGACATCGATGGGACAGACCTTACTGCACTCGCCGCAGGCCGTGCATTTTTCCATGTCGATAAATCGGGGGCGCTGGCGAAGGGTGGCGGTAAAATTACCCGCTTCACCTGAAACGGACGTCACATCGGTCATGGTGAAGAGGTCGATGTTCAGGTGCCGTCCCGCTTCCACCAGCTTCGGAGAAATGATGCACATGGAGCAGTCATTGGTCGGAAAGGTTTTGTCCAACTGAGACATGACGCCGCCGATGGCTGAACTCTGTTCCGTCAGGATAACCTTGTATCCCGAATCAGCGAGATCCAAAGAGGCTTGAATACCGGCAATACCGCCACCAACGACAAGTACTGCACCTGTAGTTTGTGTGCTCATGAGAAGTTCTCCTTTTTTACAGCCCGTGCGCAGCCAGGTCCGGTCCCAGGTAGCTGCGTTCATTTTCGCCGAGGATTCCCATGGCCAGGCACATAATGGTCCACAGGTGCACCACATGATAGTCGCCATCATAGTAGTGTCCCATGTCTTCGATCTGGCTGTGGCAGTTGTGACAAGGTGCGATGACGTAGGTTGCGCCCGTGGCCGTCACCTGATCGAATTTAACCTTGCCGTACGCCCGCCTCTCGTCCTGGTATCCCGCTTGAAGCGCACCTCCGCCGCCTCCGCAGCAGTAGTTGTTGACACCGCACGGCACCATGTCGATAAAATTCTCTTCGCCGACCACGGTTTTGATCACGAAGCGCAGTTCGTCGGCCATCTCCTGGCGTTCGGTTTTCCTGACGATGTTGCACGGGTCCTGTACCGTAAACTTGACCCTCAGCTTTTTGTTCCAGTCGGCGTTGACAGGCAATTTGCCCTCGCGAATCCACTGAGCGTAGAGTTTGATGATGCTGGTGAATTCGAATTTGTGGGGAATGTTGAATTTGCGCAATCCTTCCAGGATTGCAAAGTAGGAGTGACCTCACTCCGTATTGACCACCGTTTTACAGCCTAGGTTGTTGTCGATGTGGTCGACAAACTCCTCGAGAATGTAGCGCCATCCCTCCTCGTCGGCCAGGAATAGGCAATAGTTCTCTCCAGCCCACATGACGGATGGGTACGTCCAGTCCGCTCCAACGAGATGAAGAACCTTCCAGAGTGGGCTCAGTTCATCAGGTTCGGTGACCGGCTCCCGGCTGTTCTGGTTGATGGCCATGGCGGCGCCCACCCGATCCACCGTCACCTGCAGGTCTTTGAACTGCGGCTGGGTTTCCCTGATTTCCTCGGCGACATCTTCCACCGTCCAGATGAAATCCTCGGTGGGAACACCCATGGCGTTACCGGTGCGAATGTGCTGATCGCAGGAGCCGCGGATACCCTTGGGGCGTTTGTCTCGTGGCCAGGACCCCCGCATGCTGTATACGAGCTTCGGGATGTTGATTTTCATCGGACAGGCGTTGACGCATCGCGCGCACATGGTGCACACCCAGGCCCATTTTGACCTTTTGACTTCCTCGTCCATGCCCAGGTTGACCATTCGGAGAAGTTTCCGCGGGTCCATGTCCATGAGCCCCGATGCCGGGCATCCACCTGTGCAGGTACCGCAGGTCATGCACAGGTCCAGCAAGGCATCGGGCACTTTTTCCAATACCTCTTCCTTGAATTCGCACTCAAGGTCGTCAATTTCGATGGGTTCGGTCATTGTGATCTCCGGTGTTCGGTTTTCAGGAATATCACCTGATTTTTGCTGCGTCCAAATACGGCTGAATCTTATCAATTCCACCCAGGGTGATGATGTGAACCCCATCGCAGATATCCCTGAGACCTCTGATCGTATCAGCGAACAATTCGATGCTGGCTTTTTTCTTGTCCGGTGCCTTATCCAGTTTTTGGATCACCCAATCGGGTATCAACCCCGCTTTGAAATGTCGGTTGATAAATCGTGCCATGGCAGCATTTCTCAAGAGCATCACTTCGGCGATGACCGGAACATTGAAGGTGTTGACCTGGCGGACATATTTTTCGAACTGATCCAAATCGAAGATGGGGGTCGTAAGAAAATAGCCGGTTCCCAGGTTGCGCATGGCTTCCATCTCCTGCATACCCTGCTTGGGTACGTTCTTCCCCCAAAGGGATTCGATACCGGAACCCATGGTGAACTCCATCTTTTTTTGAAGTTCCTTTCCATCCACCGTTCGTCCATTTTTCAGGTGTTCGAGGACCGAAGCGAGCTTTCCCGAATCTACGTGGAAGAACATGGTTTCCTGCAAACTTTCTCCGGATATGCGGTAGTCTTCGGTGAATACGAGCAGATTTTCCACACCGGAATCGTGGGCCATGGCCAAATCCTTTTGAAGCTGAATCCGATTCTTGTCCCTTGTGGTGGTCTGGTAAATCGCATCGAAACGGTTCTGGTTGAGAAGTTCGCAAGTTTGAATGCTGTCTCCCACGACACCTTCGAGCTCAACCTCTGAAATGGAGACGCCGTCCATGCGTCCCCGGACCCGTTTCAGGTTTTCCACTAGCGTTACGGGGTCGTCTTCACCCATGGGCGCCTGAATCTCCGAGGTGACCACAAATCTTTTCTTTTCCAACGCTTCTTTAAGTTTCATGCTATGCCTCCTTTTTGATAAGCGTTATTTGAGGTCAAGCAGCCGGGCCACCTCTTCTTTGAGTTGAGGCAGGGGAAGCGGTTTGGAGAAACAGACGTCGGCACCGTTGTCTTTCATCTCCTTGAATTTTTCCTCATCCAGGTAGGCGGACAAAACGATAATTTTCGTGTCCTTTGTATCCTCGGAGGATTTTATTTTTCGGCAAACCTCGTTTCCCTTGATGTCCGGCATCATGATGTCAAGGAGCATCAGGTGGGGGTGGAAGTGATTCACTTGCAGCCCGGCTTCGAATCCATCCGAAGCGCTGATCACCTCATAATCGAATTCGTCCTCTTCCAGGGCCTGGACAATGGTTTCGACAATGATGGGATCGTCGTCTACAACAAGGATCCGTTTTCGTTCATCTCCCATTTGCACATCCGGGATCGGGATACCTTGGCGGCGCATGAACTCTTCCATATCATTGCGCTTGATGCGCCGATGGCCGCCGACTGTTTTGTAGGCTTTGATGTGGCCCGCCTCAATCCAGTTGATGATGGTTTTCGAGGATACATTACAATACTTGCTGGCCTTAAAAACGGTGAGTGTGTCCTCCATTTTCCAATCCCTCCTTGAATGGGGTGTGGTTGCCAAATAGAAAACGATTTCGGACCTGAAGTGGGTTTCTTTCTTACCCGGTTTCGATCGTGAACGGTGTGCTTGAACGGTGTGATTTGCTGTTGAGCGTCAGATGGGATGCGCATTTAGAGGCCGCTGGGTCGTCAGCTTCTACCGGCTTTGATCTTATCAATTCACAAACGGAGGTTTTTGTCAAGAAAAAAGTATAATAAATAAAATAAATATATTTAATTACGCAAAAAATAAGAATTTAATATAGTTATTTTAGTTATTATAGCTAATATAGAAAAAGGTTTGATTGGTTGCCTTGAATTGGAAGGAGAAGCTAACCTTTCGTTGTTTTGCTCGTTGTACGTTTAAGGGTTGGACATCCACGAAAAGTTTTTTCAAGGCCAAACTGGGTATCCGCGTTAGACTGAATCGAATTTTACCTCGCTCTGCAGTCGTTTTTCATGATACGTAAACTGCATGGACAAAAACATGCCAGTGCATCTGTCGTGTGGGTTCCAGCGAACTTGAGACACCTGTTCTGGACAACCGATCCAATGGGGGTCGGGTACGAATTGCGTGATACGGTGTGAAACAGGCGCGCTCTTTGATTACGAGTTCCAAATAGACCCATGACATCAGAAAAAACAGTACAAGTGAAGTATGGAACCAATTCGGTGCAATTCCCACTGCCGCGACATGCGTCGATCCTGGAGATACGAGAACCGGAAAAAAAAGTATCAAAGGAGCTGTTCGCCAGGGAGTTGGCCTCCCGTTTGTCGTTGACCGATTTTACAGGCCGAAGCGTATCCGTTGTCCTGGCGGACAAGACAAGGCTTTGCGATTATGACCAGTATCTTCCCGTATTGGTGGATCAACTGGAGTTGTTCGGCGCAGAACCGAAGAAGATCACCTTTTTCATCGCATACGGCACCCATCTGCCTCAAAGCCGATCCGAGAGCAGGGATGCCTATGGGGAGGTCTTTTCACGATATCGATTTGTGCATCATGAGTGTGCGAATGAGACCCTTTTCCAAAAAATGGGGTGTTCGTCACGCGGAACGGTCATCCGGCTGCGCAAGGACATACTGCAGAGCGATTATCTGATCACCTTCGGTGCCATTTCCCATCACTATTTTGCTGGCTACGGTGGCGGGCGAAAGCTGATTTTCCCAGGTCTCGGGCACCGAGACGCCATATACCAGAACCACAGTCTCTTTTTGGACAAGAAGAGCCGAGCACTTTCAAAAGCGTGCAGACCCGGGATGGTAAAGGGCAATCCATTGGCGGAGGATTTAGCGGAGATCGAATCCACAAAGACCGCCGATATGGCTGTCCATGGAATTTTAAACAGCCATGGGCAGGTGTGTCGGCTGTTGGTCGGGACAAACAAAGCTGACTTTTTAAAGGCCTGCCATCTGCACAGTCAACATTGTGAAGTGCGATCCGATGAGCGGTATGCCATGGTTGCGGCATCCTGCGGTGGTCACCCAAAAGACATCAATTTCATTCAGGCCCACAAGGCGATTCACAACGCTGCCGATTTCGTTGCCGACGGCGGCCTTTTGATTGTTTTTGCCAGGTGCCCTGACGGCGTCGGATCGAAAACCTTTCTGCCCTGGTTTCAAATGGGGGGCAGGGATGCAGCTTTCGAACGTTTGTTGGACGCCTATGCGGGAAACGGTGGCACGGCACTGGCCATGATGGAGAAAACGGAACGGGTCCGCATTCATCTGGTGACGGATCTGTCTTCGGATCTGTGCAAAATAATCGGGGTCGAAAAAATGGATGAATCGTTGGCAGCCCAGAAGATTATGCGGCACAAAGGTTCGTTGGCTGTTCTTCCAAACGCGAGTTTATTGGTGAGGAAATGTGGCTAAATTACAGTTTCAAAAGCTAGACCAACGCATCGCCGGCGATGTCACCTGGTCCGATTTAGATCGTCTCATGCTGGCAACCGACGCCAGTATCTACCAGCGAAAACCCGCAGCTGTCGTCTATCCGCGAGAAACAGCGGACGTTGAAAAAACCGTCTTTTATGCACGTCGACACGGCCTGTCCATCCACCCTCGGGGTGCCGGAAGCGGGTTGTGCGGATCGGCCTTGGGGACCGGTATTGTCATCGATTTTACCCGCTACATGAATCGATTGATCGATATCGACCTAGAACGCAAAACGTTCACCTGTGAACCCGGCTACCGATTTGGCGAGTTGTCCAAAGAACTGAGCGGTAAGAACCTTTTCTTTCCTCCGGACCCTTCCAGTGGCGAGTATGCAAGTTTCGGCGGAATGGTCGGAACAAACGCATCGGGCGCTCACTCGGTAAAATATGGAAACGTTTCCGATTACCTGAAGGATGCGCGCATTGTTTTGTCCACGGGCACCGTGGTCCGATTACAGGAAATTGCCGCAACACCGGTTGAGATGTTACCAGTTGAATTCAATTCCCTGGCCTGTCTTTACGAAAAAAACAAAGAGATCATCGAATCCGGGTACCCGGAAGTTCGATACAATGTGACCGGGTACAATCTTCGGGGAATGGTGAAAAATGGCAGGCTTCGCCTCCAAAAGTTGTTCTGTGGATCGGAGGGTACACTGGGCCTTGCTACCGAATTGACATTCCATCTCCTGGACAAACCTGCCGCCGACAGCCTTGTCGTGGCCTATTTCGACAGTATTGAGAAATCGTCCCGTGCCGTACAGGCGATTCTTCCCATGGCGCCGGCGGGTATCGAAGTGATGGACAAATCTCTGTTGTCCTTGGCCCGGCGCAGCGATTCTCTGCTGCGCGATCGCATTCCAACCGGAATTGACAATGTCCTTCTGGTGGAATTTGACGGAGACGAATTGGACTCGACAACGGCCGCCGGTGAAGCAGCACTTTCGCTGATGCTGAAAAAGAAGCTCTGTACCCAAGCCTACCTGGCCATCTCCGCGGACGAGAAGAAGCGATTCTGGGCCTTGAGAAAAGCGGCCGTTCCGATTCTTTACAGACTCAAAGGTGAGAAGAAAATCCTGGCACTGATTGAGGATGCCGTCGTACCTACCGATCGGCTGGTGGAGTACTTCTCGGGTATTTATCAACTTCTCGATCGATATGGTGTTCAGTTCGTGGTGTACGGCCATATCGCAAAGGGGTTGTTGCACACCCGCCCTTTGCTGAACCTCAAGGATCCAAGGGATATTGATCTTCTCAAGATACTCGCCGACGGCGTGTTTGAACTGGTCAACGGATTGGGTGGCGTCGTTTCCGGGGAGCATGGTGACGGCCGTATCCGGAGCACCTATATCCAGCGCCAGTATCCAGATCTCTATCCGCTGTTCGAAGAGGTCAAGAGGTTGCTCGATCCGCACAATTTAATGAACCCGGAGATCAAAACGGCCTCCACGCCGGATCAGATGATGCAACACCTGCGCTATGGCAGCGAATACAGGCGGGTTGAATCGAATCTGTCACGGCTGCAATGGAAAGCCAGCTGGCACGGGGAGATAGAGAAATGTCACGGCTGCACCAAATGTACCACGGTAACCACGGCCACGCGCATGTGTCCCGTTTATAAATTTACCAGAAAAGAGGCCGCGGCACCCAAGGCCAAAGCCAATGTTTTGCGGGCGTTGATTGACGGCGAGCTGAAGGATTCATCCCTTTTTGAAAGATCTT
>Ga0272441_10004382_pt1 | contig 25636 bp, 23 predicted proteins | sample SSMProp6N_FD_193582 | JGI IMG/M metagenome (GOLD analysis project Ga0272441, IMG submission 193582) | Marine sediment archaeal communities from Little Sippewissett salt marsh, Falmouth, MA, United States - SSM-Prop-6N | ecosystem: Environmental > Aquatic > Marine > Wetlands > Sediment ...
GATTGTGATGATCCTTCAAATCCGTTACTCGTTTTAACAAGCTCCTCATATGTTGAATCGTATTCTCCGGCTTCAACGGAAATAACCTTATCCCCGCCTTTTTCAAGGCATGAATCCTCAACACTCTTCACCATTTGGTGTCTTTCATCAGGTGTCAGTGCACTGTAACCAGGATCATTGAGCTGGAGGTCTTCTGTTGTTCTTCCTTCATAATATTCAGGGTCGGGAAGGGTGCGGTAAGGATCCTCTTCCATTATTTTTGCACTTTCAACCACTCCCTTGATAAAATCACTGAGTGTTGCCTGTCGGTAGTCGGGAGTTGACTGACCGGCATAGCGGTTATTGATAAAGACTTCCAGGTAGAGGTTCTTTGTGGTAGCTTCCTTGATGACTTCCGGTTTATGTTCCCTGTAGTTTATTTCAACCAGGCGTCTTTTCGACAGGCTTACTTTACAGTTGTCAGCACCGGCCTTAAGGGTTTGATCAATTACCCAATCGGATAGTTCCTGAGGATTTACTTCTTTTTCTTTTGTTTTCATGACCGGCCTCCTTTCTGCTGGGTTCCGCCAACGGTTAATGATTTAACAAGAGATGTGGGCATTCCGAAGGATACCGGAACACCTTGTCCGTTCTTTCCACATTGTCCTGCTCCTCCACGGTACATTACCAGGTCATCTGCTGCCATAGTAATATTTGCCAGCATTTTTGGTCCGTTACCCATAATGTTCACATCCTTAATGGGAGCAGTAAGCTTACCATTTTCTATCATACGTCCCTGTGATACGTAAAAGGCAAAATCACCTTCACCGATTTTCACCTGACCATTACTGACATCTTCAACATAGATACCATTACCTGCTTCTTTTATAATATCTTCGGGAGTGGCATCTCCACCTGTCATAAAGGTGTTGCGCATTCTAGGTATTGGGTAGTTCTGGAAATCCTGCCTTCTGCCGTTACCTGTAGGTTCAACTCCATAGTGTTTTGCAGATATTTTATCATGCAGGTAACTGGTAAGTATTCCGTTTTCGACAAGTACTGTTTTCTTCCCGGGAGTCCCTTCATCATCTACATTTATACTTCCTGCCAGGTTCATGTTGGTACCATCGTCAATGATATTTACAAAGGGCTCAGCCACTTTTTTACCAATCATGGTACTGTAAGTGGATGTTTTCTTACGGTTAAAGTCAGCTTCCATACCGTGGCCAATGGCTTCATGCAGCAAGACACCTGTGACACCAGGGCCGAGAACAACAGGCATCTCCCCTGCAGGAGGCTGTATAGCATCAAATAACTTCAGTGCATTATTGACTGATTTTGAGGTTATTTCATCGACAACCTCATCAGTGTAGAATGAAAAATCACGTGCGCCACCCAAATTCCAGGAAGATTGCTCACGTTTGCCGTTTCTTTCGGCAACGACCGAAGCATAAAGATATCCTCGCGGGATTATATCTTCGGCCAGGACACCATCGCTAGTTACTATCAATATACGTTTTACTGCACTTGAAAAACCTGCATTAACCTTTACTATCTCAGCTGAAAGGTCAAAGCATTTCTCATTTACTTTTTGCAGTAAAGGTAATTTTGATTCTCCCGGAATACCATTAAAATCAGGAGCAACCGGGTAATAATCGCCGGTTTGGAGCTTGCTGAGCGAGGAATCCACGGATGTAGCACTCATGTCAGATATAGTAGCAGCCGTTGAGGCAGCTGATATCATAGATTCTTCTATCAGATCCTGTGTAAAACCATAACCAATCTGGTCGCCTTTTACCGTGCGGATTCCTACTCCCAGAGAAATATCGCCGTATGACTGGTTTACTTTACCATCTTCGAGTCCAAGGTAGTTTGATACCGTGTATTCGAAATAGAGGTCAGCGAAATCACCTCCTTTTGAAAGTGCTTCTGCCAGCAGTTTCCTGCATAGGTTTTCATCGATCCCGAACTCATTCAGAAAGTAATTCCCGGCTAACTGTCCGCCGGACGAACTACATGCCTTAAGAGTGGGAAGGAAAAGTAAAGCACCGCCCGCCAGAGCGGAACTTTGAATGAATTTTCTTCGTGGAATAGGTTTCATAATGTAATATTTATAATTTGCTAAATTAGGAAAATGTGCGGAATAGAGGGAAATAATGTGAAGAATATTATTTGTTGCAGGTTGCTGTTATCATAAGATCCCCTACCAGGAGGGGAACATCAGGAACCAGCACCCAGTACCCAGCACCCAGCACCCAGGAACCAGTAACCAGCACCCAGCATCTACTTTGTTCCAAACACCCTGTAAGAATGCGGTTTTATACTTATTTCGTAGCTGTAGGTAGGAGCTGGTCTCCGGTTACCAAAAGCAAAGACAGGTACTTCATTGCCCTCAAATGATTCTCCGGAAAGGAGATCTTTGATCATCTTTATGGGTTCGTCGGATATAATTTTTACTGTTACAGGTTCATTCAGAAATGATTCTACGATAAAGGTGCCGTTATCATAACAGAACAGACTCACCTTAGAAGGACCTTCAAGCTTTATATTGAAATCCTGTGTTGCAATAGCCCGTATCCGGTTCAGTACCTCTGGAGGATACTGGTACAGGTCGGAGAAGTTGTCAGGGATAGTCAGGACATAAAAAAATGCTTTAGAATATTGAGCCCTATGCAATATAGGCCAGCCTGTTGCACCTTTTGTAGCTGTTACCTGTTCCCAGGAATCGTTTGTGAGGTAAGTTATCTGGGGTATAAGAATCTCCTGTTCCGATTTGCAATTACCTCCCCATCCTGCTCTGAAATCTGTCACGAGTGCCTTCCTGTCGGTATAAGTCAGTTCAACAATATCCTCTATACCTTTGCCCTGCAAAGCTCTTAACAATCCTGATGTGATCATGACATTCTTACCCGACTGCAAACGTGTTTTGATCTTTTCCACTATCTGCGGATCAAACTTAGCCGATTCGGTGAGGATTATCATCTTTCCTTTAGTGGGGAATTCAGGTGAGATATCCATCGGGATACCTATCATGCCGAGGTAGTTCTGAAGGAAATCTTCCCCAAGAGCGTGATATGGACGATAACTCATTACTCCTACAGGATTACCGAGCAATCCCAGGAATTTATCTACATTCTCAAAGGTGAGTCCGGCTGCCCTGGCAATAGTACCAGGTTCAATGGTTTTGCCGTCAGACAGCTGTATTGGCTTCACCATTTCATCCCAGTCGAAGCTTGTTCCGGTTCCCTGCCATGCCCCCCTTTGTGCCGGGCGAAAAGGAGCCTGTAGCTGCCTGTAATCGAACATGGTTATCTCGGGGGCTTTGGCAAAGAGTGTGAGCCAGAACTGTTCGGCATAGCGGTCGAGGTAAAAGGATGCACCCGAATCGACCCAGCCGCCACCGTTACGACCCGGTGCTATATTATTAAAATACCTGAAAATAAGGTAACTTTCATATTGCTGCAGATGCTGGTCGGTAAAGACCGGATCACGTGTTTCGGTACCTGTATAGATGCCATCGAACATTGAAGGCTGGGTCTCGAGATTGAAACCAAGTCCCTGGAAATGTTCATACCAGTTTGGATATTTGATAATAACTTTAACATCCGGGTTGACTGCTTTAGCCGGATCTATTACCAGCTCACGGGCAGCATCGGTCATCAGTTTCAACCTGTAATCCGTCCAGCTCATATCGCCTTTGGCCGCTATACACAGATCACATTTGCAACTGGTGAAGAAGAAATCGTCGAGGATGAATTCATCGAAATATTTTGCAGTATATTCGGCGATCTCTTTTACCTTTTTTCGGTGTTCGGGATTAGAATAACAGAAAGTCTCGAAGTTATTGCTTTCATCGATGGTATAGGTTATTCCCCCGGCCACTTTAAGCCCTTTCGATTTAAAGAATTTTATTGCAGATTGCAGGGTCTTTTCATCGACAATCAACAGATCGCGATGTGTCTCAAGATATATCTTGTCGACCTTTACCTGCCTGCTTATCAGGTCCCATGTCTCTTCAAGCTTTTGCTTATCGGCCATATCACGGACCTCATAGGCTCGTGTGTATACAGATACTGTGAAGTTCTTGTAGAAAGGAGGTTTTTGTGCTTCAACCAGGGTAAAGAAGAAAACAAACAATAGAAAGAATGATATTTTTCTCATGATTAAAATAGTTAATTGGAAAAATAAAGATAGAAAGAAATAAAAAATAAAAATGGTGGGAATGGTTTATTTATCAGTATATACTGGAAAGGCTTCGTCCCCTGCCAATCTGGAAAGGGGGGTTTCATTTTCGCCATAGATATCCATAAGGTATATCTCTCCCTCGTAAGCAAGGTTACGTGTTGTAGCGAAGAGAATATACATTCCGTCGGAAGATATTTCAGGATTCTCGTTATCCCTGTAACTGTTGGTCAGTCTTGTAATATCAGAATCGCTGATATTCACAGTAAATATTTCGGGTTCACCCTGGTCAATATCTGACTGATATACAATCTTTCTCCCGTCAGGCGTCCACTGCGGATAATAATTACCAAATGCCGGCGGACCAGTACCTGAATAGTTCGTGACGTGCGCATATGTAAGTTGGATGGGATTGCTTCCGTCACTATCTGCAACAAAAACCTGTGGACTCAGATTTTCTACTATGGCTGTATACGCAATTTTTCGTCCGTCAGGAGACCAGACCGGTTCATATCCCCCGGGTAGAATAAGTTGTTTATCAGAGCCATCGATATTCATATAATAAACACCCCTGTTACTACCTTTTGTTTCTGCAAATGCTATTATTTTGTCATCATGGGAAAATCCGGGGGAATTATTGTTTAAAGTATCCGTCAGAACACTTTTTCCCCTGCTTAATACATCATAAATGACAATATCATTTGTGGGATCAATATACAAAGGGGGAGAATAGTCAGTGGTATCTTCATCTATGTATTTAGAGTAGACTATTTTTGTATCATTTGCCGACCAGTCTGCCGCTCCTATGTATTTCTCAGCCCGGTCGATAAGGGTCAGCTCTGTGCCGTCTAAATTTATTGAGTAAAGCTCGTAGAACGAATCTTCGGCATAGTGAACAAATAAAACTGTTTTGCCTGAATGTGAAACAACAGGTTTTTCGTATGCTGCTGAAAGATCCGTAATTTCATACTGATTCGATCCATCTTTGTTCATTATCATCAGTTTCCATCCAGTGCTGTTTTCATGGCTGCCTGAAAGAAAAATAATTTTTGAATCGGGCTGGGAAGAGACAAAATCTTCCTTCTCACAACCGGAAACCAGAAGCGCAATAATTAATGGAAATATATGATACAACTTTTTCACAGGTAAATGATCCTCAAAATAATAGCACAAAAATCAAGCCACAAAGAACACTGACGAATTGTCGCTAATTTATACTCATTTTATATATTTTTCGTAACTTGAGGTTAAATAAATCATAGATTACCAAATTTAAAAAACAGAAAACAATGATTTTTACAAAAAAATTACTGGCATGTTTTAGTGTGTTGATCATTACGTCACCAGCATACAGTTCAGGCATAGAACATTTACCCGCCACACTTGAATATAATCTTGATTTAAAGATCGATTATAATACACAGAAGCTGTATGGCACATGTGAAATAACGATGTCTAACATAACAGAAGAACCAATTAAGAATGTACCGGTCTTATTGTACCGTTTACTTTCTGTTAAAAGTGTTAAGGATGGAAATAACGTCCCGTTATCATTTGGTCAGGAAGTAGTAAGTATATACAATTGGGAACAGATACAGGTGAATTTCATAGAAATAGCCTTAGATAAACCACTCTTGCCTGGTGAACAGGACATCATCAGACTGGATTATGAAGGATACTTATTCGGGTATTCTGCGGAAGGATGGCGATATGTTAAAGACCATATTGCCAGGGATTTTACCCTAATCAGAACTGATGGTTTTGGTTATCCGGTTATTTGTAATCCGGATGACCGGGATTTGAATTATATGGTACAACAAAAATTTGATTACCAAATAAACATCACTGTACCAGCCGGAATGATTGTGGTAACCGGAGGTAAATTAATTGACAAAACACTAAAGGGAGATGAGATAACATACACTTTTTACAGTAAAAAACCATCCTATCGAATAGATATTGCCATTTCGGATTATAAAACCCTTGAAGAGGGTAAAAATAAGGTGCATTATTTTGCCGGCGACAGCCTTAGTGCCCGAAAAGTAATGAATGCCTTACAAACGTCTATTGAGTTATATACCGGTTGGTTTGGACCGCTTGATAACTACCAGGGATTTTCAATTATCGAAGTACCTGAAGGATATAGCTCACAACAGGATGTTGCAGCAATAATCCTGTCAGCTGAAAATTTCAGGGGATCTGATGATATGCGTGTAATTTATCATGAAATAGCACATTCATGGAATGTTACAAGTCTGGATCCTCAACCTTCCAGATTTGAAAGTGAAGGTTATGCGATGTTCTTACAGACTCTGTTATTGGAAAAGTTAGATAACAGGAAAGATATGGTTTCTGCGGAAGCACAGAATTTTTTAAACAGAATAAGGAATACCTTTTCAGAAAACGAAGAATATCAGACAATCCCGATCAAAGATTACGGTGTTAAAGGGATGACAAATTATTCTTATACACTCGGAATGGTAGTTTTTGCAATTTTCTATGATATAATCGGACAGGAATGTTTCAATGAAATCATAGGATCATTTTACCTTGCTCATCATACCGAAGGAGCTACTCTTGAAGATTTCATTGATCATTGTAAAAAAACAGCTCCCGTTAACCTCGAAAATTTTTTTAATGACTGGATATACACAACAAACGGGATAAAGTTTGTAGTTGAGGGGAAGACATTTGAAGAGCTAAAAGAATATTATAATTAAAATAAATCCCATTATTTTTTCCTAACTGTAGTTTTTTACTGATTCCATGGACTAACCTGGTAAAGGTTAAAATAATTATTTTGCCCTGATGTAAATCAGCTGAGAATGAAAAAAGAAATACAGATAGAAGAGAAATTTCTCGAACAGATAAAGCGGCACCAGAATATCATTCACAAAATATGTTTCATATATAGTAAAAACAGACCGGACAGGGAAGATCTTTACCAGGAGATAATATTACAGCTGTGGAAATCATACCCGACATTTGGCCAGAGATCTGCCTTTTCAACGTGGATGTACCGGGTAGCACTGAATACAGCAATATCGGCAACAAAAAAATTCTGGTTTCTATCGGAAACAGAGCTCCCGGATGTTGGATACGAAGATGAAAACATGTCAGATATGTCGGAAGATATCAGGATATTATACAATGGTATATCGAAACTGGCAAAGGTTGAAAAAGCAATTATCCTTCTCTGGCTTGAAAGCAAAAGTTACGAAGAGATAGCTGAAACCACAGGTATTTCAGTAAAGAATGTGAGTGTAAAGCTGGTCCGTATCAAGTCCAGGCTTTCAGAAATAATAAAGAAAATGCAGTAACCATGAATAATATAGATCTTGAAAGATATAAAACAGCATGGAAAGAGGAAAAGAGCTTTAATAAAGCCACTCTTTCCGACCCGGAAATCAGAACCTACATCATGAAAAGGTCAAAAGGACTGACAGCATCATTTAAAGCAGGGCTTTTACTGGATATTATACTTAAGATAATCCTGGGTGTTTCATTTATTGCACTTATAGTATTATTTGGAGGAAAAATCGGAATTGCAGGAATATGTACAGGTTCATTATTGATACTGTTTTATTTGCTTTGGTCGCAGATTGCTACATACCGCAAGATACCAGGGCAGGAGGGATATTCAGGTGATATGAAAAATTTTCTAAGTGCCAGAATAGAATTTTACAGGACAAAATTTCTCAAGACAGTCTATGTGATTGCCCTTACAAATCCATTTGTATTTCTCAGTGGTATGCTGTATTATTTCTATTTCAAATATGGCATTATCAGGCCCCTTGATGTTGTTGATATTATAATATTCGGCACATTATGTATTGTGGGTTTTGCACTCGGGGCTTTCGTTCAGGTAAAACAGTACAATTTCCAGGTAAACCAGTTGGAGGAATGTCTGAGAGAATTTCAGGAAAATGATATTAATGAGGCTACAATAAGAAGACATAAAAAACAAAAAAGGACAATCCTGATAATTTTCATAATTGCCCTTATTGTTGGATTATTACTATTGGGAATATTACTTATATGATGAAAATGTTTTTAAAAGTCAAAAATGTTAACCGCAAAGTACACTAAGTTTATGCAAAGTTCGCAAAGCGGCAATTTATTGTTTAGTTCTTAGCGACCTTGGCGTAATATCTTTGTGGTCTTTGCGATAAGAAAAATCTTCAAGAGGGATTATTCTTCTTTTTTGGTTAGTATCATTTCTGACTGTCCGGTACTCCATACAGCATCCCCTGTAATATTGGATTTACCCTTTATTTTTAGAGAGAATAGTACTATTTCCCCATCAACATTGGTGGTATAGATTATGGAATCACTTTTTACCCGTAGCCGGCTTGAATAATATGGATAGTAACCATATGTAAACTCCATAATTGATGAATCAGCTTTAAAGGTAATAGTACCCGAGTTATATCCCTCCGGTGCGGTTGGTGCTTCAAAATTCCATTTACCCTGGTAGGTCTTTTTAACCTGGGCATTCAGGGACAGGGTTCCTGACAGAAAAAACATTATAAAAAGACAGAACAGAAGATTTTTTGTTTTCATGGTTAAGAATATTTTGTAATAACGTAAGTAATAAAGTTAATAAGTTTCTGTTATTTTTATTCTTTGGCAACGAGATTGATGATCCATCTGGTAATAACATCAATGCTTTTATCAGGATATGCATTGATCATTACAGCAATACTGGTTTGATAATCAGGTAAGTATACCATATATGTTGTGCTTCCTATGTTTCCGCCACCATGACCGATTGCATTTTTGCCAAAAGAAAACATAATGTTATACTGTTCTACTCCCAGTCCATATGCTCTCATATTTGACACGGGTGGAAATTTCACAAATTGCAGCATTTCTTCCATGCTCTTTTCCTGTAATAATTTTCCCTTAAAAAGTAAATCAGTCCATAGTGCAAGACTTTCAGCAGTGGTAAAAATACCTGAAGAACCAAAAGTTATACTTTCATGTGAAGCTCTCGGTTCATATGTAAGGTCAGACTCCTCATTTCCAAAAACAAAATTGTCACCATAGATATGTACCATATTATCAGGTATAAGCTCCTCCTGGGACAGGTACATATTCTCAATGCCTGCCGGCTCCCATAAACGCTTTCTGAGTTCAGTCAGTAAAGTTGAGGAAGTGGCTTTTTCAATGATCATTGCCATAAGAAGGTAGTTTGTATTTGAATAGCGCCATCCTTCTCCCGGAGCAAAATAGGGCTCTTTAATATATGCCAGTACCTCTTCCGGGGTCCATAACCGGGTTCGGTCTTTTATCAATTCATCCCAAAGCTCCTGGTTATCCCAGAACATATATATACCACTTGTGTGATTCAGCAGCTGGCGTATGGTTATTTTATTATCTATGTACGGATAGTCAGGAAGCCATAAGGATAATGGATCCTCGAGTGACAGGATATTTTCCTCGACCAGTTTAAGGGTTAATACAGCCACAAAATTCTTTGTGACGCTACCGATAGCAAACAGCATATCGGGCTTTACAGTAACTGTATCATGAGAAATTCCACTTGTGCCACTCCAGATACTTCCATCAGGAAAAACAACAGAAGCTGAAACACCCCTTGCATTGTATTTACTGATTTCATTATCAAGAACATTCTGTAATTTTTGCTCGATGGTCTGACCTTTTCCAATATAGCATCCATTTAATAGAAGGATAGTTGTCAATAGAAATAACAGCTTGATTTTCATATAAATTTATTTGATACATATATACTTTACAGAATATTTATTTATAAATCTTCTCCTGAATATCCTGTCCGGTAACAATAAAGTTGTTAAATGCAAAACAAAATAAATAATAGCCAAAGTGTATTTTTCACGATCGCTGATAAGAATTATTAAGGTTTTACTTATATTACAAAGACTTAGAAAATAACGGATTGTTGCAAATGATTATTTATTTCTTAGTGCCTCAACAGGATTAACACGGGAGACTTTGAAAGAATAGATAAACAAAAGGCCTGTTAGTAGCAACTTTCTTCCATTCGGTTTCAAACATCGGAAGGAATGCCACCAATATACCCGGGTTATAATGAAATAATGTGTTATTGGTTTGCAAGACTGTCAGCTATTTCTTTTGCATTCATAGCTTTGTTATAGCTCCATGTTGTATCTATTTCATATGCTTTCATATAATTTTCATATGCTTTATTATAATCCTTTATTTGCATATAATAGTCTCCTTTGGAGTCATAAGGATTTGGAATATTCGGAGCAAGTTCTATATACTTATTGAATGCTATTTCAGCCTGATCGAATTGCTTTAATACCATATAGGTATAACCAAGCGTATTATATATAGGAGCAGGTCTTTCTGCAATTTCCAAAGCACTTTTTAAGGTATTTATTTCTCCTTCATAGTCTTGTATTAATCCTTGAAATGTAATTAGAGGATAATATGCATAAACATCATTGGGAAATTCTTCGATAAGTTTCTTTCCGATATCGGTAACATCAGCGGTTTTATTCTCTAATAATTTTGATAAAGCATCTTTCAATAATAATTCACCTTTACTTAATTTTGCTTTGCAATTAATTGCCTTATTGGCATATTCAGTGAATTCATTCTCATTTCCAAAGTACAAGTAGTACATAGCCAATTGAAAATTAGCCATAAAAAAATCAGGATCTTCGGCGAGGGATTTATTCATAAGATCTACATACTTATTAAGATAAACATCTTCATAAGCTAACAAAGCATCATCATAAAGGCTTTTTGAAGTTTCAGAATTTGTTGTGATTCCCATGCTCTTTTTTTCGGTAGATTGGTTGCAAGCCATTACTGTCAGAGCGCAAATTAAAATACAAATGGTCAGGTTTTTCATCATTTATAGATTAGTATAACATGCTAATTTAAAATTTAATACTAAAGATAAGCCAAAATTCATCAAAAGTCAATACTACTGTATATTTTCTAGAATTACCTTTCCTTGTACTACCTTAGGCATGATTTATTGGTAGAGAACAGTGCAACTCCGTGAAAAACTCTGTGTTACTCAGTGGTTTTTTAATGTTGCTTGTTGCTGGTTCCTTGTTACTGGTTGCTGGTTTGACAATGCCTGAATAGCGTTGACTTTTCATCAATCATATATGCCTCTTCCCTCTCATCCCTTTGCCCTCAGCCTGTTCACGGAAAGTGCACCTGTTTGATCCTCACATACCCGCTTCCCATGGGAGCGTTTATATGTTCCAGGACAAGAGTATCTTGAAATATAAAATATTTTTGAATGACCGAACCAATTGAGATAACATCAATGGTATCCGATCCGTTATCCACCACTTTCCTGTATGTATGAAAGGGATCAAAGGAATATATTGTGTCATTACGATATGTATAGAGTATTGAATCAGGAGTAAAAAGGAGATTAACAGTATTTACACCGTCCGGTATTATAACCCCAACAATCCCGCCGGTTGAAATAAACCAGGACCATTCCCCTATAAGACTTGGTGAATAAGACTCAGGTTCATCTTTTTCACAGCCATAGACAGATGCAATGGTTAAAAGGAGAAATAAGATTTTTTTCATCTATGTCTTCCCAATACTTAATATATAAAATTATATTAAAAATTATTCCATGATTAGTTCACCGCTTTTAATGGTCTCGACCATCTGGTTAATGAATCTTGCTGCAGGTGCTCCGTCGACAATATCATGATCGAAGGAAAAGGTAAGGCATAGGTGTTCTCTGGGCACAAGAGTTCCTTCATTTTCCACGATTTTCTTTTCAATACTACCGACAGTTATCAGAACGGTTGCAGTACCATGAGGGATAAACCAAACCGGCTCTTTAATGAACATCCCAACTGCAGTAACAGCGACTTTGCCATATCGTTTAGCAAGTTTTATATTCCTGTTGGCAATCCTTACAAATGTCTTCAAAAGACAACCGGGTATATTGCGGATCCATTTAAAACCTGAAAGGCTTCCAAGTTCATTGCCTTTAAGATTCTTAGCTTCTATTATTTCGTCACTGATTTGTTTGTATGTTTTTTCCTGTGCATTTTTTATTCCAACCGGCTCAGGGACTTTTTCACCCTCATATTCCCTTTCAACAAGTACACTTATTGTTACATCTTCAAGAATAATATGCCTGCGGCCCCTGATGAATGAGTTAAATTCAGGATATTCTTTTATTACGTTTGCCAGGCAGGTTACAATATAAGCTGTAAATGATAGTTTTTCTCCGGTACTTTCAAAATGCTCCGTGATAATCCTCCTTGGTTCAGTAATATCCACTTCAGTTAAGCTATGTATCGTATTTTTCTTCTTTGTTACAGATGCAGATGCCCGTACCATCATCCTGTTAAAGGAGAGAGGTGTTGATATATATCCTTTTTTCATTTGGATTGCATGATATTTTAAAAGTTACTTGCTTTATTGTTGACTGCAGGGGTGAAGGTGTATTGCCATCTGGCAGCCAAGGTTGTATATGTTAGTTTTGTATGTGTTAGGTGTTGGTAATTTTTCTTAAATTTTTCAGCAGAATTTTATCGATTTCTGTATCAATTAAGGCTTCTATCTTTTTTATGAGGTTTTCATCATGATCGATTTGGTAGATTTTGTAAAGACTACTGATGATATCTTGTTTTATCAAATTACTATGCCTGTTAAGATGGATGTTTTCATAATATGCATTTTCCAGATATTTGATAATCTTTCTTTTGTTATAGTCATGAGGAAACGCGACCTTCCAAATATTTTGAATACATTGTCTGGCGGTAATAAATTTTTCATCTTCACAGAACTCAAGATAATGGTCAATAATAGTGCTCATTTTGTTTTCAAAGTCACTTTTACTTAGGTTAGCAATTAGCATAAGACCTATACTTCTATGGTAAGAATTATCAGATTTAAGTTTTTCGAGTAAGATAAACCACTTATCGTAAATCCATGATACTTTATTATTTGTAATTGAGATTAGTTTATTAAAAGCAGCATACCTGATAGTCTCGTTCTGGCTTTCAAGATTTGTAAATAATTCGTCTATATATTCTATTCTTTCCATTATATGGTTGTTAAATTAGAATTATCATGAGTTATTTGGGAAGGGCCATTTTTGAACAGGTCAGTGTAATCAAAGATACTAAATTCCTGTATATGACAGACTATGCTAGTATCGTCCCTGATCCGTGTGAATAAAGTGAGTGACAGTGGTACGGATTTACTACGAAACCAGTGTTGAGTCAGGCAGTCTCTGCTATTACCAGCATTTCGAAATCTTCAGTGCTTAGTTTGTCGTTTCTTGAAAAGGCTCCGAGCTTTGCACCGAAGATTTCTATTTTTTTATATCCCAGCGACTTCAACAGCCAGGTTATCTCGCTGGGGATATAATATCTTTCGTTACTATCCAATGTCTTTTTATTTCCTGAATCGTCAGTGAATTCCGTAATATTATGGTCCCTGAAAGTCATCATGTCGAACTTGTTAAAACTGTAAGTCGCACTATCTCCCTGCGAACTTTCTTTCATGAATTTTTCGACAGAATGACATAAAGGGAATAATCCGTTCAATGTTGTGAATATAAATTTACATTTTTGTTTAAGCGATTTTGTTACATTTCTGAGGATCTCGTAATTCATTTCATCAGTTTCCATCAGGGAAAATCCACCTTCACAAAGCATTATTGCAGCATCGAAATCATTGTTAAATGGAAGATCTCTTGCATCATAATTCAGAAATTCGATATCCAGGTTGCTTTCCTTGGCTTTTTCTTTTGCCCTTCTGAGCATTGATTCGGAAAGATCGATACCGGTGACGTTGTATCCTCTTTTTGTAAGTTCGATCGAATGTCTGCCAGTTCCGCATCCCACATCCAGAATTTTAAGGGATTTGTTGAAATTCAGCTCCTTCTCTAAAAAGTCGCATTCCCCCAGAGTTCCCTGAGTAAAACTCTCTGAGTCGTAAGCTTCTCCATAGTCCTGGAAAAGACTTTCATACCATTGTTCTTTCATGTGGAAATATTTTTGTTCTTATTTGTACCGCTTAAACGGGATGTAGGTTTCATAATACGGTTTTAATACCTTTATCAGTCACTTGATTGAAGTCGTGCATTGAAATATAGTAGTGCCCCATTCTCCTCCGGACTTGGAGTGAAAATGAAATTATTTTTAGTAAAATAATCCTCCAGCTCACTTTCAGAATATAAGTTACCATGTATTGTTACTTTCGAATCTTTCTTTTCCGGAACCGGTACACTGCAATAGAATACAGACTCATTTTTCATGACTCTTTTGATTTCTTTGATAAAGGTATGTATTTCACCAAAAAAATTTAAAGACAGATCACAAATAACGACATCGAAATAACTGTTATTGAATGGCAAATCACTGGCAGTAGCGACGTAAAACTCAGTATCCCGGAAGTTAGAGTTTCTAAATTTCCGTACTGCCTGTGACAGAAGTCCACTACTGATATCGGTGCCTGTATAAGAGTTGTCGTTGCTGATTAGCTCAGATGAAAATCCACTTCCCGTGGCTATCTCGAGCAAATTTATTCCATGGATATCCTGATACTCTTCTTTTAATATATTAAAATGCTTTACGATGCTTCCTTTGAATTTCTTGGGGAATATTGATTTCTCCATTATCCTGTCGTATAAGCAGGAAAATATGTCACCAAGCCATGGTTTATATTTTATGATTTTACCGTTATCATCAAGAACATAATAGATATTTTTTTTCTGAGTCACATTTAATGATTCTTTTAATTTCATGTGTTGTGTGTATTTGGATTATTAGTATTATTTAGCAGTCTGGCGTCAATATTTTTCAGAAGGATGATTACACAATAAATTGCTGTCAGATTAATTACAGGAATAATAAAAATAGCCGGTATTACATTCACATTATTTAATGCCATTCCAATGATCTTTGCCGTGAGTGCAGTCATTAGAATTGAAAGAAAAATTATATAGACCGTAGCTGCTAAATATCCCAGGGGCTTCTTCTTAAGAATTAATAATCCGGAAATAAAACCCAGTGGTAATAACAAACCAAGATCCAATCCCTGTACTATTAGTGTTGTATAATGTTCCAGGGCTGCAGGATAGATCGATCCGTCAATTAAGGGAGGAATAATAACACTCAGCCATAGAAAGGCAATAATACAACAGTTGATCAGCAGAAATATGCCAATAAATTTATTTGGTGTTTTTTCTGAAAAACCTTTTGTCATTGTGCTTAAATTGAACGAAAGAAGGGAGGTAAGTAATGCAAAGAATGACATGGCGAGCAGGGCAACATAGCAGAGAAACAAAAAATTGTACATGCCCATTGCTGTGTAAAATAAATAGGTCACAAAGAAATAACCTAAAATCCCAGTTAAAATAAAGTGACTTCGGAGAGAACCTTTTCTAAAACCGAATAATGAGATAAGAAGTAATGGTATACCAATAAAAAGAGTAATGAAATCCTGTGCTATCCCCTGGATAGCTACGTCGGCAGACATATGTTTATAGATACCTTTACCATAGATGTTGACAACCTGACCACGTATTGATTCATATTCATAAATTCCGGTGCCATTGTCAGAAAAAACTCCGAATAAAGTAGTAATTGCTGATATTATGACAACTAAAAGTACAAGGACTGAAATAATATTCTTCTGTCTCATAATTATTAAAAAGGCTATAGATTTAACAAGATTAAACCCGGTATTTCCGGGAATGGCAAAATAATGAATAATTTTTAAGAAAACCCTGATTATAAAATTTATAATTTTGCAACATAAGGTACGTTATTACAAATCCGGACAGAAAAACCTGAGGCGCCATGAAAAAATTACCGGCATTTCTGATAATGTTAATTATAATAATCGCGGGTAGTTCCCGTATACCAATCCATAGCCAGGATACCGAGGGAATGGTAGAATATACTCCTGAATTCAGGTTTACAGATGGTATATTCCCTGATTTTTATTCAGCCCAAAATAACAAACCTATTCCTAAAACGAAAATTGTCACCTCCCTCGACCATAACAGCAAGGATTTTTTTAATAAGTTGCTGAAGGATGAGAAGATATCATATTATGACACTTCAGGTGTGAAAAAAGAAGTGAAAAAATCAGATATATGGGGCTACGCGGATAATGGGATTCTTTATATGCAGCTCATGAATAATTTCAGTCCTTTCAATTTCCTGGGTAAGATTTGTCATATTATAGCCGAAATCACATATAATGACAGTGTTTACTATGATCCTGTTACCAGACGCTATATATATCCTTATTCTCCTTACGGGGATTATATTGTATACAGAGATCCTTATACCTATATTGATCCTTACAACCGTAGATATTATGACCGGAGGAACCGTTATATGACTCAGAATATGGGGGATCCGTCCAGCGAACTTGATCAGTATCTTGTTGATTTTGAAACAGGCGTTATATGGGAATATGATCTGAGTAGTGTAAAGTCGCTGATCAAAAATGACACTGAGCTTTATGATGAATTCAAAAAACTGAGGCGCAGGATAAAAAAAAGGATGATGTTTTCATATATCAGAAGATACAACGAAAGGAATCCGTTGTTTATACCGGTGGGGAGAATTGAATAGCGAAAGTTATTTATCAGCCTTAAAGTGTGATTGCATGAATATTTGACTTATTATACACCCCCCTAACCCCTCCCGATACGCTTTCTCTTCGTTCAAGCTATCGGGACAGGCTCTCAAGGGGGGATGTTAAACAGTCACTTTTTTCCTTCCTTTACATGGAGGTCGAGCTGTGGGAAAGGTATTGTTATGCCATTTTCGATGAATTTCCTGCTAATTATTTTCCTGATATCGCTTTTTACTTTTTCTATCCTGAATACATTCTTGCTGAAAAAGAGAACCTGAAAGTCGAGACTGGAGTTACCAAAGTCAATTAGCCGTGCCTCAACAAGATTACTGTCGGTAACATCGGGATGTTCAAGAGCACTGGCTTCGAGTACCTTAATAACCTTGCTGACATCACTTCCGTATGCTACTCCGACATCTATTCTGAAACGTGTCTTTTTCGACTGGTGGCTCCAGTTTATTACTTTATTGGTAGTAATCTGTGAATTTGGGATTATAACAACTATATCATCTCTGTTTAATCCCCTGGAGGTCCTCAGTCCGATATTCTGTATTATGACCACATCACCATCAATTTCAAGCACATCACCTATTTTGGTTGATCCCTCAACAAGCAATATTATTCCTGAAACAAAATCGTTGAATGTTTGCTGTAATCCAAGACCCACACCGACCAGAAGTGCAGCCGATCCGGCTATTAACACGGTAATACTTATCCCGATAGTATCCAGCATCAGGACAATAGCTATTATCCATAATATATATCTTATAATCTGGTACAGTGAAAAGGAAGTGCTTTCATAAAGTTTTTTGAACCACCTTTTTTTGATCACCCCTATTTTTATGATCCATATTAAAAGCTTGGTAACAAGAAAGATCAATAGGACTGATAATAAGGTATCGATCTTCAGTTCATGCCCACCTATGCGGAAGATCACGAATTCCAGTATCTTATTTACTATTTCCATTAGAAAAGGTATACCCGGTCTCCCCGGAAGTTATAATAAAGACAATAATTCCTACAGATTCTGTGAAAGCAGTTCTTCGCCCTCAAGTTTGAATTTCCAGGGTTTTTCCGGCTGAATAAGGTAGACAACATCACCCTGTTCAAGTCCTTCGTTGACAATTACATTCTTGTCGTTCATCTCTCCAAGCAGAACCACCTGTTTATCACCTTTCCTGGTATATACATAGGTAATACCGTCAGCATCAGTCCTGACACATTCGGTAGGGATAAAAATAACATCATTCATTTTATCAATTATGATCTTGTTCCAGGTGGTCATTGAAGGCCGGAGTGAATTGTCGGAACCATCGACTTTTATAAGTACTTCAAACATTTTGGCATCTGAATTAGGAAGCACTTCCCCAATATTTGCAATACTGGTTACAGTACCTGTAAATGATTTATCGGGTAATGCATCTACAGAAATGATTACTTTTTGTTCTGCTTCTACTTTATTCACATCGATTTCGCTGACATATATTTTTGAGATCATTGATGTAAGATCAGGCAGGGTTGCAACAACCCTGTCGAAAGCATTTACTGATGAGCCTGCTTTTCTTTTAGTTCCGTCCCAGTTCTCCTTGTAAATAAGAATGCCGGATGTGGGTGCTCTTATTATGAATTTTGACAGGAATTCCTGGAGGGCCTCTATCAGTGCTTCAGCATCGGCAACCTCTTTTTGCAATTGTTCAATATCTGCCAGTGCCTGGGCTTTCCTCAGGGTATAATTCTTCTTTAGTTGCTCAAGGTTACGTTGTGCTTTATTCAGTGCTATTTCTGCCTGGCGTATTGTTGCGGGAGGTTCATATTTTGATTCGGCAAGAGTGATTTCTGCCTCTTCAACAACATATTGCTGATTTATGATATCATTCCTCAGGTCGGTCAGGGTTACTGTCGTATCGAGGATTTTCATCTCGAGATTTGCTCTAAGATCGGTAAGGCTCTCCTGTTGATCCCTCAGTGTGTTGTCATATTCTGTCCTGTCAAGCTGGGCTATATAATCACCTTCTTCTACCATGGTGCCTTCGTTTATAATATCCTGGATCTCAAAATCCATTGCACGCATCCTGCCAGGACCACCAAATCCACCTCTTCTGGCACTACTACCCATATCTATTTCAGGACCCTCAATATCGATTGAGTTTTCGGCATTCAACTCACCGGCATTAGCCACTGAGATCTCAAAAGGCCCTCTCTTTGCCTCTGCAAATAATTCTTTACTCTTATCCTGAGAGACTACCTTATTGAAAATGATCATCGCAACTGTTATGGCGGCTGCAACAATAAATGTTATAATAATTGTTCGTTTCATAGCACCATTTAAATTATACCTCTGTTTATTTTAATAGACAAATTTACAATCAATATATTCCATTTTAGTCATTAGGAGTATAAAAAACAATAAAGTTATGAATTTTAGTACCCGTTTACCTCTGTTCGTTATTGAATGGCTAATTCCGGATTTACTTAAATCAACGAAGGGCTACAAATAACCCGGCATTCCGGTATGATCATGTATCGAAACTGGATAAGTCGGTCATTATTATTATCTTTGTAAAAATCCCAAAAATATAATTAAATGGAGTACAATCAGTTTAAAAAAACCAGTAAACCACCTGAATTTGACCAGTATTTACCATGGGTCAAATATATTTTAGCCGGGTTGATTGTTGTAATACTGTTAACCATGACCTTTTTCCAGGTTAGACCTGAGGAGGTTGGTGTTATCACACGTTTCGGCAAATATGTAAGGCAGGAAGGATCAGGGCTTCACATGAAACTGCCTATTCTTGAGAGAGTATACAAAGTAGCAGTTGAACGACAGAACAAAGAGGAATTTGGTTTTCGTACCACAAGCAGCGGAATTCAAACACAGTCTCAGTATACAAAAGTGGGTACTGCAGATGAATCGCTTATGCTTACCGGGGACCTTAACCTTGCTGATGTGGAATGGGTTGTCCAATACCGTATCAGCGATCCATACCAGTACCTTTTCAAGGTAAGAGAGCCGGTGAACACCATGCGCGATATAACAGAAGCATGCATGAGACAAATTGTCGGCGACAGAACTGTTAATGAGGTGCTTACAGTCGGAAGAATTGAAATAGCAACAAGTGTTCTGGCAGAGATACAGAGATTATGCACAGAGTACTCCCTGGGCATCAAGATAGAACAGGTTGTATTGCAGGATGTGAATCCTCCAGACCCTGTAAAAGATGCCTTCAATGCCGTCAACCAGGCACAGCAGGAAAAGGAGACCCTGTTAAACCAGGCAAGGTCGGAATATAACAAAGTTATACCAAGAGCCAGGGGAGAAGCGGAAGAGACAATCCAGAAAGCCGAGGGATATGCTACCGAACGTGTCAACAATGCACTCGGAGAAGCAAACAGATTTAATGCCCTGTACAGGGAATATATCAAAGCACCTGAAGTTACTAAACGCAGATTATACCTGGAGACGATGACAAGTGTTATTCCGAAGTTAGGGAATAAGATCATTACTGATGAGGAGGGTAGTAATGTACTCCCTCTGCTTCAAATGCAAATGGTAAACAAATAAAAAGGAAATCATGAAATCAAAAAAGATAATAATACAGGTTCTCATTGCACTTGTTGCACTTATCCTTATACTGGAAACAGTTTTTAAGGTGAAGGAAACAGAACAGGTTGTAATAACACAATTTGGAAAACCTATAGGTGAAGCAAAAATAACTCCGGGACTGAAAGTAAAAGTGCCTTTTATTCAGAAAGCCAATTATTTTGAAAAGCGATTTTTGGAATGGGATGGTGACCCCAATCAAATTCCTACAAAGGATAAAAAATTCATCTTTGTTGATACCTATGCCCGCTGGCAGATCACCGATCCTCTGCAATTCTTTAAAAGACTTACGGATGAACGCGGAGCTATATCACGTATTGCAGATATTCTCGATGGAGAGACCCGCGATTATATTGCTAATCACGAACTTCTGGAAGTTGTTCGAAGTGTGAACAGAGTTCCTGCTTCATCTGGTTCCATTGGAGAAGAGGTAGGAGATACGCTTATTGATATCGATGTAGGAAGGTTGCAGATCCAGGAAATGATACTGAAATCATCAAATGCGAGAGCAAGTGACCTTGGTATAGTGATACTCGATGTCAGGCTGAAACATCTGAATTATGTTCCTGAAGTACGGACACAGGTTTATGAAAGGATGATAAGTGAACGTATCCGTATTTCTGAAAAATTCTTGTCAGAAGGCCAGGGTGAAGCTTCAAAGATCAATGGTGAGAGAGAGCGCGATCTGAAGACAATCCAGTCGGAAGCATACAGGGAAGCTGAAGAGATAAGGGGTAGGGCCGATGCACGAGCAACTGCCATATATGCAGGAGCATACGACCAGTCATCAGCCGCAAGGAACCTCTATAGCTTCGTAAAATCGATGGAGACGTTTGAAAGAACATTTGATTCAACAACAACCATCATCCTGTCGACAAAGAGTGAACTATATAAATACCTTGTTGATCTGGACTAACCAGAAATTAGTAGAGGCTAAGTATTTATAGATTAAAGGTATAGGTATACTTGACCATAAAAGCCCTGCAATAATAAACAGGTAAATTGGGAATTTCACGTGTAAGGTCGGTATTACGTCCTTCATTGAATACAAGGTAAAGGTCATTACCTTCTTTGGGATTATACCTTATCCTCAGGTTTGTTATGATCTCATGTACAGATTTATTGTACTGTATAAAAGCATTTACAGAGAGTTTTGTATTTAACATATATAGTGCCTTGAATCCAACAAGATGATTGATCCATGTGACATTTCTTTTACTTATATCGACGTAGTTGAAATTATATGTTCCTCCAATTTCAAGATGTTTGGAGATGTTCCATGTCGGCATAGCCCTCACCGAAAGATATATACCATCGTAATATTGACCGGCCATAATCATATTTCTCGAATAAAATGGTCGTGACATAGGGGTTACGATCATAATTCTTGAATTCAGGTATCTGTAATCCCCCGGTGGTATAATAAGATCATCGCTCAACCAGAGTTCTTCTCTGAGGTTTTCGTTATTATAAATCAGGTTAATATCAAACATCCACTGGTTTTTTGTAACGAATTCAAATCCGGAGTAACTTGTTAGGCTCATCATGGAACCATCATCGACATATGTCCTGTAGAACATCCTGGTGTTTAAGGTATAACTGTAGAGTTTAGACTCTTCACCTGCCAGCCATCCATAACCTAATCTGCCGCTCAGGGCTGTATAGTCGTTAAGCATCTCAAATCCCATTCCCGGATTGAAATGGATCCCTGACTGCATGTATCCAAGTTCATAACCAAGACCTATCCTGGAACGTCTCTCCCACGAAATTGTAAAAAGTGTAGGTTCTTTCACAGAGCTGTTACTGACAGTGTCGTCAAAAGTCTGGCTCCATTTAACATCGAGATAGTCATCACCAAATACACGGAATATACCATCAACACCATAGGCAAGATTATAGGATCCATTGGCACCAAGCCGGCTTGTTGCTATAGCCCCGATATATGTATTATCATTGATTATCTGCCGGCGTAATCTTAAGACACCGAAATTTTCTGAAGGGAGTATTTCATCATATGTTCCGGATTCATTTTTTTGCCGGAGAGGTGCAGTCTGCATATCCAGGAATCCCACATCCCATTTTTTGAGCCTTCCGGTCAATCGTGCTCCTCCGTAAATACGTACAGGATCACCATCATCACTCAAACCGATACGGCGACTATAAAACAGGTTGTCATTACGGCCTGTCGTAAAATCGAAAACACTTGCGCGTTCGAGGAAAAAGAGCCTCTTTTCAGGGAAATATAGTGAGTACCTGGTGAGGTTAACCTGCTGATCATCAGCTTCCACCTGTGCAAAATCGGTATTTGCCGTGAGATCGAGGATGAGGTTGCTGGTAAGACCGTATTTAATATCAAGCCCTGGCTCAATAACAGGATCGTCGGATTTCAGATATTGTGATTCATCATCACTGAGCTCATACGAGCTTTCATATCCTCCCAGAGCATATGGAGCAATATATAGAGGCTTGTGTGACTCCACTCCACGTAGTATTATCTCTTGTGCCTGTGATGGTTTCATTGCAGATGTCTCGCCCCAGTTTGGAGGTATTGCAGGGAATAGATTCGTTTCATTTTTGGCAGGTATCCACCTCTGGATTATAAGTCCCATTCTTACTTCTTCGTCGATATCCTGGAACCGTATACTGGAAAGGGGAATCCTGATCTCTGCCGACCAGCCTTCAGAATCCTTTACTGTCTCAACATCCCAGAATGTATTCCAGCTCAGGTTCATCGGCATCTGGTTCGGGGACCTGACGGTGGCATCTGCCTGTATACTTCCGTCAAATCTTAAACCATCCGGTGTGGTAAAGAAAACCACAGCATTCTCCTTATCATTATAAGTGTCGAGAATAAAACCAAACCAGTCGCCGCCCATACCTTCATAGTCTCTCTTATAACTGGCCGATCTTATCATTGAGGGATCCTCGTAATATAATTTTGCACCTACATACAGGTATTTGTCATCATAACCAAACCTGATATCAGATTTTTCTGAAGGTTCTTTTCCCCATACGGGAGAAAACATAATAAGGTCAATCGGATCAGCCGACTGCCATGCCTCTTCATCCGGGACACCGTCAAAATTAACAGGTTGGGTGAGCTGGTTAATCAGAAGAGCCTCCTTCAGGTGAGAATCCGGCTGGCTGTACGAAACAGGAATAAAAAAAGCAAGAAGTATGGCAGATAAGAGGCGGCGCAGGTACACGACTAATTGATAAACTTTAATATGGTTGGCTAAGATATTAAAAAACTGACATGAAAAGCCATAAATAAATTTTCAATTAGTATTAAAAAATGTTAACAGGTTGAATTTATATGCGAATTTATTTCTTCAATCCCCGGATACCTGATAAGTCAGTATCTGTCCGTCAGTTACAAGCTTTTCTTTTATAATTTCGTAATCAACTTTATGAATATTCGTATTGTTTTCGATGGCCAGGCATGCAATTGTTGCTGCACTTTGGCCAAGAATCATATATACAGGTTCCATCCTTATTGAACCGAAAGCAATATGTGAACTTGATACACATACAGGCACGAGAAGATTACTGCATTCATCCTCCCGAGGAAGGATAGAACCCATATCAATCTGGTATGGATTATCGGGGTGTACACCAATATCACCTTCATTCTGGACAAAGCCTTCAGGAGTAACATACCTCTGAACATTATGGGAATCCATCGTATATGATCCCATGCCGATTGGTTCTGGAACATCTCTTTTGCCCAGAACATCGTTTTCAGTCATAACATATTCACCTATCATACGACGGGCTTCACGTACATAAATATTATATGGCCAGTACCCGTTATCGGCAAACTCATCTTTTGAATACCCCCATTCATTCATTATCTCCCTTACTTCCGCAGGAATCCGTTTGTCTGTAGCAGTAAAATAGAGAAGTCCTTTCTGGTAAGTGATATGTTCCTGTATTATTTCATTTCTCCTTTCGTACGATGCATCCGGATAATCCCAGTTCATGCCTATATTATCATAGCTGAAGGGACCGTGGTTGTTTACATCGGTTTTTAGGTTGGGAATGGGATCATATTTATTGAAAAATTCATCCCATCTCTTTTCCGACAACCTCACAAGAAGTTCATATTGTGTTGAATCATAACCTTCAGGCATGGTTATAGGGACTTTATTATCGGAATTTCGTGTAAGACAGAGCCTGAAACAATATGCCTGGATTTTATTATCCCCGGTACCATTTTCACCGGGACTTTCAGGTGAGATACGGGGTAATAGTCCGCTTGAAGGGTCACCAGTTATTTTGTACGGATCAATATTATCTTTGAAATAATGGCCGTGGTGGAAAACACCTTTCTGTACTCCGTTCCATTTCTCATCGTAAATACTGTTTGCCTCCCTTCCTGTTGTGTATGTAACGTCTGCAGCAGCCATAAGATCACCCTCATAAGTTGCATCAATAAAGATCTTTCCCTTGAACACTTTTCCGCTCAGGGTTTTGATCGATCTGATTTGCCCCTTCCTTTTTACGACACCTGTTTCTCTGTCGAGCCATTCATCCCTGAAAACAGTGATTTTGTTATCTGCTATCATTTTTTCAAAAGCCTCCTCTGCAACATGTGGTTCAAATATCCATTGTGTCCGTTTTTCACCATCAATTGCAGGACTTCCCTGCCCGCGGTTTCCGTATTCAGACTTAAGCTGCCATTTCCACGATTCAGATTTCTGGTAGTGTTCATAGATCAGATGGTAGAACTCTCTTGCGAGACCGCCAATGACTTCTTTGTTGCCTGTATCGGTAAATCCCAGGCCTGATGACGACATACCTCCAAGATGGATGTCGGGAGAGACAATAATAACTGATTGTTCCATCCTTACCACCTGCACAGCAGCAGTTACGGCTGCAGATGTACACCCGTAAATTATAACATCAGCATTGTAGCTATCGGTATTATTACCTGTTTTACATTGATTCCCTGAAAACAGAATAACAAGTAGAATCATCAATAATGATCTTCTTTTCATATATTCTTGATTTTAGTTCTTATGGGGAATTAAATTACTTCTTTTTCGGGAACCAGGGAAAAAAGGCACTTGTTTTTTCGATATATTCCCTGTATTGAGGCTTTTTCCCCTTAAGGGTTTTTTCTAGCAATGTCACTCCCGAGACTTTTATTATCAGGATGGTCATAAGTACAGATCCAAGGGCAGGCAGCCAGCTTCCTGCTGCAAGGCAGAGAAATCCATATCCCCACCATACCGATGCATCCCCGAAATAATTCGGGTGACGTGT
>Ga0272441_10004384_pt1 | contig 25630 bp, 18 predicted proteins | sample SSMProp6N_FD_193582 | JGI IMG/M metagenome (GOLD analysis project Ga0272441, IMG submission 193582) | Marine sediment archaeal communities from Little Sippewissett salt marsh, Falmouth, MA, United States - SSM-Prop-6N | ecosystem: Environmental > Aquatic > Marine > Wetlands > Sediment ...
TACCGATAGGCCATCTCAATTAATAGTTAATAATTTAGTTAATAATTGAAAATCTATCATCATTGCAACAGTTGCACGCACAGTTGAAAGGGTGTGCTCCCTTCTCTCTGTGCGCTCACGGCGCACATTAATCCTTTATGCATCTTACTGAATGAGCCTCATGATTTAAAGATTCATCCTTCCATACTTTGTCGTGTGAATACATCAAATACCGGTAATACACAAAAGTTTCCTCGTTCTGGGTATGCATTTCTGAAGCACTCCACCAGCCTCCAAAGAACCCGGAACCAGAGAAATCGTAAGTATTTAGTAGGGGATCTTGATAGTCAATGAAACGACTTCCTCCCGGAAGGGCAGTGAACCCGGACTCATTGGTTCCATTTCCGTAGCTATCACGCCATTTATTAAAATCCCAGCCCCATGTAGCTTTTAATTTAACTCCGGCTGTATCGCTGCCCCCCAGATAAATCTCCAATTCCGTCCACTCATTATCAGAAGGTAGGTGCCATCCATTTGGACATGCTTCCAGGGCAGCATTCCAGTTATATAATACACCATATTTCTTATAATTTGAGTCTGCCTTTGCAGCTGATACGCTTGTTCCGTCATAGCCCAATACATAATAGAATGCTAAGGATTCATTCCCTTCATCCTCTGATCCGTTCTCTTCATTTGAAACAGAGGGCAAATAGGCCATATTCTCTGCCATCCATACCTGGTCACCAATAGGAATTGTAGCGTAAGAATTTCCATCCCTTGAATCGTACCAGTATCCTCCGGGAACCCAGTTTTCATTAGGATATTCTTTCTCACACTGTATAAATACAACCACGGTCAGCGTGAATAACAATACTTTGATAATTGGTTTCACAATGGATGTGATTAAAGGTTAATTATCTACAAGTTACAAGAATATTCATTCTTTGTCAAGTTCTTACTATGCAAGCCTTTAGCTCACAGCTTTATATGGGTAAATTCATAGGTTTAAACGCAAGGAATAATGATTCAGGCACCTTGGGGGCGGCCAAACCGGGCGTTCCCATTCATGTATTTTAAATTAATCCGTTGTGGAAATTAATTCCGTATTTTTTGGTTGCTGAGGGCCTGTTCAGTTTCCTTGATGTTTTGATGAAGGAAGTGATCATACAGTGTCATACCTTTTGCTGCTTCTCTGAATAATCTTAAAGCCTCTTCATATTTGCCCTGTTTGTAATATCCCAATCCCAGGATACGTAGTATATTTGGATGGTCAGGCGTATTAGTATTCTGGCATAGTTCCAGTGCTTTCATAGCATTCTGAATTCCTTCTTCAACATTAATGTCTCCCAAAATTTGTGGGTAGGCTAGCACGTCGTAATACCAGAACAGGTTATTACCCGGGTTAACTGTGTCTATTTCCTGAACATCCTGGGATAGTCTTATTTTAAGTGCCAATTTTAATAGTTCTTCTGCTTTTCTGTATTGTCCTGTTGCTATATAAATTTTCCCTTCATTACCAGTTATAAGAGATTCAGGGTAAATACCGGTATTTGAAAGTGCAATTTTATAATTCTTAATATACTGATTGGCTGCAACAGTGTCATTCTGTAAAATGGCACATCTGGCTTGCAGGCTTATAAGGTCGGAGGCACCAGGGTATAGCCGAAGTCCTTCTCTAGATATTTTTTGTGCTTTTTTATATTTTCCCATCTTTTCGTAAATATCTCCACTCAGACTATAATATGCTAAAGATTTCCATGGCCCAATATGTTTGGTGATCTTGCTTATTTGCTTCACGGATGATAATGCACCTGCATAATCCTCTATAGAATAATAAGACCAGCCAAGCCAATACCAGTTCTGTAAAGAGTATGGATCAATTTCTGTAACCCGCTTAAAATAATTTATGGCTTTATGCGGATTCTTTTCAAAATATATGGCTTTCCAGGCCTCTAAAACAAGCTTCATAGACGGAGATAATTTTTCTTGTCCCTCGTCTGCTTTGCGTAATAATTCTTTTGCACTTGAATAACTAGCCCATGAAGAATGAACAAGGCTTAGAAATAAATAGGCCTCAGAAAAAGATGAGTCTATTCTTATAGCCTCCTCTAATGGTAATGGGTGAACAACATTTCTACCAATCCAATAGGACTCCACCCCCTGAATAAAATACTTGTATGCTTCAGCTGATTTTGTAGTAACATATCCTGATGGGGCCATATTTGTCCCTTCTCTAATGACCTCCATTTCAAGGAAGTCCTTGATGTCATCCGATAGACTACCCGTCATTACGATAATACTATCTGTAATCCCCTCTTCAAAATCAGTATACAATATCTCACTGTTTTTCGTGTCGATTAGTTTTAAGTTAATCCTGAATGTTGAACCGGCGAGGAAGAAGTCTCCATAAATATAGGAATCAACATTAATCCTTGTGGCAACCTCCTTTGCTATTTCAGGGCCTATTGAGGCATAGTTAGCCTTTTTTGTATTATCGATAACCTCATATATGGTCTGATTATCGACAACGGTTAATTCATTTGATCCTGACAGGTAGGTAATAATCAGGTTTGAAATGCCAAATTCCCAGCTATCATATTCCTCGTTGCCTGTATTATTTATAAAAGGTAAAACCGCAATAGATTTCTTTTCTATAAAAGCACGGTCGAACAAAGATCCTCCCTTATTGAATACCTTTGGATATGCAAGAACCACAACAGCAACCAGTAAAACAGTAATGATCACATCACTTGCCCTTAATTTTCTTTTTGATGCTTTTTCTTCTGGTTCGGTTTCCCTGTCCAGTTTAATTGGCCTGGTCTTCTCTATACCTCTTGGAGTAAAGTCATATAACCATGAAAGAGCAACTGCAATAATAAATCCAACACAGAGCAACACAAATACTAATCTCAGGGTCCACTCAGGCAGTCCGAAAGGCTCGGCAATAATTGAGATAAGCTCCAGTATCACATACGAAGAAGCAGCATACCCGATCATAACCCGTACTACCTTTCTGCGTTTAAGCTCCTGCCAGAAGTTATGTGGTTTTTTATGCATAATGGTCTGGTTTGGATATATAAATATATATCAAGCAATCGGGAATGGCAAAAATCTTTATAATGTTGAGTAGTTGATAGGTTTAAGAGTTTAGAGGGTTGTTGAATTGTCCCGAAAAGTCTTGCTTTTTCAGGAACCTCGAATCGAAGATTCGGTAGTGAATCGTTTAAAAGATTAATCAGCAGAACAATGTTGACTTTATCTTCTTATTGGTGTAACTTCACTTACGACTATTTCTTTGAAAAATAAGCAAAGGATTTATTCTTCTGCATTTATTATATTATAACATCTATCTGTTTAATAAGGAGTTCCTTTGAGTACATATCAACATTGCTGTCAATTATCATTGGCCTGGGTATAACCCACCTGCTTATTGGGATAGGCCGTATTATTAATAATCCTAAAGGAATAAAGCCTTACTGGATCCATCTAGTATGGACCCTTACTATTTTCATCTGGCTGATATAATACTGGTGGTTTGAGTACAGGTTAATAAGCATTCAGGAATGGACCTTTCAGTTATACATTTTCTTTATTATATATGCCATCTCCCTTTTCTTCTTGTGCATACTTAACATGCCGTTTTATTTCCCTGTTGATTTCAGGAAATATTACTATTCAACCAGGAAATGGTTCTTCATTGTTTTACTATTAGTTAACATAATTGATATTGCTGACACCATAGTAAAAGGCAGTAATCACTTTGCAAACAGGGGAATAGAATATCCTATTTTTGTTACTTCTTGTGTTTTTCTTTCTATTGTGGGCTTCTTTTCGAAGAAAGAGCTACATCATGGAATTATAGCCTGCTTCTTTTGCCTGTACGAGGTATGGTATACAGTAACTGAGCTCAATAAATTATCAACTTATCTGTAAACTTTTACCTCCTTTAAATAATTAAGTTCAGAGCCGGGAATGATAGTCTGTCTAATATCCAGCTATTAAGGAATTTCAAGGCTCTTTTTAAAAGTACAGTACAACATTATTACTTAATCCGGGAACTTTTTCCCATTGACGGAGTCATATACCCGTAAACCAAAAATTCACATCATGAAAAGAATAACAATCATTATGGCCATGCTCATTATGGCAGGTACCATGAGCAGCCAAGGCCCTGAAAAAGAGCCCGGTGTATTTGTAATAGCACATCTTAACGAGAAGATACCCTCTAACTCCAATATTGTTTATGCTCCTACTTTCAGGGCATCATGGACGATACTGAAGAATGAAATAATAGGTGCCGATAAAATTGAAACAGATCCTCCCCTTTCGTTAACAGCCGCCCTCAACCGAAACCCATTTAATGTGCCTGACAATAATGACTGGCTGGCTATGGCAGGTTTTGTGGAAAAGGGAATACTGAAAGAAATAAACAAGGCAATGCAAAAGAAATTCGGTATCAGCGAAACCGGCCTGGACAAGCATATTGATGATGAAGGAATTGTCTGTTATTCCTATTTAAATAAAGCACTAAAGTTTGCACAGACCTTCGAAACCCTGAGCTGGGATTTTCCCGGCAGTGATGGAAGCCAGACGGTTGAGTGCTTCGGAGTATCAAAAGGAGAAGGAAAAGATAAGGCAGACATGAGAGAACAGGTGAGCATTAATGATTACAGGAACCCTGATGATTTTATTATCAGAATCACATCTGAGGGACAAGGTAAGGAGATCATTCTGGCGAAGATGCCATGGGGAGGAACAATGTCAGGAATGATAAAGGAAATTAATGAAAGGATAAACCTGCCGGCGATAGATAAACTGTCGGAGGCAGATGAACTCGTAATCCCAAAGATTGAATTTGATGTTGAACACTCATATGATGAATTACAAGGAGTGTTTCTCAAGAACAAGGGCTTCGAGGATTACTTCTTTTCACGGGCAGTTCAGAAGATAAGCTTTACCCTGGACGAATCAGGTGCCGAAGCGAGGGCAACAGGTGAGATCATCCTTAAGAAAGGTCCCAGGAACAGATTATATATCTTTGACAAACCATTTATGGTTATATTAAGAGATACAAATTCATCTGAACCTGGCCTTGTTGTCTGGGTTAATAATATAGATATACTCAAACCAGCTTAACAGAATTATGTAACTTTATATTAAGTTACTGATTAAGGATCCTTACTAGCATAATGAATACAAGCCCTGATCCTGATATAAATCTTGTAAATAAGCTCCGGAAGTCAAACGACAGGGATGCGTTTAACGAGCTATATGACAGATACAGTTTAAAGGTATTTAACTATTGCCTGGCCTTTACCGGAAATGAAGATGATGCAAAGGATTGTACACAGGAAATATTTATCAGGGTTTTTAAGAACATCAGGAGTTTCAGGTCAGATGCAAAATTCTACACCTGGCTATACAGGATAATGATAAACAACTGCAGGGATATGGTAAGAAAAACATCTTACAGAAAGAGACGCATAATGACTGGTACTGTAAAAGAGCATTCTGACACAGCAAGAGTTAACGATCCCTCCAGTCATTATGATGATCCCCACACTGTGTTAACAAGGAAAGAGATGCACAAAGCATTCTGTGAAGCTCTTCAGAAACTACAACCAGCTTTCAGGAAGGTAATTATCCTGCGAGACATTGAAGGCAGGTCATATGAAGAGATATCAGAAATTACAGGCATGAAAATGGGGACCATCCGCTCCTCAATAGCAAGGGGGAGGTATAAGATGGCCGCTTATCTTAAAGTATTTAAAGATGAAGTGTAAAAAATATAAAATACAGTTATCAGATTATATCGACGGCAGGCTACGTGATGATGAGAAAAGGAAGCTGATGTCACATATTGATAAATGTGAAAGTTGCAGAAAAGACCTGGAATCACTTCAGAGATACAGGAAGTTCTCTTCTGCTGTTGAATATACAGAAGTGCCGGAAACCATTAAGGAAAAAATTTGGGAATCTGTTTCCGGTAAAAGTAACATCACCCCAACAAGAAAAGCAAACATAAGAGCATTGCCTGCTGTTACCTGGATGGCCGCTGTTGCCGCAATTGTTATTTTCATATTTATAATACCTTCCCTTCGTCAGCCTCAGGAGATAACGGTCGACTTTGACTATCTCACCATCAAAAAAGGGAAAGGACCCTCTGACAAGAGGCATGAAAAGAGTGAGGGAGATCCACGAGTATTAGCAATATCGGGTGTAGCTGATAAACTGGATCTTAATGTGAAGGATATTTATCTTAATCCTGAAGGAATGGCAGACATGATGGTAATAAAGGTACCCAGGTCTGACTATAACAAGTTCAGGGAAGAATATAACAGCTTTAATATCGGCGATAAATTGCCTGAGATAAGTTTCAAACGGAGTTCTGGATCTCTAAATATTCAGGTATACTTTTCAGGCAGGAAGTTTATTACCGGAGATTTCAATAATGACGGTTATGTTGATTTAGGGGCATATTTCAACCGTGGAAGATACAGGGGAGAGTTCTACCTGGCAATAAATAATGAAAATGATGGCTTCCTTGAACCTGTCAGAGCACCACTTGATGATACACTGAGTTTTCTATACAGGTCAGACGCGCTGCTGAGCGGTGATTTTAATAACGATGGTTTTGATGACCTTACAATCAGATTCTCTGAAGGGATGAACAGTAACAGCTGGATTATTTTTCTTAATAACGGGTCAGGAGGTTTTAAAGAAGGTATAAGGTGCAACTCCGGAGAAAAGCAGTTAATAGGTTCAGAACTGAATCATCCTTTCACAGGTGACTTCAATGGAGATGGATATGGAGATATAGGAATTCATTTCTTCAGGGGGGAGCAGAAGGGTAAGTTTTTTGTCTCCCTCAATAATAAGAATATGTCATTTTCAGCACCGGTGGAATTTGTTACGGGACATACAGGTCTGCCTGCTGAGATACGATATACTCCCCTGGTACTTGATATAAATAATGATGACTATTCCGATATAATTATTTACTGGCAGGAAGGTGAACGTAATGCCTGCTGGTATGTGTCGGAGAATAACAGATCTGGTGGTGGTGGAAAAGAATACCCGGCCGGATTTAACAAAGGTACAATGGGATTCATGGGTGATTACCTGCCGTTTGCCGGAGATATTAATGCAGATGGATTAGATGAATTGCTGGTCAAGATCGGCACCAGTGATGAAGTGGCTAACTGGTACATAATGGTAAATGACGGTGATGGATCATTTTCTTCATCTGACCACTTTATTGATTTTGACGGGGAGATTGACTTTATTGTACGATAATAATAAACCGCTAACACCTCATACTTTTTATAGTGGTTAGTAAGAATAGAATTTTGTTTAATTGTTAAACTGTTAAAGCGTTTAATCGGGTAAATTGTTACAACAAATGAAGAATCTCTTTTTTACTCTTTTATTTACTCTTTTATGTCAGTTTGTTATATCACAGAATATCAGGATTCTCAGCCCTGAAGAAATGCAGGCAGACTTCCGGCAATTCCGTAAAATAATAGAAGAAAACCAGGTTAACCTGTATGACTATACTCCCAAAAACGAAATGGACAGGCTCTTTGACAATCAGCTTGCCCAAATTACTGATTCGCTCCCCATGAACGAATTTTTTAAGCTAATGACTCCCATAGTGGCAGCAACCGGTAATGGCCATACCAATATCTGGATGCCTGGTGAATACTGGAGATCAGGGAATAATAAGTTCTTCCCGGTGCAGATAAAATTTGTTGAAGATAAAATTGTAGCAAAAGGCTCATATACTGTAACAGAACAATTACCACAGGGAAGTATCATTCATGAAATCAATGATGTGTCAGTACAAGAAATTACAGATGAAATGGTTGATAACTACTATGCCGAGGGTAAACGAATCCACGGTAAAATAGCAGGGGTTGAAAGAAGATTTCCCATGATATATGTACGCAGATTCGGTTTCCCCGGTGAGTATAATGTTAAGTACAGCCTGCCGGGAAAGAAAATGAAAGAAACAAAAATCCTGGAACCGGCCACAGAGCAAGAAGTAAGGAATATTGTCTTCAGTAATTTTGATACTCCTGAGCTCAAGCTGGAATTCATTGATGACGAAATGAACGCTCTTCTCATAGTTGAAACATTCATCTATTACGATGAGAGGGATTATTTTAATAACTTTATGGATAGCTGCTTCAAAGAAATTAAGAAGAACAATACTGATAATCTAATAATTGATCTGCGTGGCAATGATGGAGGGGACCCCTATTGTGCAGCAGAACTCCTATCTTATCTGGAACATCAGCCTCTGCCTTATTTCAAAGAAGCACACCGCTATGAGAGACTCCTTGAACCTATCCCCGTAGCTGAGAACAATTTCAAAGGCCACCTAATAATATTTATGGATAACCATTGCTTTTCAACCAACGGACATTTCTGCTCCCTGCTTAAATATCACAAACTGGCTACAATCATCGGCACACCCAGTGCAGGAAACTACAGGTGCACCAATGTCCAGGATACCAGTCTTGACAATTCAGGTATCATGGTTTACTACGGAACAAGCAATTATTCAAGTGCAGTAGACATGAATAAAGACGAACCTATAATGCCGGATATACTTATCGAAGAGACATATGATGATTTTCTGGAAAACAAGGACCTTTTTATGATTGAAGCTATTAAGCTGTTGAATCGTTAAACTGTTTAATTGTTTAATCGGGTAGTAATAAATAACCCGATTCAACGATTTAACAATTGGTATATTAATTTCGATATAAACAAACCCGATTCAACATTCTTCATGAGGAGACGCGTATCTTATCCTGTCCAAAACGTTCATCAAGGATGGAGATGATCTCATTAGCATTTGTTTCAATGGGGCGGTGAGTTACTTTAAGAACATAAAAGCCGCCCTTTTCAAAAATCATTTTTGCATAGTCAAGCTCCATTCGCACCTTCCTGGGATTAATATAGTCATGATCGGCTGACAGACCCATTTCCCGAACCCTGTTTGTACGCTGGGCGATAAGATAATTTGTTGTTGTTGTGAGACCGAACACTCTTCTGGGATCAGCTTTAAACAACTCATCAGGCGGCTGATGGCCATGGACAATGGGAATATTGGCTACCTTCCATCCAAACATGCCGAGGTAAATACTCAAAGGTGTCTTTCCTGTCCTGGAAACACCGGTAAGTATTAGATCAGCCCGCTCCAGCCTGTGTGCATTAAGGCCATCATCATGTTTCATAGTATACTCAATGGCCTCAACTCTCCTGAAATATTCAATATTGCTCTGCCTGTATAATCCCGGTTTACTTATTGGTTCTGCACCAAGAGCATCAGAAAGATAATCAGAAAGACCACCTACAATGTCAAAATTAGGTACATCCATCTCATCACATATTGTTATAAGCTCACGGCGCATATGATGGTCAACCATAGTATGAACGATCACGCCATTTCTTTTTTTTACCCTGGGTACTATTTCATGGATCATTTCTTTGGATCTGACATCAGGCACCAGCTTAATCGGGCATTTATGTTGTGGAAACTGAATAAGAACCGACCTGACCACATTAACTCCTGAAAGACCCTTCCCTCCGGAAACAATAAATATCGTAGGACAAGAATGATTATTGCTGTTTGTATTATTCATAATGACCTGATTTTTCAATAATAATCATCAGAAAGATAAGAGATATGGAACAAACAACAAAAGCATAAAGTGAAAAGGAGAATATAAGAGTTGATAAGGTCGATAAGGTTTATAAGAGTATAGAGGAAGGAGTTTTAATATTCCTGGTATTTTCAGGCCGCGATAGCGGGCAATCTACTTTTTCCTTAACTTCGTAATGAATTTAAATCATAACCAAAATGAAACCTTCATTTTTCAGAAGATTACGGAATTTTTTCCGAACAACAGCTATTGGTGGAATGGTTGCTATACTGCCACTTGTACTGATAATTATCCTCTTCCGCTGGATAATAAATCTTATACAGAAGTACCTGGAGCCCCTGATCAATCTAATTAATACTGATTCTGTCCTAATGATAGTTGTGCTGTATATACTTGCAGTTATCGCTATAATAATTCTGTTTTTTCTCCTCGGCCTGTTCATCAGGACAAGTGTTGGGCGTTTTTTCCGGACAGTACTTGAAGAACAGTATCTGTCAAAGATTCCCGGGTATAAACTGGCCAGGGAAACGGTCATGCAATTTTTCGGTAAGCAAAAGTCATTTTTCAGGGAAGTTGTACTGGTTGATATCTTTAATTCAGGTTCACTAATGACAGGCTTCATCACAGATGACCATGAGGATAGTGATTTCCTGACCGTATTTGTACCCACGGGTCCAAACCCCACATCAGGGAATATTTATCATGTCCTTAAGGAAAAGACAATACGTACCTCTACAACTGTAGATAAGGGAATGAAATCAATAATAAGCTGCGGAGCCGGTTCATCAGATATTTTCAAAGAAAGGATGGGAAAGAATAACCTGGAAGAGAAGATGCGTACAAAGTAAAATCAATTAATCCCTTATTGTTCAACATCTCCTGTATAAACCACCCAGTCATCTGTTCTGAAAGGCGCAGCAGGAAGGCCTTCCGAGTTATATAAATTTGTTTGTGAAGAATTAGTGAAACCAAATCTCACAGCTACAGGGTTGCTTACCTTATCAGACCAGACAATAACATTATCACCTTCAATCACAGCCCGGGCCTCGTGAAAAACCCTGTCATCACCGGCTATTTCAAAGCACCTCGGGTCTCCCTCAGTAGATTCAAGTCCACGTGCTACATGTTTAAAAAATAAACGTGCTTTCTCTATACCATCAATCTCTACTATCTCCATTCGTTCAAATAAAGGGCCTGAGTATATCATTCCCTTTACTCCATAATGCAATGCCAGTGCAATTCGTGCCAGTCGGCGCCCCACCTCCTGCTTTTTAACCGGGTGAATATTATCAGGGTTACCTATGTCGCTTGTTACAACCATCCCCGTCCCTGGGACATCAAGCGCCATCATCTGAGCTTCACGTACCAGCGCGCCAACCATTGGTCTGTCATAATTATATGGAGCAATCTGAACGTAGTAGAAAGGTAAATCACCCTGATTGAATTGTTTTCTCCAATCCTTTATCATAGAAGGAAACAGTTTACGGTATTGTAATGCATCAAGCCTGTTGGCTTCACCCTGGTACCATATTGCACCGGTAATAGTCATATTTATTAAAGGGTGTATCATTGCATTATATAAGCGTGATGGTTTCTCTTGCTCCGCCTTGCTGTCGTAATCCCTTTCAGTATAATATTTCAGATCCTCATTACCTTCAAGGCTTTCCCGGCTCGTCCAAGCTTCCGCCGGAGTCCCTCCCCAGTTGGTAGAGACCAACCCCACCGGTACTCCAATCCTGTTATTCAGCTCTCTGCCAAAAAAGAAAGCAACTGCACTGAATTCAGCAACAGTTTCAGTATTTACCGGCATCCATTCTCCCTTAAAGCTGCTTATTGGAGTTTCAGATGTATTTTTCTCAAACTGGAACAACCTTATTAATGGGTATTTCTTCTTCACAATGTCAATACTGTCTTTTTCAAACCATGGATTACTCCATCCTCCCATCCAATTTATTTTATATTCCATATTTGACTGCCCTGAGCATATCCACACATCGCCCAGAAAAATATCTTTCACCACTATATCATTTGAACCATATATATAAAGGTTATAAGGTCCTCCTGCATTTGTTGTAGGTACTAAAACTGACCATTCGCCATTTTTATCTGCCCGCGTTTCAGCCTTTTCAATGGTCCAGCCCGCCCTTACGATAACCTTTTCTCCAGGATCTGCCCAGCCCCATATTTTGGCATCGGTATTTCTCTGCAGTACCATGCCATCTGAAATGACAGCTGGTAGTCGTACCTGAGCAAAGCCAGAGAGACTGATAATAACAAGTGCCAGGAAGAAAAACAATACTCTTGATTTCATAGCTTGAGGTTTAAGTATAAATGTGGAACTAAATATAACAAGATTCAAGTTCTACTGTGAAAAAAAGTTAAAAATCTGTTTTTATTCGGAGAATCAATGGAATATTAGCTGATAATTTCTTAATATTTGATCTAAACCCAAGAAAATACTAATCATGTTAATTAACCTGAAAAAGAATCATTACTCAATCGCGGGCATAATTATTTCACTGCTTATGAGCACTGCAATAATAAATGCCCAGAAGGTGTCAATAAGTTTTGACACCTATCACGGATATACCGGAACCGTTGATTACATCAAAAAAATCAATGCAGCCTACCCCGGCATTACTGATCTCATTACTATTGGTGAAAGCACCATGGGAAGACCTTTACACGTACTCGTGATTTCCAATATGAGACAAGGTACCACTATTGACAGGCATATTAACCTCAGGAATGAACGAAAAGAAAACATCCGGAATGTTCCCCCTATGAAAGTACATCAGGGTAAACCAGGTCATTTTATCGGGGGGTCGACACACGGTAATGAATATACAGGTACAGAGGTGTGCCTATATATAATTGATAAACTTGTTTCCTCTTATGGCAATGACGAAAAAATAACCGGTCTTATTGACTCCAAAGCTTTTTATATATGCCCCATGATTAATCCTGATGGGGTATATAACAGTGTTGAAAAAGGAATAGCCCAGCGATATAACTCCATGGCAAAAGATGATGATAATGATGGTTTGATAAACGAGGACGGACCAGATGACATAAACGGGGATGATTTTATCACATCATTCCGGTATAAGGATGATGAGGGCAGGTACATCATTGATGATTCAGAACCACGCCTCATGATAAGGCTGGGCCGGGATGATGAAACAGATAAACAGAGATACTCTGTTATAAGGGAAGATATTGATAACGATAAAGACGGTAAAAGGGGGGAAGACTCTGAATCAGGTATTGATCTGAACAGGAACTACCCTGAGGGATGGTGGAAAGATGATGGTTTCGCTGGAGGATCCGGGGAATATCCACTGTCAGCACCCGAAACTCATGCCATAGCTGAATTCTTTTCCAATTACAGAAATATACTTATGGCGCAGTTTTACCATACATCTGGTGGATTTACTTACAGACCGATGGGAACAGCACCCCATCCCAGCCTGAATCCCTCTGATATAGCTGTTTTTGATTATATCATGGGAAGGAGGTACCTTGAAATAATAGGCGAAGATGTGCCTGACGCCTGGCTTTATCCTGAAAAACTGGAACAATATAAAAAGGAACTTGCTGAAACAGATGCAGACAATTACTCCAAATCCAGGGGATATAAGTTACCGAGGGGATGGAGAGTAAGTTATGATGAAGAAGGTGATAAACGTTACAGTTATGGTATGGCTTCCGACTGGTTATATGCGCAATACGGGATATATTCAATTACTACTGAATTATGGAATCCTGAAGCTGACATACCCGGACTCCATGTTGAGGATGAAGAAAATAAACGAGTTGCCACTGAGAGGGCAGTATTAAAATACCAGGATGATAAATATAAGGGAGATCTTTTTGTTGACTGGAAGAAATATAACCACCCTGAACTGGGTGAAGGAGAAATTGGTGGGTGGAAATCACAATATGCAAGGAATAATGCATTCCCGGGTGAGCCTCTGGTTGAGGTATGTGAAAAACACTGGCAATTTGAATTATTCAGGGCAACACTAATGCCTGAAATTATTCTGAAGGATGTTAAAACACGTGTCATCTATTCCGGTAACACAAGTGAAGGTACAGTACAAAAAAACGATGACGAATTCATCGTTGAAACAGGGAAAGGTAAAGGCAGGTATAATATTCTGGAAATAACAGCCACTATTGAAAATACAGGTGCCCTTGCAACAAACCTTGCAGAAGGAGAAAATCTGCCTGGTAACAGGCAGGATGTAGCCTGGCTTGTTGCTGAAAGAGATAATATTGAGTTTATTGAAGGCAAATCCTTCGTCAGCCTGGGAAGTCTAGGAGGAACAAAAAAAATACCGGGTGTGAAAAACAGGCCGGCTAAAAAGGAGGTGAAATGGATTATCGCATTAAAGGATAATACCCCATTGAAAATAGTGGTATCATCACTTAAAGGCGGTACAATATCTAAGGAAATAATTGTTAAATAAGGGAGGTAATCATGAAAACAAAATATATATACAGCAGGATAATCGCACTAATTTTTATCTCCTTCCTTAGTGCACAGCTTACATACACACAGGGCAGATTGCAGAAAAGTGCAGGAGGAGAACATGGCGAAACGGATTTCAGTATAAACTGGAAAAGGTACTATAACTATGATGAGTGGACAGGTATAATGAGAGAATTACAGAAAAAGTATCCGGGTTTATGTGACATTGGGTCGATAGGCAAAAGCCGTATGGGCCGTGACCAGTTGTTGCTTACTATTACTAACAAGTCAACAGGAAAACACAGTGACAAAACAGCAATGTGGGTCGACGGTGCTATCCACGGAAATGAAGTAAACGGGATAACCTGTTCACTCTATCTGGCCTGGTATCTTCTTACAAGGTATGATTATGATCCCTATGTCAATGAGCTGGTAAACAAGCACACTTTCTATATCCTGCCGGGATTAAACGTGGATGCCAATAATTCATATGTTGAATACCCCAATACACCAAACAACCCGCGAGAGACCTACCGCCCTGAAGATAATGATGGCGATGGCCTTTATGACGAAGACCTTACGGAAGATGTTGACGGGGATGGTGAATTATCGAATATGTACCGTGAAGACCCTGAAGGAGAACTGAGACTTTCAGCAGACAGAAGAAGGTTCGTCGATGCTGAAGAGGGATTTGAAGGCTTAAGGTTCACCCGTATAGGATCAGAAGGATATGACAATGACGGTGACGGGCAGATCAATGAAGATGACCTGGGAGGTCCCGATCCAAACCGCAATTTCCCTTATGGGTGGAACCTGGATGCAGGGAATCCTTATCCAATGTCTGAACCGGAAACACGCAATGTGTTTGAATTCCAGCTTGATCATCCAAACATTTTTGCTTCTTTCCATTATCACAATACCGGAAGGCTTATCATGTTCCAGGCCCCGCCTCCGGAACGTCTTTCAGCAACTCAGCAGACGCAATTGAGACAACAAACTGATGAACGGCTTGAAGAGATGAGAAAAACAAATAAATATGCTCAACTATTCTCCAGGCGTGTAAGTGATGAATATCAGCATGATATGGACGTTCAAACAAAAATAGTAAGCGAGGGTGCCTATATATTGAAAAACTATGAACCGGTAATTGGAGGCCTTTCAGGTCAGGCACATGCAGCGACATATTACATGCTTGGAGCTTATTCTTATCTTATCGAATTATGGGGATCCCCTGTTACCATTGCTGATACTGATAATGATGACCGCCTGTCTGATGAGGAATATATGAAATGGATAGATCTGGACCTTGCAGGAGATGGCTGGATCAACCCCCATAAGGTGAATCACCCTGATCTTGGAGAGATATGGATAGGAGGTTCGGCCAAAAAGCATATGCAAAGAACACCTCCTTCAAGATATATTGAAATGGAGGCTGAGAAGAACGCGAGGTTTGTAATGTATTGTACCAGCCAATTCCCCGATGTGAAAATTGATAATATAAGCCTTAAAGCAATAACAGGTAATATATACCAGGTTGACGTCAGGGTTGAAAATGGAAATGTGTACCCCACAGCTTCCGACAGGTCGATACAACTAAAACGCTATACACCCGATATCCTTCAATTCAAAGGATCAGACAACATCACCCTCGTTGAAACTTCCGGAAAAGATCTTGATGAAGGAAGCCGTAGACGTCGCTCATTCTACAGGAGATCAGACCCGGGTCCTGAAACACAACTGGCAGCAGGGGAAAAAACCGAATTCCGCCTTAAAGGAAAGGAAAAACGTGTCATAAGGTATTTCATCGCCATGGAAGGCAAGAAAGGTACTGCCAGTTTTATACTGTCATCCCTTACTGGCGGTTCTGATAGTAAGAGTATATCGATTGTCGTTGAATGATTTCATCCTTAGCGTTGCTCAGGATGATGCTGAAGTTTAAAATGAGTTGAAAGTTAGTTGAGAGGAAATCGACAATACGTCCCGGGAATCCGGGACTTCCGTAAACAAAGTAAGGCTAAGGAAAATTAACCTTCTCCTTAGCCTTATCCATGCACTATCATGAAGATTGTCTTTCGGCGAGCTCATCCCGAATACTTGCGATTCGGTTCTTAGCTAACACTCAGAATAACAGCTACTTCTTCAGCACTTTCTTTAGCACCTCTTCCTTGCTGAGCTTCTTCGTGCAGAAGAACCAGTCGTGGCAGGTAACACCGGGATCAGTCTTGCTCATCCTTTGCTCAGCAACACCACATGACCCGGCAGGTGGTACTATAACCTCATCACCAGGACGCCAGTCAGCAGGTGCAGCACAGGCAAACTCATCAGTGGTTTTTAGAGCTATCAGTACCCTGTATAGCTCATCAAAATTACGGCCTATACTCAGAGGATAATAAATGATTGTGCGGATTGTTCCTTCAGGATCGATATAAAATACTGCCCTTACTGCCTGTGTGAGAGCTTCACCTGGCTGTATCATACCATACTTGTTTGCAACATTCATGCTCACGTCGTCAATAAGAGGAAACTTAACCTCAATATTCTTCATTCCCTTGAATTCAATCTTCTCCTTGATTGTCCTGAGCCAGGCTATATGGCTGTAAAGACCATCAACCGAAAGACCCACAAGCTTACAGTTGGCTTCTTCAAACTGGTCTGCCATTTTACCAAATGTCATAAACTCAGAAGTACAAACAGGGGTAAAATCAGCCGGGTGACTGAATAATATGGTCCAGTGTCCCTTGTAATCCTCCGGGAAATTTATTACTCCCTGCGTAGTCTTGGCTGTAAATGAAGGTGCCTTATCACCTATCCTTGGCATCGCTACAAATTCCTTTTCTTTAGTTTCTTCCATTGTAGTTAATTTTAAGCATTAATAATTATTACCTTATACTCTTCTTATATAAATTATCCTTATCGAGAATAAACCTCTTCTAAATAAGAATTATTCTTATTTAATATTCAGTAAATTTACAAATTCTATTAATAACAGGCAAAGAAAAACATCCACGATTTTCAATTCTAAGGTGAATTTGTTGTACCATTGCATTATGAATGAAAAGACTACATGAAGATTGCATACCTGATTATACTATTACTATTACCGGCAATTCTCTTTGCACAGGAGAGTTATACGGTGAGCGGCAGGGTTACGGAGAAAGAGACGGGGGAAGACCTGATAGGAGCAACCGTTGTGCTTGAGCCGGGACTACAGGGTGCTGTCACCAATCATTATGGTTTTTACTCAATATCAGCAACCGGAGGGAGCTATAAGATAAGGTTCAGCTATATTGGTTATGAAGCCATAGAAAAGGACATTACTCTTAATGATAATATGAGGCTGGATATTGAGCTCAGTGAAACGAGTATCAATCTGGAAGAAGTAGTTATTTCTGCTGTAAGAACCGATCGTAATATTTCTAATGCTGAAATGGGCGTTGAGAGGCTTGACATGAAACAGGTTGATCTGATACCCGTTCTCATTGGGGAAAAGGATATTCTCAAAACGCTGCAGCTACTCCCGGGGATAAGTGCTGCTTCAGAAGGGAGCACTGGATTCAACGTCAGGGGCGGTTCGATAGATCAGAATCTAATTCTTCTTGACGAGGCTTCGGTATACAGTGCCTCGCACCTGGCAGGTTTCTTCTCAGTATTTAATTCCGACATTATAAAGGATATAACAGTATATAAAGGAGGTATCCCTTCCCTTTACGGAGGCCGTGCATCATCTGTTGTTGACATTACGATGAATAATGGCAACAACAAGGAATTTGAAGGAAGCGGTGGTATTGGATTATTGTCGACCCGTCTGAGTATTGAGGGGCCTGTTATCAGGGACAGAATGTCTTACCTGGTGTCAGGAAGAAGATCCTATGCTGATATTATCCTAAGGGCTCTCCCAGGCGATATTCTAGAAGAAGGTACAAAACTGTTCTTCTATGACTTTAATGCCAAACTTAATATTACAACCAATGACAGGAACAGGTTCTTCCTGTCGGCTTACCTTGGCCGGGATGTATTTGGTTATGAGGGATATGGTATGGACTGGGGTAACTATACCGGCACCATCAGATGGAATCATCTTTTCAGCGAAAGGATATTTTCCAATACATCTCTTATATACAGTGATTTTTCCTATGGTTTCAACCTGGAGTCGGACATAAAATATGATTCAGGTATCAGAGATTACGGTTTTAAGAATGATATTACTTTCTTCATTAATCCTGACAATACACTAAATGCTGGTCTGGAATTACATCAAAGGTATTTCAACCCAGGGGCATTAATATCATCAGAGAACAGCGATACCGATATTATACTTGATAAAAAGAGGGCACTGGAATCCGCCATATATATAGAGAATAAACAAATTATAAGCAAAGTATTCAATGCACAATATGGCCTGAGGCTATCCTCATTCAACACTTATGTGACAGGAGATGAAAAAAACATTTATATCATTCCCGAGCCCCGACTTTCACTCAACTGCCGTTTAACTACCAGATCATCACTTAAGATATCATACAACAGGCTGAGCCAGTACCTGCATCTTTTATCAAACAGTACAGCCGGGCAGGTAACAGATATATGGATTCCCAGTTCATCAAGAATAAAGCCTGTAATTGCCGATCAGGTTGCCACCGGATATTTCAGGAATTTCTTCAATGATATTGTTGAATCATCAGTTGAGATATATTATAAAAACCTGCGTAACCTGACTGATTTTGAGGATGGCACAAGCATTATGCTGAATGAGGATATTGAAGACCAGATTATTAATGGCAGGGGAAGAAGTTACGGAGCTGAATTTTATATAAAGAAAAAACAGGGACGGCTAAAAGGCTGGTTCAGTTACACCTTATCACGTACCGAGCAAAGGATTGAAGGAATTAACAACTATGAATGGTACCCTTCAAAATATGACAGGATACATGATATATCTCTTGTTGGAAGCTATGATATTACCGGGCGCATTTCCATTTCATCCGCCTTCGTATATTCAACCGGTAATGCCGTAACCTTTCCCAGCGGGAAGTACAGGCTTAACGATATGGTCATCCCTTATTTTACTGAAAGGAACGGGTACCGGATGCCGGCCTACCACAGGATGGATTTAAGCCTGAAAATAAAGGGCAAAGAAAGGAAACGTTTTAAAACAAGCTGGGATATATCGGCATATAACATCTACAACAGACATAATGCTTATTCGATATACTTCAGGGAGAGCGAGAACAACAACGGTTCAACCGAAGCTGTTAAACTGAGCTTATTTGGCGTTGTACCCTCTGTATCATTTAATATGAGTTTCTGATGAGAAGAGTCTTGATTATACTGCTGTCATTGTCCATTTATATATTCATTTCATGTGAAGAGGTGATAGATGTTAATCTGAATGATACATCACCTGTACTGGTTGCTGAGGGATCAATAATGCTCAATGATGTCTGCCATATCAGGCTGAGCTACACCTCTGACTACTTTAACAGCGATTCAGCATCCATTGAGGAAAATGCCATTATAAGCATAGCTGACAGTGAAGAAAGATCAGAAATACTGGAATATAATGGAGCAGGATACTACAGCGGCAATACCATAACAGGCCTTCCGGGGCATATTTATACACTGACTATAAATGTAAACAACAGAGAATATTCTGCAAGGTCAGCTTTAAACAGTAAGCCTGTACTTCTACAACTGGACTATGAACAGCTTGATATACCTCACTACTACGAGGATACTATTTATACTATTAAAAGCGCAATTGTTGATGACAGGTTTGAAGAAAATTATTACCTGTTCAGATACTACAGGAATGGTGAAATGCTGAATGATTACTACTCTACATACAGTGACCGTTTCATTTCTGCCGATACTGTTGTCTATTCTGAGTACCGTCTTGACTTTTATCGCGGCGATACTGTCAGGGTTGAATTATATGCCATCGACCAGGGCATATTTAATTATTTTAACCTTGTCAATGATGTCTTATTCAGTGCCATGAGCTCGTCCACTCCTTTTAATCCAACATCAAATTTCAGCCCGGGAATACTCGGGTATTTTATGGCATCATCATTTGACAGTGAGACAATAGTCATTAACTAATTATACATGTTATCATAATCCCTGTTTGCTTTCCTGAGGATTATTTTCACTACAAAAGGAAAAAATCTTACAGCCACGCCCTGCAACTTTCCTAAAGTACTTATGGTTACTGATTTCTTCTTTTTATATATTGTCCTTGCTACGGTTTTTGCCACTTCTTCCCTCGTGGATTTCTTAAGATTGCGTTCGGGTATTTTTTTATATGTTCCGTCGGGGCACAATATCTGCTTATTTTCTTCATTCTCTGTGAAGCCAACATAGATTATTCCTGTGTGCAGGCCCGTATCCTCAAGCTCAACCTGCATAGCTACGGACAGTGCATTCAAACCCATTTTTGAGACGCTGTATGTCGAATGTCCGGGCATGCCTACCTTGCCGGCAAGGGTAGAGATAAAAATAATGCTGCCTTTTGTTTCAAGCAGATGGGGCAGAGCATATGAAGTCATATATACCGGTCCCATCAGGTTTATACCCACAACCCTGTCCCATGCACCAATGGTCACATCACGGACTCTGCCATGGCTACTTACACCGGCATTATTTATAAGTATATCAAGCTTTCCGTATTTATCTATTATTTGCCCTATTAACTTACTGCAAGTTTTACTGTCAGACACATCGCCCGGTAATTGAAGACAATTAACATTCTTAGCCTTCAGTTCACTGTATGTCTCTTCCAGTGAATCAACATTTCTCCCGTTGATACATACCTTTGCACCATAGCTTCCAAACAGCAGTGCAGTAGCCTTGCCTATTCCCTTACTTGATCCTGTTATAAATACAACCTTATCTTTGAAATATTTTTCCATTATCAGTTATTTAAATATTTATTATCCCTGAACCATTCAACAGCTTCTTTTAATGCTTCACTTACAGGCGTCTGATTAAGTCCAAGATCTTTTATTGCCTTCTCGCTTGAATAGAAGTGTTTTTCCGTTGATATCATAGCCATAGGGTAATTTACGGGAGGTGTGAACCTGAAAACAACGCTTGCCCCTGAAAGCAGTCGTCCGTAAGCCAGTGTCAGCCACCGGGGCATTTTCATACCAGGTGCTTTAACACCAAGGGATTTTGCCATTTTTTCAAAGGCTTCCTTATAGGTCAGGTTCTCATTTCCGAGTATATAGCATTCACCTTTAACGCCTTTTTCTATCGCACCTTCTATTGCATTAGCCACATCCCTGACATAGACGAAGTTTCTTCCGCCTGATGGATATCCCGGTATTTTCCCCTGGCTTACAGCCATTATCATGGTGCCTGAGCTTGGTTTGGAATCATAGGGTCCAATCATGAAGGTGGGGTTCACGATAACAGCATCCAGTCCTTCCTGCTTCACTGCTTTGAGTACTTCCTCCTGTGCGGCCCTTTTTGTACACATATAATCCAGCCCGTATTTATCCGCTGTATAGGGTTTCGTTTCATCCCCCGGGTTGTTCTCATCTCCCGGACCGAAAGAATTTGCGGTTCCTATATGAATCAACCTTTTTACACCGAGCTCTTTCACCGCAGCTATAATATTCCTGGTCCCTTCCAGGTTCACTTTCCAGTAGCTCTCATGCCTTGGTGGCCATGTATCAGTCTTGGCTGCGGCATGAATAACAATATCATATCCTTCCATTGCACTTCTCAGCTCTTCGTAATTGAGTATGCTGCCTTCAGATCTTTCAAGAGGTAATTCTTCCAGGTACCTGGCTTTCTTACCGGTCTCAATAAATACTTTTACCTCATGACCCTTCTCAAGGAGTATCCTTACAAGGTTATTACCCAGTACACCATCGGCCCCGGTTAAAAAAATTTTCATTCTGTTATGTATAAATTAATGTTTTACTTAATTATCACTTCATCGGCAAATATCCATGCTTTATCACCTGCGCCCGCATGCCAGGGCGGGCAACTTATTATACTCCTGGCAAATACTCGCACATAACGGGCCTGGCGAGCCTCACCCGCATAGGAAAATTCCTTTATTTCCCTGTCCTGTTCCCTGGGCGCAAGGTCATTATTTATACTTGCCAGGTCTTCGAAATTTTCACCATCAGACGAAACCTGAAAAAGTACATATTCGGGAAGAAATACCCAGCTGCCCACACCACTCAGGAAACTTACAGAAACTGAAGTTATCTCAGTCAGTTCTTCCAGGTCTATTTTAACATCGAGGTTGTTACCTTCGAAGCCCTGCCACTGACCATCAGCAAAATTCAGTGATCCCTTTATCCCGTTCACGAGTGTTAGCTCACCAAGTGCTTTATACTTATTGCTGTATTGCTCTGAGTATTCAACATTACGACCTGTCGCTTTATTTATATATATCTGTTTGCTGGTAACTGTTCCCGCTGATTCATCTTCAATAACGAGAGCTGCTTTTATCTCGGTTGTTGATTGCAGGGTGATTGGGTCCGAGTAAATCTCTGAGTTACTGTCCGGTTCTGATCCGTCAAGTGTATAATGTATGACAGCATTGGGAAATTCAGATGCCATAATTACTTTCACCATCTCATCCTGTTCATCATAAGTCGCTTCCATATCAACCCTGTATGAGCCCATTGAATAATTGAAGCCCATGATCTCAAATCGTTTAAAAAAGCTATATATTCTCCGGCTGAAATCTTCCCAGTCGAGTCTATCCTGTGGCAGCCATAGTGCTTCGGACAGTGCTGTCATACGTGGCAGAACCATATATTCGGCATGATCACCAGTGTGAATATATTCAGTCCACAGGTTAGCCTGCGCACCCATAATATATTTTGCCTCATCTTCATTAAGGTATTCAGGTACAGGATTAAATGAGTATACCTTTTTAAGTGTAATATAACCACCGAAGGCCCTGGGTTCAGTGGAAGGATCGCCCTGGTAATAATCAAAATAGCAATGGGTTCCAGGGCTCATAACCACCTGATGACCACTTCGTGCTGCCTCTATTCCTCCTTCCATTCCTCTCCACGACATAACAGCTGCACCCGGAGCAAGGCCTCCTTCAAGTATCTCATCCCAGCCAATAAGTTTTCTGTTATTTGCCGAAAGGAATTTCTCAATTCTCTTAATAAAATAACTCTGAAGCTCAGCTTCATCCTTAAGCCCTTCTTCCTTTATCCTCCTCTGACAATCAGGGCATTTTTTCCATTCTGTCTTATTCGCTTCGTCACCACCCACGTGTATATATTCGGACGGGAAAAGTTCCATCACTTCAGTTAATATATCCTCAAGAAATTCAAAAGTCTCATCTTTCCCCGCACAGTAAATATCAGTTAAGGGCCACAATCCGCCCGGAGGGACAGTAATTGGATTACCGGTGCATGAATATTGAGGGTAGGCGGCAAGCGCTGATGATACATGTGCCGGCATTTCTATTTCGGGAACAATTGTCACATACCTGTCAGCAGCATATTTAACAATATCCTTTATCTCGTCCTGCGTATAAAATCCTCCATAGGTAGCTACTTCACCGGGCTTCTGAGGCTCTCTGGCATTCCATGGTTTATCTTCATGATCTACACGCCAGGCACCTATTCCCGTCAGTCTTGGGTATTTCCTGATCTCTATCCTCCATCCCTGGTCATCAACAAGGTGCCAGTGAAAAGTATTCATCTTATGCATAGCAATAAGATCTATATATCGTTTTATGAATTCAACCGGGAAGAAATGCCTGCTTACATCCAGATGCATACCCCTCCATTCAAACACCGGGTAATCCTCTATGCGAAGGCATGGTATATCCCATGATATCCCTTTAACAGGTTCCTGCGATTCAAATTCAGGAGGCAAAAGCTGTCTTACAGTCTGAATTCCATAAAATATACCTGCTGGTGAAGAAGATAGTATATGTATCTTTCTCCTGTCAACCTCTAGTATATAGGACTCGTCACCGGCCAGGCCGGTATCTGTCAGCTCAAGTATAATGCCTCCTGATGCACTGGTATTATTGTCGATTGCCGGTTCAAAACCTGTAGCTACCCCTATCATTTCAACAAAAAGCCTTGCAGTTTCATTTAATGCGGGATTGTCAGTAACATGAATCCCTGTAGTATTATCAAGTTTAAAGACACCGTTGTGCTGTTCCATTAAAACAGGCTTTGGAAGAATTACAATGTCTCTTTGCCCATTATCCTCTTCGCATGAAGACAGAAGTGCAATGGATAACAGTATAGTAACCCGGATAACAATTGCTCGCATAGAAATTATTTTAGAGTATAAAACTTTTCAGGTCCGGAAATTATAAAATATTGATAAGAAATTTAACCAAACGGCGTATTTTTGTCATAATCCAAATTTCCTGAGGTTAAATTTATTTCACAGGACAGGTTTTTATCACAGCAATACCGGGCAAATTATGAAAGAGCCATTATTCGGAAAAACCATTGATGAGTTAATACCCATAGTCAGAGAACTGGGACTGCCTGGTTTTACAGCCAGGCAGATAGCGGAATGGCTCTATCATCAAAGGATTCACGATGTTGATAATATGACAAACCTTTCAAAAAAGGCAAGGGAGGGGCTGAAGGAAAAGTACTCAATCGGTCATGTGGCACCCCAGAATGCTATGGAATCAGCTGACGGAACGAAAAAATATCTTTTCCCTGCAGGCAACGACAAGTTCATTGAAACCGCATATATTCCGGAAAAGGAAAGGCATACCCTGTGCCTGTCGAGCCAGGTGGGATGCAGGATGGGATGTCATTTTTGCATGACCGGGATGCAGGGTTTCCAGGGAAACCTGACTCCCGGAGAAATACTTAACCAGTATATAAGCATACCTGAAAGTGATGATATCACCAACCTTGTATATATGGGTATGGGCGAACCTCTTGACAATACCGAGAGTGTAATAAAATCAATAAAGATCCTTACCGCTGAATGGGGATTCGCAATGTCGCCCCGTAGGATCACGGTATCGACAATAGGTATTATCCCTGGCCTGAGAGAGTTTCTGTCAGCGTGTGATGCACACCTTGCTTTGAGCCTGCATACCCCTTTCCCGGAAGAACGCCTGAAGCTGATGCCGGCAGAAAAGAAGTATCCCCTGGATGAAATAATAAAAGTAATAAAAGGATATGACTGGGGCCGGCAGAGAAGGATATCATTCGAGTATATAATGTTCCGGGAATTAAACGACACCGAACATCATATCAAAGGCCTGTTGAAATTACTTGGCGGGCTGCGCTGCCGTGTTAACCTTATACGCTTTCATTCCATCCCGGGAATGCCTTATGAAAGCAGCAGCAATGATACCATATTACACTTCAGGGATAAACTGAGCAGCGGGGGCATTACCGCGACAATTCGTGCATCACGTGGTGAGGATATTATGGCAGCCTGCGGGATGCTGTCGACCTTGGAGCAGGGGGCAGGGAGAGATGAGAGATGAGAGATGAGAGATGAGATGAGAGATGAGAGATGAGAGATGAGA
>Ga0272441_10004385_pt1 | contig 25623 bp, 16 predicted proteins | sample SSMProp6N_FD_193582 | JGI IMG/M metagenome (GOLD analysis project Ga0272441, IMG submission 193582) | Marine sediment archaeal communities from Little Sippewissett salt marsh, Falmouth, MA, United States - SSM-Prop-6N | ecosystem: Environmental > Aquatic > Marine > Wetlands > Sediment ...
ACAACGGTCAACTCTGCCTCGTCGACAGCACCGTCGCGTGCACGCATCCCGAAGCCACCGTCATCCGGTCCAGCCGGAGCGTGTACCTCGACACCGTGTACGTCAGGGGCGCCGCCACGGTCTTTGCGGGCACCGATGGGGCCCGCCTCGCGGGGCGGCGCGACGGCTGGTTGTGCGCGACGGCGTTTGCCCACGGCTTGGATCCCCCCGCGTGGAAGACGTTGCAGTACCGCGCCCCCGTGTACGTGGATGGCCGGCGTTCTGCGGAGGACGTGGTGCAGGTTGGGCCATCCGACGCACCGCCCGAGCACCTTGTTGCCCGGCATGCCTGGGCTACGGCCTTGCCGTACGCCGGCGGGCCGGGCGTTGCGAATGTCAAGGATCCGCCGTACGAGGCGCGTGGCGACGGGCGGCACGACGATACGGCCGCCATCCAACGGGCCATCGACGCCGGCGGGGCCGTTTTCCTGCCCAAGGGATACTACCGCGTGTCGCGGTCGATACGCCTGGGGCCGGCGACGCAGCTCATCGGCGTGGCGCCGCACCTCTCGGTGCTCATGGTGCGGGAACCCGAGGGCGACTTCGCCGACGCGGATGCCCCGCGGCCTATCCTCACGACCGTGGACGACGCTAGCGCAGCGACGGTGGCGGCGCTGGTCGGCGTCCTGGCGCCGCGGCACGTGCCGGGGGCGTTTGCGGTCGACTGGCGGGCTGGCCGCCGCTCCATCGTCCGGTCGTGCCTGTTCATGCGACGGTCGTTACACGGTTTCTCGCGACCGCCGGAGGGCGCTGGCCCGAAGCCACCCGCCGCGCCCAACGTGCAGGTGCGCGGCCACGGGGGCGGACGCTGGTACAACTTCGAGGGCGCCGCCCGCACCTCCCCCGTCGACAACTACCGGCACCTGCTCATCGACGGCACCACCGAACCGCTCCACCTGTACCAGTGCAACGTGGAGTACGCCCGGAGCCGGGCCGAGATGGAGATTCGCCGGGCCCGGCACGTCTCGATTTACGGCCTCAAGGGCGAGTACAACGAGCCGATTCTGTGGGTCCGCGACTCCGACCACGTCCGCGTGTTCGGGTACGGCGGCAACGCGGCGGCGTTGCCCGATAAGGCGCTCTTTGTCATCGAGCGGACGCCGAACCTGCTGCTCGCGAACCTCGTGGATTCGCCGCGCCTCGAAGGGCAGGGCGGCCCGAACGAGTCGCCCGGCATCGGCGTGGACCCGCACCGGTGGCACATGGTCATCGACCGTCCGACCGGCGGGGGCGAGGTCCGCACCCGGCCCATGGATCGGCCGGTCGTGTACCGGCGAGGCCGGCCGGTGGGGCCGTAGCCGCGGCCGTGGCCGGAGAGCAACGGAGCCCCTATCTAACCGGAAAAGCAAGGAGGGTGCGATGACCGCGCGACCGTGTGCCTTGGCAAGTCTGGTGGCGATGACCCTGACGCTGTGCCTGCCCGGCCTGACGCTGGCCTCCGGCGCCCCGCCCGCCGCCGCACCGGGCGACGACTGGGTCGAGCCGATGCGCCAGGTCCACGCGCGGTTCAAGGGCGAGGCCGGCACGTTCGCCCACTTCGGCGACTCCATCACCATCTCGATGGCGTTCTGGGCCTCGCTCCAATGGGACCACAAGAACATGGGGCCCGCTACCCAGACCGCATTCGACCTTGTCAAGCAACACATGAAGAAGGCGTGCTGGCGCGAGTGGAAGGGGCCGGCGTTCGGCAACCAGGGCGGCATGACGATCCGCTGGGCCCACGCGAACGTCGACGCGTGGCTCGCGAAACGGAATCCCGAGTGTGCGCTCATCATGTTCGGCACGAACGACCTGGGCGGCATCGCGGTCGAGGAATACGAGGCCAAGACGCGCGAGGTCGTTCGGCGGTGCCTCGACAACGGCACGGTCGTGATCCTCTCGACGATTCCGCCGCGGCACGGCCGCGATGAGAAGTGCGGGCGGTTCGTTGAGACCGTCCGCCGCATCGCACGCGAGATGAAGGTGCCGCTCTGCGATTACCATAAGGCGATCGTGACCCGTCGACCCGACGACTGGGACGGCGCCGCCGAGGCGTTCAAGTCCGTCCCCGGCGGCACGTACGACGTGCCGACGCTCATCTCGCGCGACGGCGTCCACCCGTCGAACCCCAAGAAGTGGCAAGGCGACTACTCGGCCGAGGGTCTGGCCCACAACGGCTTTGTCCTGCGGAATTACGTGGTCCTGCACGCGTACGCGCGGGTGATTCGGAGCGTCCTGAAACCGAACGCGAACGGCAAACGCGAATGAGAAGCAGGCAAATCCTTTGGCATTTGGCCCCCGCGCGGTAGGATAGACTTGCGGCGATACGAGATCGCCACCGCCATCGGAATCCGTAAGAAGGGGGGATGCCATGCGTTGCCTTGATGTCCGCCCAGGCTGTACGCTCTTCATCACCTCCATGCTGATTGCCGTCACGCTCGGCGCCGCTGGGGCCACCCGCGCCGGCGAGACGCCTGAGGACGAGGGGAGGCCGGAACTCGTTACCCGCACGTTCCGTGTGGATGAGTTCTTCCGCACCCTGGACTGGGGTGCGAAGAATGCGGGCCTGCCGGACGTCCTGGAACCCACCGATAGGAAGCCGTATGCAGTCGCAGCCGGAGGAGCGGGTGCGTTTGGCGAGCTCTTCGGGGCAGGCCATGCGCGACAGGGTGGGACGTTCAGTCCTACGGAGATTATGGAACTCATCCAGCGTTTTATCAATAACCAGGACGACCCCGGTGTGGCGGCATGGCCTGACGAAGGTGGCCCCACGCAGATCCAGTTCATCGCGCAGGGCAACGCCAGCCTATTCCTCGTCCGCCAGACGGAGCATGGCCTCAAGCGCGTCGAGGTGTTCCTGCGCGACCTCCGCGACGGCCTTGTCACCGGCGGCGCGATGCTGACCGTCCACGCCCGCTGGATGGCCGTCGAGGACGACAAGGTCGAGGCCCTCATCGGCCCCGGCCCCAAGCGCACCGTGCCGACCGTGGTCGACGCGAAGGCCATCGAGGCGGCCGGCGGGCGGGTCCTGTACCGCGGCGCGACGACCACGTTCAACCGGATGCAGGCCTTCGTGGCCGCGGGCGATCTGCAATCGTACGTGGCGGACGTCGAGCCCATGGTGTGTGGAGCCATGATTGGAACAGAGGCGGTCGTCAAGTCGCTCCTGGTCGGGGCCCTGGTGGAGGTGCGGCCGCTCCTGGAGGAAGGCGGCAAGACCGTCCTCCTCGATTACGTCAGTTACGTGAACCACGACGGCGGCTCCACGCCCGGGCCGCGCATGCCGATGATGCGGCCCACGAAATCCAAGAACGATCTGGACGTCCGCATCGACCATGCCCACGTCGCGTGCCATACGCTCCGCGGCTCGGTGCGGATTCCACTCGACCAGGCGGTCCTCCTGGGCCTGACGACCGGGCCGGACCTGAAGGAGGACACCGTGTACGCCCTGGTGGTCGAGGTCTCGGCGGACGAGACGGCCGGCAAACGGTGATGCGTCGTTCGCTATCCTCGAGAGCCATTTCGTCGTGCTGAGAACCGGTTTGCAGCCGCCCACGGTTTTCTTGACGCCCTTGCCTCAGCGTGCTAGAAGGGTTCTGGCGCACGTCTTATACCGAGTTCTCATTAGGGAAAGGAGCGCGTGATGCGTCAGGTACTGGTGATGCTGGGGCTGGTGGCGGTTGCCGCGGCGGTGGGCGGATGCGACCTGGCCGGCCGGGGTGAGCCCAAACTCCTCTACCGTGTCAATTGCGCCGCCGACAAGGATTACGTCGACGACAACGGGACCATCTGGAAAGCCGACCAGGAGTGGGCCGACGGCCAGGACTGGGGCGCCGTGGGTGGCATGACGGTCCACCGGTTCGAACTCGAAACCGTCGCGGGCACCAAGGCGCCCGGCGTGTATCTGGATGAGCGGTACAGCATGACCGGGTACCGGTTCAAGGTGCCGGCCGGCACGTACACGGTCCGCCTGCACTTTGCCGAGACGTACGACGGCATCACGGCCGCCGGCGAGCGGGTATTCTCGGTCCAGATCGAAGACAAGACCGTCCTGGCGGACCTCGACGTCTTCAAGGAGGCGGGCGGGTATGGCAAGCCGCTCGTCAAGGACGTGGCCGGCATCGAGGTGACCGACGGCGAGTTGACCGTCGATTTCGTCGAGGGCACCCAGAATCCCGAGATTAACGGGATCGAGGTCTTCCAGCATTAGCCGGCAGCAAGGAATCTGAGCGGTGGTTCTCCGTAACCACCGCGCGCCCAGCAGCGGGTTTGCCCTCGCGCGGCGAGTACGGAGCCCCGCCGCGCCTTCCTAGGGGAGCCCCGGCACCCTCGTGCTTGAACGGGCCCGCTGCCGATGCTACAGTGCGTCCCGCTGGCTCCAACCTTCCGGCGGATGGAGAACGGGATGCAACGACTGGCTGTCTGGCTCGCGGGTGCGGCGATGGTGGCGGGCGGTGCGGCGTGGGCCGCCGCCCCGGCCGACGGCGGACCCGCCGACCGGACCCTCCGGCCATACGTTGCCCCTGCCGCGCCCCGGCCGCGTGATTGGCCGAGGGAACGGCTCGTCCGCTTCATGCGCGACCTCACGGATTTCGTTTACGCCCACCACGTGGTCACGGATGCCTCGCGGCCGGTCTTCGGCATGACGTACGAGTTCTGGCGCGACGGCAAGCAGATGCAGACGTTTGGCCTGGACACCATGCACGACGGCGCCTGGTGGGCCAGCGCCATGGTTACGGCTCACCGGGCCGACCCCGGCGGGCCGTATCTGGACCGCCTCCAGACGTACCAAGTCCCATTCTACGCGAATCTGCTCACGAACAGCGACCGCCTGTTCCCCGAGATGCGGGCCACCCGCCAGGACAAGCACGCGCTGGCCAGGCCCGTCAAGGGCTGGGCGCCGCGCGGCTGGGACGACGGCCAAGGGTTCACGAAGTCCGGCGACCGCATCGAGGCCGGGTACCACACCTCGTCGAATCACCTGAGCCAGGACCTCGCGAATCTGTTGATGGACGTCTGGCTTACGACCCGCGACCCGGCGCTGGCCGAGGCCGTGGGGCACCTCCACGCCTACAAGGCGGAGTACTACGGCGAGATTCCGCACATTGCCTTTGCGGCGGGTATCCTGGCCGGCCGCGAGGACGTCCTCAAACGGTATCTGCCCAGCGCGTTTACCTTGCACAGCCTGTCGCCGACGTACCCGGGCATGTACCGGCAGGAGGCCACGCCTATCCCCGCTTACGACGATGATCTGGCGTGGCAGTACCGTAACGCCACGGTGCGGCACGTTCTGGGCGAAGCGATGAGCCAGGACCTGCTGCTCCGGGCCGCCGCCCGTGCCATCGTCACGGCCCGGGTCATGGAACTCTACACCGACGACCGGCCGTATGCGTACGGCCAGTACTTTTTCGACATCCAGCGGCAACCGCACTTCGAGGCGGGGGAGGGGCGCCTGAACGCGTACGCCTCCACGGGCCGGCATCTGCTGGGCGGCCGGGGCATCCAGTTCGCGTGGCTGGCGGCGGCGGCCTTGCCGCACCTGGCCAGCCACCCCGACCTGTGGGAGCGCCGGTATCGCGCGAAGTTCGCCGGCGAGCCGCTCGTCCGGGTGGTGGATACCCCGCCCGCGACGGACGGCCGGCGCGACGGCGCGTACGACGCGTCGCAGCCCCTCTCGGCCGAGGGAACGACCGTGACGCTGCTCGTGGACCCGCTGAATCTGCACGTGTACGTGGTGTCCGACCGGCCGCAGGTCACGCTGACGATTCGCCCCGCAGACGAGGTGAGCGGCCGGGCGCCTGTGGGCCGCTTGACCCTGAAGCGCGACGGCACGGCACTGGCCGTCAACGCCCGGGACGAGGCGCTCCTTGTTCGCGCTCGCGTCTTCGAGCGCGAACCGTGGACGGGGGAACTGCGCGTTCCCTTCGGCGCCGCGGCGGGTCAGCGGCAGTTCGTGAGCGCCGTGGAGCATGGCCGGTACGAGGTAACGGTCAACGGAGGCACGCCTGAGACCGTGTACGTCCTGAGCGATCCGGCCCGCATCGTCCGGCGGCTGGAGGCCATCGCCCTCGGAACGGTCGACACGTGGCACGGCGTGTGGGAGACGGCGGGCGTCATCCCGAGCGGGTGGCACCCGGACCCGGCGAAACGCGTCCGGTCGTGGGAACTGAGCGACGTGGGCAACGCCGCCCACCTCGTCAAGACGATTGCCCTGTGGCTCCTGTACCAGGAAGGCAAGACCGAGTGGGAGGTGATGCGGGCCCGGTTTCCGCAGGAGCCGCGGCCGTCGCGGCTGTTGCCGGCGTCGGTCCGGAAGGCCCAGGGGCTCATCGAATAGGTTAAAGCGCGGCCGGCGGGCCGCACGCACTCCGGCAACCAACAGGAGGATAATCATGGGCAGGAAGATCGCATTCATCGGCGCGGGCAGTGTCGTGTTCACGAAGACGCTGCTGTCGGACCTGATGGCCACGCCGGCCTTGGCGGGCACCGAGTACGCCCTCATGAGCCGGACGATGCCCAAACTCGAACGCATGACGAACTTCGCGAAGCGCATGATCGAGCAGAACGGCGTCGACGCCACCGTCCGGGCCACCCTGGACCGCCGCGAGGCCATCACCGACGCCGACTTCGTGGTCGTCATCTTCCAGATTGGCGGTTTCGACGCCTACGCCGTCGATTACGAGGTGCCGCTGAAGTACGGCGTGGACCAGTGCATCGGCGACACCCTTGGCCCGGGCGGCCTCTTCCGGTGCCTCCGGGCCGTGCCGGAACTCGTCAAGGTGGCCCGCGACATGGAAGAGGTGGCCAAGCCCGGGGCCGTCATGCTCCAGTACGCGAACCCGATGGCGGCCAACTGCCTGGCCCTGGGGCGCGTAACCGACGTGCCGTTCGTGGGCCTGTGCCACGGCGTGCAGACGACGCTCCGCCTCATCGCAGGGTACATGGACGTGCCGGTCGAGGAGATTACGTACACGTGCGGCGGCATCAACCACATGGACTGGTTCCTGACGCTCCAGCATAAAGGCCGCGACCTGTACCCGCAGTTCCGCGACCTCTTCGAGAAACCCGAATACTACAAGAACGAGAAGGTGCGCGGCGAGGTGTTCCGCCACTTCGGGTACTTCATGACCGAGTCGACGGGGCACCTGTCGGAATACCTGCCCTGGTTCCGCAAGAGCCAGAAGGCCCTGGACACCTACTGCGACGAGCCGTCGTTCGGCGGCGAGAGCGGGGCCTATTACAAGTACTCGAAGGCCCTGGCCGCCAAGTACGCCGAGCACGACCCGCTCGAGTTCGAGGACCCGACGATTGCCTCGCGCAGCGTCGAATACTGCTCGTACATCGTCGAGGCCATCATCACCGGCAAACCGTTCCGCCTCCAGGGCAACGTCCGCAACGACGGGTACATCACGAATCTGCCCGACGGATGCTGCGTGGAGGTGCCCACCTTTGCCGACGATACGGGCCTGCACCCGACGCGCATCGGGGCGCTGCCCTCCCAACTCGCCGCCTGCTGCATGATGAACGTGCAGGAGCAGATTCTGACGGCCGATGCGGCCCTCGCCGGCGACCCGGAGGCGGTGGTCCACGCGGCCGCGGTCGACCCGCTGGCCGGGGCGGTCCTGACGCTCAAGGAAACCCGCGACATGTGCGCCGAGATGCTTGAGGCCGAGCGCGAGTGGCTGCCCCAGTTCGAGGGCAAACGCATCGAGCCGATGCCGACGATCGACATCCCGGCGGACTGCGTGCCCGTGGAGGTGCCGCTCGACCCGGCCCTGGCGATTAACAAGCGCTTCGGCGACCTGATTGAGCGGAAGACGGAGGAGTAGGCGCCTGGCTTCCGGGTTCTCAGATCTGAGATGTCCGATTTCAGATGTGAGATGTGAGATTGCGGATGCCGGACGAGTGCGGCGGGCCTTTCACGCAGTGCCACGGCCGGCCTTGTCCGGCCGTGCGTTGCGAGGCGCGGGTGCCACTGGTTGCTTGTCAACCAGTGCGTTACACCGCGCGGCAACCGATTTTCCTCTCCCCTGGCGGGAGAGGGCGGGGTGAGGGGGAAGCATCATGCGCGGTGCCCAGTCCTGGGCACCGCGCTACAATTAGACCCGCGGGTGGCATGGCCACGCGCCTTTGCGTGGCCATAAGTTTCCTCCGCCAGGCACGACTGCCCGCCGCGCCTTTCCTGTGGATCACAGCACCCCCTGAAAACCTGTTTGCATTTCGCGGTGGTGCAGTAAGATAAACGTGCGGCGATACGACGCCGCCCACGCTCGCCCGTTCGCTTGAAAGGGGACCGCCATGGCGCTCGCACAGCGACTCGTTGTCCTTGGCTTGGTCGTAACCGGTGTTCTCGGCCTTGCCGCAAAAGGCCTTCCAAACGAATCAACCGAGGACTCGCCCGCGCCGGAACTCGAGACCCGCGTATTTCGCGTGGGTGAGTTCTTCCGGGAGCGCGCGTGGTACGCCGATCGGATGGGTCTGACCGACGTCCTGTCGGTCTTTGAGCCTTTCGAGGCTGCTTGCGACTACTTCGGCGATTCGGGGATCTCTTTCGGGCCCCCTGGCCCGCAGGATCTTCGCGACCTGGTGCAACGCAATGTCAACATCACGGTGCATCCCGGCATTGCCCGCTGGGCCGATGAGGGTGGTCCCGCGACCATTGACTACGTGACGCTGGCCGACTCCAGCATGCTGGTCGTTACGCAGACGCCCCTGGGGTTGAGTCGCATCCAGGATCTCCTGCGCGATATGCGCCGACACCTCGAGACGGGCGGGCCGATGCTCTCGGTTTACACCCGGTGGGTGGCCGTAGATGAGAGCAACGTGGATGCACTTGTGGGAACCGTTGCGAAACGAAAGGTGCCGGCCGTCATTGACGCCAAGGACCTGGAGGTGGCCCACGGCAGGACGCTCTACCGTGCCGCCGCCACCACGTTCGATGGGATGCGAACGTTCATCGCGGCCGGCACCCTCCGCACGTATGTCGCAGACCTGGAACCTCTCGTGTGCGGGGGCTACGTAGGGACGAGCCCGCGAATCGAACCGATGCTGATAGGAGGGTACGCCGACGTGCGGGCCTCGATCATGGAGGATCGTAAGACCGTCCTCCTGGACTATCTCGCCTACGTGAACCACGCCGGCGAAACCCAATCGCGACTCATGGCGTCGCCGGCGAAGAAGAAGGACATCGGTGGAGCGAGCCCCCTCGAAGTGGAGTTGCCGACTGTCGATGTCCAGACCCTGCGCGGCTCGGCCCGCATCCCGCTCGACAAGACCGTCCTGTTGGGCCTGACGACCGGGCCGGACCTGAAGGAGGGCACGGTGTACGCTCTGGTAGTCGAGGTGTCCGCGTCAGCCGGCGAGTAGACGACAATGGTGAACAAGGAATGATGAACGGGGAACACCGAAGGAGATGGGGGCGGCGGGCCGCGGTTGTCGCGAGCGCGGTGGGCAAGACTGCCCACCGCGCGATGCGTCGTCCATGGCCACCCACCGGCGGGTGGCCATGCCACCCGGCTTGGGAGCGGGTCGGGCAGGACCGCCTACCCCGCGGCGGGCGCCTTTCTCGTTGACGCCCCCGCCCTCCGCGGCTATTCTTTAGCGGGCGGGAATGGCGGAAACCCGCCAGAATTGCCGATGCCGTGTGGGTTGCGAGTCCCGAACGTGGAGACGACGTGCCATGCCGATTAAAGCCATTGATGTGCGCCGCGGCCAGGGCGTTATGTGGAAGGGCGCCATCTGGATCGTCCAGGAGAATACCAAGGTGGCCAAGGGCAACTGGCGGTCGAGCCAAGTCCTGAAACTCAAGAATTTCCAGACCGGCCAGGTGGTCGAGGACCGGTTCCGCACCGAGGAGGAGTTCGAGCAGGCCATCATCGAACGCAAGTCCGCCCAGTACCTCTACTCGGACGGAAACGGCCACGTGTTCATGGACATGGAAACGTTCGAGGAGGTCCGCATCGGCGACGACCTCATTGGCGACGATCGCGTCTACCTGGCGCCCAGCCTTGAGGTAACCGTCGGCTGGATGGAGGGCAACCCCATCACGGTCGAACTGCCGTTCACGGTTGTCCTGGAGGTCGAAGACACGCCGCCGCAACTCAAAGGCGCCACCGCCACCAACCAGTTGAAAGACGCCGTGTGCGCCGGCGGGGCCCGTATCCGCGTGCCGCCGTTCATCGAGAACGGCCAGAAGATCCGCATCGACACGCGCACGGGTGAGTACATGGAGAAGGCGTAACCCCTTCGCGCGGCGGGACGCCGTGCGATTGCCGCGCGGCGGGTCTCGCGACCTGCCGCGCTCCGCAAGCGAACGTGCCACGGCGGGTCTTGCCCCGCCGTGGCCTTTTACTGCGCCGGGTGCCACGGTTTGCTTGTCAAACCGTGCGGTGCCTTCGGAAACACGGATTGCGAGCAATCCGTGGCACCCCCGACGGGGATGGGCTGGCGCGGCGGGTACGGAGACCCGCCGCGCTTTCATTCGGAGACCCGCCGCGCTTGCATTCGGAGACCCACCGCGCTTGCTTTTTGCGCGGGCGCCCCGGCATGCGGGCGGGTTCCAAGACCTGAGGACACCCTGAAGGAGCCTCGCCCATGACCGCGTGGCGCGTCTTGCCAATCCTGGTCCTTGCCGTCGTCCCGGTGGCGGCCGTTGCCGCCGGAGAACTCCACGGCCCGAACCTCGTCGCCAACCCCGGCTTTGAACAGGAAGCCGAGGGCTGGCGCCTGCCGGCCGGGTACCGCGTGGTCCAGGGCGCAGCCGCTCACAGCGGAGGCTTCTTCCTGGCCTCGGAACGGACCGACCCCAACGCGTATCGCCTGGCCGGCCAGACGGTTCCCTGCAAGCCCGGCCGGCGGTACCGCTTCTCGGTGTGGGTGCGGGCCAACGCCGTCAAGGGCAACGACAGCGGCGTCACCGTTTGCATGGAATGGTCCGGCAAGGACGGGTACCTCGGCGGCACGCATCCGGCCGGCGTGAAGGGCACGACCGAATGGACCCGGATCGAGGGCATCACGCCGCCCGTGCCGCCCGAGGCCACCAACGTCCGCATTACCCTCTACCTGCGCAAGCACATGACCGGCGAGGGCTGGTTCGACGACGCGGAGGTCCGCGAGTATTGGGGCCGCCCGCTGGAAGCGCTGCTGCTGGACCCGCCGTACCGAGGCCTTATCTTCGGCGACGACGAGCGCCGGCCCGTCCGCGTGCACGTGGACCTGGCCGAGTGCCTCATGGGCCATGCGTGGACAGAGGGCCGCGGGTACGAGGGGTTGCCGGACCTGGCGCTCGTGTGCCGTCTCATCGCGCCCGGCGAAACGCTCGCCGAAACCCGTGTGACGGCGTTTGCATCGCGCGGCCTCGACGTGGAACTCGATGCCGAACCCCTGCCCGTGGGCGCTTACCGTGTGGAGGTATCGCTCGTGTGTGGCGACGAGGTTCTGGCCCGGCAGCACCTGGACGGCGAGGTCCTGCCGGCGGGCGAGCGGCCCAAGGTGTACATCGACCGCCACGGCCGGACCATGGTGGGCGGCCGGGCGTTCTTCCCGCTCGGCTTCTATATGGGCAAACCCACGGAGGAGTCGATACGGACGATCGGCCGGGCCGGGTTCAACTGCGTCATGCCGTATGCCTTCAGCAGCATGGACATCGAGAAGACGGGCCCATTGCTCGACATGGCCCGCCGTCACGGCGTTAGGGTCATCTACAGCGTGAAAGACCTGTACCCGGCCATGCGGTACACGCCGAAGGGGTTGAAGACGAAAGAGGAGGCCGATGCCCGCGTCCGCACCATCGTCGAGCGGTACCGCGCGCACCCGAACGTCCTGGCGTGGTACCTGAACGATGAACTTCCCCCGCCGTGGCGCGAGCGCCTCGAGGACCGGTACCGCCAGGTCCGACGCCTCGACCCGGACCATCCCACCTGGGCCGTCCTGTACCAGGTGAAGCAGCTCGGCGAGTACCGGCACACGTGCGACGTCCTTGGTGCGGACCCGTACCCGGTGGCGCGCAAGCCGGTGACGATGGCGGGCGAGTGGGCCGCCCTGACGCGCGAGGCCAGCCTCGGGACCGACGCCTTCTGGCAGGTGCCGCAGGCCTTTGCGTGGGGGTCCTGCCGCGAACCGGCCGACGCGCCCCGGAACCGCCCGCCCACCTACGATGAGGTCCGGTGCATGACGTACCAAGCGCTGGTGGAGGGGGCGAAGGGCCTCATCTATTACGCGTGGCACCACCTGGACGACGACTCGGCCGGGTTCGAGGCGCGATGGAAAGACATGAGCCGCATCGGACGCGAGGTCAGGGCACTGGAACCCGCGCTGCTGTCCGCGGATGCCCCCCCGGACGGCCTGACGGTCGAGGGCGTTCCCTGGCGGGCGTTCCGCGACGGCCGGCGCGTCTGGGTCCTCGTGACCAACCCCGGCGCCGAGCCGGCGACGGTGCGGATGCGGTTCGCCGGCCTCCTGGGCGTCCACACGATGACCGGCGACACGGTTCCGGTGACGGACGGGTGCGTGGAACGGCCCCTTGCGCCGCTGGCGTGCGAAACGTTCGTCGCCGAGTTGCCGTGAGGGGTGGTACGATGGGGGGCGGTGGGTTTCCGTAACCGCCGCGCGGCAACCGGTTTTACTTCTTCGGCCCCACGAGTTCGATGAGGTTGCCGTCCGGGTCGCGGACGACCGTCAGGTAGACGCCCTTCGGGAACCCTTCCGGCAGGAGGTAGGGCCCGCCCGCAATGGGTTTGACGCCGGCCTTCTCCAGCCGCGCCATGGCTGCCGTTGTGTCGGTGATGTGCAGCGTCAGGTAACTGAGGCCCAGCGTGGAGTGGATGGTGGCGTTGTCGGCCTTGGCGCTGGAGGCGTCGGCAAACTGCATCAGCTTGACCTTGGTGGCCGTCTTGGCGTCGCCGAGCACGAACACCCGCACGCTAAAGGCCAGGTTGTCCGAGAGACCCGAGTCTTTGCCCATGGCCGCCGGCACGTCGAAGCCTGGAACCTCCGTGAAGCCGAGGGCCTCGGTGTAGAAGGCGGCGGCCTTCTCGACGTTGCTCACGACGATGCCGATGTCGACGGTCTGGCTGGCGAACGCCGGCGCGGCTGTCGCGGCCTCGCCACCGCCCGCGGGCGGTTCCTCCGCCTCTGTCGCACAGCCGTACAGGGCGGCGATGGCGCCGACGGCCACCACCGCGCCCAGCGTCATGTACGCCCATCGGGTCAGTCCGGACATGGTCGTCTCCTTTCACCGTAACCGTTCCAGCCGCGGCCCACTCTATAAAGAGGGGAGGGCGGACGCAAGCCTTCCCCGGCCCGGCCTCACGGTGTACCCCGCCACAAGGAGACCCGTGTCATGCGAACGACCGTAACGCTTCTGCTGACGGCGCTGGCCGCGGCCACCGCTGCCGGGGCCGACGACATGGTCCCGTTCGTTATTCCGACGAGGCCCGCGGGCGGCTCGGCCATCGCCATGGACTGGGCTCCCGTGCCGGTGGGCGCCGACCGCCTCGTGGTGCGCGGCGGCCATTTCGCCGTCGGGGGCGAGCGGGTTCGCATCTGGGGCGTCAACCTGTGCTTCAGCGCGTGTTTCCCGGAGCCGGCCGACGCCCCCCGCATCGCCCGCCGCATGGCCGAAGCGGGCGTCAACAGCGTCCGCTTCCATCACATGGATTCCTCGTCCTGGCCGCGCGGCATCCTCGACCGCGATGACCGGACCCGGCTGGTGCCTGAGGCCCTCGAACGGCTCGACGCGTTCATCGACGCCCTTGCGCGGCACGGCATCCGGGCGAACATCAACCTCCACGTTGGCCGGGCCGCCAGCCGGGCCCTCGGCATGCCCGACCCCGGCACGAAGTACGACAAGGTCGTCGGCATCTTCACGCCGCGCCTCGTCGAGGCCCAGAAGCAGTACGCCCGCGACCTCCTCGGCCGGACCAACGCCGTCCGCAAGATCCGCTACGCCGACGACCCGGCCGTCGCGTTCGTCGAGATCACGAACGAGGATAGCCTTTTCATGTGGAGCGCGAAACGCGACCTCCGCGAGTTGCCCGACCCGTACGCGGGCATCCTCCGCGACCGCTTCGTCGCGTGGCTGAAAGACCGCTACGGCTCCACCGCCGCCGTGCGGAAGGCGTGGGCCGAAGGCGCCGAGCCCCTCGGCGACAACCGGCTCGCCGACACCGCGTTCACGATGGCCCGGCCGAAAGACGACCACGCGCCCCGCTGGGTCTTGGAGCAGCACGGCGGATGCCGGATGACGGCCAAGGCCCTGACGGGGACCGAGGGCGTCCGTCTCGACATCGCCAAGGCCGACGCCACGACCTGGCACCTGTACCTGAAGCAGGTGCCCCTGGCCGTCAAGGCCGGCCGGTACTACACGCTGACGTTCCGGGCACGGGCCGAGAAACCGCGGTCCATCGGGTACTCGGCCGGCCAGGACCACGACCCGTGGGGCAGCCTCGGCCTGTCGGGCCGCGTGGACCTGGCGCCCGAGTGGCAGACCTTCCGGTTCGGCTTCGTCGCCACGGCCGACGAGACGGACACCCGTGTCGGGTTTACGATGGGCGGCAGCGCCATCGCTGTGGAACTTGCCGACGTCCGGTTCATGCCGGGCGGCCGCGAGGGCCTCGGCGACGGCGAATCCCTCGAGACGCAGAACGTGGCCGTCTTCGCCCCCGCCGAGGTCGAGGCCCGCACCCGCGACCGCTGGCGGTTCCTCGCCGAAACCGAAAAGGCGTACTTCGACGAGATGCGCCGATTCGTGAAACGCGACCTCGGATACAAGGGCCTTGTGACCGGCACCATCGTCTTCGGTCCGTGCGGACTGTACGGCCAGAGCGACATGGACTTCGTCGACGGCCACGCCTACTGGCAGCATCCGCGCTTCCCCGGACGGCCGTGGGACTCGAACAACTGGACCATCCGCCAGATCGCGATGACCGACCACCCGCAGGACGCGACGCTCGTCCGCCTGGCCGCCCAGCGACTCGCCGGAAAGCCGTACACCGTTAGCGAGTACAACCACCCCGCCCCGAACGATTACCAGGCCGAGTGTGTGCCCATGCTCGCCTCGTTCGCCGCCGCCCAGGACTGGGACGGCCTGTGGCTGTTCACGTATAGCCACCGGAGCGAGGTGGACAACGAGGCGTTGAACTCGTACTTCGACCTCGACCAAAACCCCGCCAAGTGGGGGTTCATGCGGGCCGGGGCCGAGATCTTCCGCATGGGCGGCGTCCCGGCCTTGGGTAGCGCGCGGCACGTGGCCTTGGCCGATGCGAAGCCGGATCCCCTGGCCACGCTCATCCCCCTGCACGTGAGCTACGACCGGAGCCTCTTTGAGGCCGTTGCCAAACGGGCCGGCCTTACTTGGCAGGATTTCCTTAAGATGCCGGTGGCCGTGACCCTGGGCGACCAGGCGACGCCGGTGAAAACCCGCACGCCCGCCCCGCCCGCCTTCGCGTGGACCCTGGACGGGGAGCAGGGCACGTACGCCGTGTCGGCGCAAGGGGCGCGTGTGCTGGTGGGCCATCGCGGCAGCCGCGGCGCCGGCATCGACCTGCGCGGGCCGGCCTTCGCCGCCGTCACCGTGACGCCGCTCGACGCGAAACCTCTGGCCGAGTCGCGGAAGGTCCTCGTTGCCGCCTGCGGCCGGGCCGAGAACACCGATATGGGGTTCTCCGAGGACCGCCGGACCGTCGGCCGCAAGTGGGGCGAGCCGCCCGTATGCATCGAACCGGTCGAGGCCGCCGTTACGGTGCCAGCCGGTACGTGGACGTGCCACGCCCTGAAGCCCGACGGTACCCGCGGCGCCGCCGTGCCGGTGGCCAAGACCGCCGCCGGCGCTGCGGTGCCCCTCGACCCGAAGTTCGCCACGATGTGGTATCTGCTGGAGCGCCGCGACTAGCAGCAGGTGTTGCCGCGCGGCGGGTGTCCGTACCCGCCGCGCACCGAGCCGTTTAGAGCGGTCCCCTTGTTTCCGTCGCGGGTCCAGGCTATCGTGGCAGGTGAGCCGTCCAGCGGAGATATCTGATGACGCCATCCGAACGCTGGTTGACCCTGTTACTGAGGCTGTTCGGGACGGCGGCCATTCTGGCCATCGTCGCCGTCTTCATGCCGCGGGCCTGGATCGACCAGGCCCACCAGGCGCTCGGCTTCGGCCCGTTTCCCGAGGGGGCGGTGCCGGAGTACCTGGCCCGATACACGTCGCTCTTCTACGTGTGGGCGGGCATCGTCCATTGGTGGCTCAGCCTGGGCGTTCGCCGGTACGGCCGGGCGATTGTGGGTCTCGGCATTCTTATGGCCCTGTCGGGTATGGCGATCCTCTGGATCGACATTCAAACCCACATGCCGTCCTGGTGGGTGTTGCTCGAGGGGCCGCTCACGATTGCGATGGGCGTCGTGTACCTGGTGCTGCATTTCCGTTCGCAGGTGGAAGTGTTGCACGCGGCTGCCGCAGCCGAGGCGGCTCCGGAGATCGACGACACGGATGCAGACGAGGCCGACGCATCGGCCCCGGCCACCCCGGCAGCGCCTGCCGACAGGATAGAGGACCCCGTGTCCGAGCCGGTCTGTGACGAACGGTTCCCCGCGCCGCTGACCCATGCCGGCCGGTCGGCCACCGGCGCAGCGCCTCTGGCGACGGACGAGGCGGAACCCCCCGAGGCGGACGAGTCCGCCTCGCCGGGAGATGAAGCGCTTTCCGACGCCCCGGCCGCCGCCGATGACGAGACGGATGCCGAAACCGGCCCCGAGGACGAGTCGCCCGCACCCGGCGCGGGCTTCTAGGCCTCCGTCCGCCGGCGTCCGGCCCGGGGCACCCGCGCCCATGCTGACACTCATCAACACAAACCGGATGGAGCCACTCATTGCCCCCATCGGCCTGGACTACGTGGCCGGTGCGGCCGCGGCCGAGGGCCTGCGGGTCGACGTCCTGGACCTTGCCCTGGAGGCCGATCCGCGTGCGGCGATGCGGCGGTACTTCCAGGCGCACGAGCCGCGCCTCGTGGGCCTGTCGCTCCGCAACGCCGACGACTGTTTCTGGCCGAGCGCCGAGTGGTTCGTGCCCCCGTTTGCCGAGACGGTCCGCGAGGTGCGCAGCCTGACCGACGCGCCGGTCGTTGTGGGCGGCGTGGGATTCTCGGTTTTCGCGGCCCGCGTTATGGAAGCGACGGGCGCGGACTTCGGCATACGCGGCGACGGCGAGGCCGCGGTCCCGGCGCTCAGCCGCGAACTGGACGGCGACCGACGCTTCGACCGCGTGTCGGGCCTCCTCTGGCGCGACCAGGGCACGCTCCATGCGAACCCGCCGGCGTGGCCCGACCGGGTGAGGCTGCCGACCGCCCGGTCATGGATCGACAACGCCGCCTACTTCCGCCGAGGCGGACAGGGGGCCGTTGAGACCAAACGCGGGTGCCCCCGCCGATGCCTGTACTGTGCAGACCCGGTGGCCAAGGGGCCGGCGTCCCGCCTGCGCGATCCGGACGAGGTGGCCGACGAGGTCGAGGCCCTCGTTGCGCAGGGCGTGGACGTGTTGCATCTGGCGGATGCCGAGTTCAACGTGCCGGGCGACCACGCCCTGGCTGTTTGCGAGGCGTTGGCAGCACGCCGCCTCTCGGGCCGCGTCCGCTGGTACGCGTACCTGGCGGTAACGCCGTTCGACGCGGCCTTGGCGGTAGCGATGCGGCGGGCGGGATGCGCGGGCATCGACTTCACGGGCGATTCGGCCTCGGACGCCATGCTCGACACGTACCGGCAGCCCCATCGCTCGGACGACCTGGCCCGGGCCATCCGCCTCTGCCGCGAGCACGGCATCGCCGTCATGGTGGACCTTTTGCTGGGCGGTCCGGGCGAGACGCCCGAAACGCTTGCCGAGACGGTCGCGTTCGTCAAGGCCGCCGGGCCCGATTGTGCGGGCGCGGCGCTGGGCGTCCGTGTGTATCCGGACACCGGGATGGCCGAGTGGCTCAGCCGGCAGGGGCCGCTCGAAACGCACCCCGGCCTGAGGCGGCGATACGACGGGTCGGTGGACTTCTTCCGGCCGACGTTCTTCATCGAACCGGGGCTCGGCGAGCGGCCGGCGGCCCTTGTGAAGGACCGCATCGCCAGCGACCCGAGTTTCTTCGAGCCGGCCGAGGACGTCGGCGATGGAGAGTCCCGCGGTTACAACTACAACGACAACGCGCCGCTCGTGGATGCCATTGCCCGCGGCGAGCGGGGGGCGTACTGGCACATCCTGCACCGCTTACGCATGGGCGACGTCAAGGGAGGTTCTTCGTCATGACCCACCGCTGCCAAAGGCTGACCGCGTTTGTCCTGGTGTGCCTTGTGCTTACCGCAAACGCCCTCGCCGCCGAAGGTACCGAGAAACGCGCGACCGTTCGCCTCTGGCCAAACGGCGCACCCGGCGCCAAGGGCGACGGCCCGGAGGACACGCCGCGCCTCACGCCGTACCTCGCGGGGGGCGAGGCCGTCCGGGGGTGTATCGTGGTGTGCCCCGGCGGCGGGTACGCGGGCCGGGCGGGCCATGAGGGCGAGCCCATCGCCCGCTGGCTGAACACGGTCGGCGTCTCGGCGTGTGTTCTGGACTACCGCGTCCGGCCGTACCGGCACCCGATTCCGCTCGGCGACGCCCAGCGGGCCATCCGCACGGTTCGCCATCGGGCGAAGGCGTGGCGGATCGATCCGACGCGCGTGGGCATCCTGGGTTTCTCGGCGGGCGGGCACCTGGCGGGGTCCGCCTCGACCCTTTTCGACGCAGGTGACTCCCGCGCCGCCGACCCCGTGGACCGCCAGTCGTGCCGGCCCGATGCGGCCATCCTGTGTTACCCGGTGCTCACGTTCGGCGAGTTCCGGCACGACGGCTCGATGCGGAACCTGCTGGGGCCGGAACCCGACCCGGCGCTTCGCGCGCGGCTCAGCCTTGAGACGAGCGTGACGGCCAAGAACCCCCCCACGTTCCTCTGGCACACGAGCGACGACCCGGTCGTCCCGGTCGAGAACAGCCTGCTCTTCGCCGCAGCCCTGCGAAAGCACAAGGTGCCGTTCGAGTTGCACGTGTTCCCGCACGGCCCGCACGGCATGGGGCTTGCGACGAGCAAGCGCGGCCAGAAGGCCCCGGAGGTCCGACAGTGGACCGACCTATGCGCCGTGTGGCTGCGCGGCCTCGGTTTCGCCGGCCCGTAGCATCTGCCGACACGGTTTGACCTTCGGGCCGGCCGGGACGGTTCGTATCGAAAAGGAATGCCATGCATCGAGTCATGAGTTTGGCCATCGTGGTCTGTGGGCTTGTGCTTTGGGCGGCGCCCGCCTCGGCCCTCGTGATCGAGGCCGAAGACGCCCCCATCCACACGGCGGGGAATCGGCAGGAGACGCACTGGAACCTGCATTCCACCGGCGAGGTCGGGGCGCACGTCGCCGTGCCCCAGGAGGCCGCCTACACGGTCGTGGTTCGGGCCGCGGGCACGCCGTGCAAGGGCGTCTGGCCGCTGATGGCCGTTGCCGTGGACCACCAACGCACGGGCGACGCGGTCACGGTAAAGGCCGAGGCGTACGCCGACTACACGTTCCGGGTGCCGCTGCCTGCCGGCGCGCACGAGGTGACGGTGGCGTTTCTGAACGATGCGTACGAGGGCCCCGACGAGGACCGGAACCTGCTCGTGGACCGGTTCACGGTGCAGGCCCCGGACGGCGCGAAGTCGGCTACGCTCGCCTCGCCCAAGCAGGTTGCCGAGCAGGGCGAAGAGCGGGCCCAAGCGGCCCTGAAGCGTGCCGCCCTCGGCGCCAAGCAGCATCGCAAGAGCGGCGCCACCGTTACGGTGCTCCGCAGCGGCAAGCCCGTGGCGGACGCCGCGGTGACGGTTGAGCAAACGGGGCATGCGTTCCTGTTCGGGTGCAACATCTACGCGTTCGACCGTTTCAAGACCGCCGCCGAAAACGCCACCTACAAGCAGCGGTTCGCCGACCTCTTTAATTACGCCACCCTCGGTTTCTACTGGCGGGCGTACGAGCCCGAGCGCGGTAAGCCACGGTACGCGTATACCGACACGGTCGTGGCGTGGTGCCGGGAGCACGGCATCCGGATGAAAGGGCACCCGCTGTTGTGGGGGCACGAGGCGGGCGTGCCGCGGTGGTCCGACGGTCAGCCGGCGCCGGACCTTCAGAAGGCCCGCGTCCAGGAGATCGTGCGCCGCTACCGCGGCCAAATCACCTTCTGGGAGGTCGTGAACGAACCCACCCATTGCCGCCAGGTGCCCGTCGACGGGCCGTACCGGTGGGCCCACGAGGCGGACCCGACCGCCCATCTCATCCTGAATGACTACCTCGTGTTCACGGACGGGAACCCGGTGTTCCAGGCGTTCCTGAAGCAGGCGAAGGCCGACGGCGTGCCGTACCACGGGTTGGGCATTCAGGCCCACGAGCCGCGCACCACGTGGTTCCCCGTGGACCGGGTCCAGCGTATCCTGGACGCATACGCCCGGGTGGGCAAGGCGATTCACATCACGGAGTTCGAGCCGCAGTCGGGCGGCAAGCCGATCGTGGGCGCCCGGCAGGGCACGTGGGACGAGGCGGCCCAGGCCGAGTTCGCCGAGCGGTTTTACCGCGTCTGCTTCGGGAACCCGGCGGTGGTGGCCATTACGTGGTGGGACCTGGCGGATGGACACTCGTGGCTGCCGGGCGGGGGGCTCGTACGCAAGGACCTCAGCCCGAAGCCGGTGTACGAGCGGCTGAGGCGCCTCATTCACCAGGAGTGGACAACCCGTGCCGCCGGCCCGACCGACCGGACCGGCACGTTCCGCCTTCGCGGGTACCACGGCACGTACCGCGTGACGGTGGAGGCGGCGGGCAAGGCCGCAACGGCGGAGTGCGTTCTCCAGAAGGATAAACCGAACGCCTGGACGGTCACGCTGGAGTAGGGGTGTGCCACGGCCGGTCTTGTCCGGCCGTGCTGCATATTGCGGCGGGTGGCATGGCCACGCTTGCGTGGCCATGGGATTTGCGCGGTGGGTACGGAGACCCACCGCGCTGCCTATCTGGGCTGATTGCCGCGGCCTACAGACTGCGGCGTTTCATTATGAACGCCGCGGCACCGGCCGCCAGCAGGGCGAGAGTGGCGGGTTCCGGAATCGTTGCGATGAACGTATCGTAGGCCGCCAGGGTGCCGCCGTCGGCCCCGCCCGCCGTCAGGACGCCCCCGAGGGCGTAGGCGTCGGCGTCGGTGATCCATCCGTCGCCGTTCACGTCGCCGGCGGGGTTGAACGTCTGGTTGGCGTTCCAGAAGAGGGTTTCGAAGGCGGCGACGTCGTCGGGCGCGAACCAGCCGTCGAACGTCAGGTCGCCCAGGCCGCGGCCGAAGATCGTGCTCGTAAAGAGGCCGCCGACCCGCTCGATGCCCACCCGGCCGCTCATCTCCTGCGACACAAGCGTTACGGCGTGGTTGCCGTGCGTGAGGCTCCAGAAGTACTTCTTGAAGAGGTCGCGGTCCATGACCTCGGCCTGGTTGTCGCCGGCGACGAGGGCGAGGACGTCGGCCTCCGAGAGGGCCGCCCCGATGTCGAGCAGCACGTGGACGCTCTCGGCCGTCAGGTCGAGGCAGCGGACGAAGAGGTCGCGGTTCTCGTTGACGCCCGCCACGGGCGGGTCGAACGAGTCGATGGTCATCTCGGGCGGCAGGCGGTCGACGTACAGCGCCTCTTTCCAATCGCGCCAGATTTCCGGCCCCCCGTCGGCCCGGTGCCGATAGCAGCGGACCGTCAGGTAGTGCATCCCCTCCGAGAGGCCCGTCGCGTTGACCGACTGGACGTACGTGCCGTTGCCGTCGCCGCTGGTGTAGCCGGGCTGACGGACGTCGAGGAAGTCGTCGAAGCCGTATGAGGGGGCGCCCGGCGTGACGCAGTCGACGGCGCCGTTGCCGTTCAGGTCGGTGCCTTCGTCGATGCGCAGGAGGGCGGCGTCGCCGTCGGCGTCGGGGTCGCGCAGTGAGTCGAGCCCCAGCAGGCGGACGGCGTAGGTGTCGAGCCGGACCTCGAACGCATCGCCCGTGATGACGCGGACGTCGGCCAGGCGCGTCGTGGCGTTGCGGTAGGCGTTTTCGTCGGCCGAGCCGTCCAGAACGGGCACCGACCCCGGCAAGGTGGCGGCCACGCCCGACAGCGTGAGCGTGCCTTCGGGGGCGGCCAGCCCGTAGATGACGTATCCCTTGCCGTGCCAGTCGCCGTTGGCGTTGGCGTTGCGCGGCACGCGGATGTTGATGTACGTGGGTCCGGCGTAGTAGTCGTCGTACACGGTCACGACTTCGGGGATATCGTTGTAGGGGTCGATGTAGGAATCGGCGGCGTTTCCGGTGAGTTCCACGAGATGGGTGCCCCAGGGCAGGTCGACGCGGACCTTGCGTTCGTCGAATCCGCCGTCGCCGCGGTTCGAGAGGCCGACCATGCACGACCCGCTCCGCTCGAAAACGAAGAGGCCCTGGTCGTCGATCCAGCGTTCCTGGTAGTTGCCGTCGCCGTAGCGGGTGCGGATGTCGAGCAGGGTGGTGATGGTGTTGCCGTAAGCGCCGCCGAGGGCGTCGCTGCGGCCGGGTTTCGGGAAGGTGCTTCGGGCCGTCCCGAACTGTTGGGCGTTGCAGTAGACGACGGCGTTGCCCGGCTGGAGCAGGGTGTAGGCGTAGGCGACGTTTTCGAGAGCCCAGGGGGCCTGGTCGTCGTGGCTCTGGACGAACTGGACGCCCTGCGACCCGTTGTGCAGGCCATCGTCGTGCAGGTCGAGGCTGGCGTTGCGGATGTTCTGCCAGCAGTTCGCGGCGCCGGTGTGCTCCAGATTGCCCTTGAGGGCGAAGTACAGGGGGAAGTCGAGCGTGTCGCGGTTGCCGCCGACGACGCCCGGGTTCGCCGGGTCGATCGTTTTCTTGACGAACGTTTGCAGGTAATCCTGGTTGCCGTCGTACACCTCCGAGAACGAGAACACGTGCCGCTGCTCGCCGTTCAACAGGGTGCGCGTGCTCTGCCGGTAGACGGCCCGGTCGAAGTAATCGAGCGCAAACCCCTCGATGTGCTTGGCGGCATCAATGCGGAACCCGTCCACGCCGACCGTCTGGACGAGCCACTGGGCGTGGCGCATCAGGTACCCGGTCACGTTTTCCTCGACGGGGTCGCCGGCCATCGGGTCGGCACGGTTGAACGGGTAGATGGGGATGTCGCCCTCTCCGGTCATCGGGTCGTAGACCATAATGGGCGTGAGGTTGCGGTCGGGGTAGAAGCGGCGGTTGGCTTCGTCGGGCACGTTCGCGAGTCGCCCGTAGGCGGGCGTCGTGCCGGCGGGGATGTTGTTGGCCTCGCCGGGCACCGGGTGGCGGACGAGCGGAATGTTCGTGCCGTGGTCGATGTCGATAAGGCCGGCCAGGCGGCCGTGCACGTCGCCCCAGTCGTACGCCGAGTTGAAGTCGCCGTCGCTCGTGCCGGACCACTGGAGCACCATGCCCGGGTACCCGCCCGCGTCCTCGAACCCGGGCGTGGCGGTGGTCGAGAACCCGTTGTGGTTGATGATGTAATCCACGTAGTAGTCGCCGAACTTGTGGACCTCCGACACGGTCTGCGTCAGCCCCGTTTCCGTGCCGTACAGGGTGGGGTGGCCGGGGCTGCCCAGATCGAAGCGGTCGTACACGTCGTACCCGACGGAGAAGTCGCCCTGGTCGGCCCGCCCGGGCGGCGGGGTGTAGACGGAGCCGTAGCCGGCCATGAAGATGTCGGCCGACCGGTCTTCGATCGTGCCGTACGTGGTTTCGAAGTACTGGAGGATGGCCGGGGCGGAGACGTCGCGGGCCTCCGCAAGGCGGGGCAGGGTTGCCGAGGCGGCCACGGCGATCAGCAGGACGAGGGCCCCCGTTCGGACGGCGGAGCCGCGGACGATATAACGGTTTCCGGGGGCCATGTACGAATGGCTCCTTCCTGCGCTCCCCCGGCACGTTCTGTCGTGTAATTATGCCTGAAAAAGGGCCTGCGTCAAATCGCACCGGGCCGGCAATACCCGCTGTAATGCCGTTTTGGATCCGGATGTCGGCTTTGCCGTCACCGCCCCGTCGCCGTGGTGACCCTGCCGCCGACGAGCCGCTCAAAGTCGTACGTCTCGCGGGCCGTCTCGAGCAGGCACGCCCAGTCCACGGGCACCAGTTTGCCGAACCGTGTACGGTGATTGACGGTGATGCGGATGGGCTTGGCGAAGTCGAGCCGCTCGGCGGGCAGGTCCACCTGGATTTCCCGCAGGTTGCGGGCCATGACAGCGATGAGGTTCTGGCCCTTGGGCATGCGGACCGTGACCTCGAACCCCTGGCCGCGCCACAGGGCCCGTTTGGCGTTGGGCAGGTCCTCGCGCCGCTGGATCCGCAGAACCCGGCGCTTCTGGAAGTCGAATTCCTCCTTTGCCAAATCCGTGACGCGGACGCACGACGCGCGGCCCTGGTACAGGTGGTGGAAGAGGTATTTGCACTCGGCCGGGAACGGGTCGCGACGGGCCTCGGCCGAGAACGTTCGGATCCGGGCCTCGTCGAGCTTCAGGCCGTGCCCTTGGCCCGGGTACTCAATGCCTTCGAAATGGGCGGTGCTCTGGCCCTTGAACCAGGCGGCCGCCTCGCGCGATAGCGTGCTGATGCCCCGGGACTGCCCGGAAACGATGTCCTTCTCGCCCCAGTGGGCCTGGATGCAGAGGGTCAGCACGTTCTGCAGGAATACGATGGCGCCGTCGCTGCCGGCCTCGGTGAGCGGCCAGGAGGCCATCGGCATGGCCCCCGCCCAGTGGGTCGGCGAGAACAGAACGGTGCCCCAGGTCGTGTACCCGCCGCGGCTGTACCCCGTGAGGATCGTCCGGTCACAGTTAACGTTGGCCCGCCGCCTTACGTCGGCCAGAACGTGAAGCGGGTACGCGATGGTGGTTCGGTCAACGCGATAGACGCCCGGTTGGGGGCTGTCCGGGCCGGCGACCAGGTACGAATCCACGTCCGGGCCAAGAAGGCGCTCGATTCGCCTCAGGGCGTTGGCCCCTTTGCCGCCTGCGCCGTGGCAGGTTACGATGAGCGGCAGCCCCGCCGGCGCCTTCGGGTCGTACCCATCCGGGACGCGGAGCACGTAGTGGACGGGCGGGACGGCCGCGTCGCCCGGCGTCGTGAACTCGTGCGTGCCGGGAGCCAGCGGATCGCGCGGGGCCGTTTCGTGCAGCATCCGCCTGACGGCGCTCCAGTCGGACGGGGCGACGGCGCCGAACTGTTCGGCCAGGGTGCGACGCGCCGCTTCGTCGGGTTCGCGGAAAAAGCGGTAAAGCACGTCGCGGGCGGCAGCGGTGTCCGTTTCGGCCGTCGCCGCCTCAGACGGCGCCGGCTCAGCGGGATGCCCGGCGAGCACGAACCCGGCCGCCAGCAGCAGGAGCCATGAAGCCGGTACCGCGTTGGTCCAGTTGCCCACGGTTGTCCCCTCGCATCGTTCGGCGTGCCGACGCTACCGTAACGTAGCGGGGTGTGGCGTTCAAGTAAACGAAGGCCAAAGAAGTGGCCCCACTCTCGGGTGCCACCGATTGCTTGTCAATCGGTGCCGGCCGCCTGTGGCACACGGTTTGACAAGCAAACCGCGGCACCCC
>Ga0272441_10004386_pt1 | contig 25618 bp, 29 predicted proteins | sample SSMProp6N_FD_193582 | JGI IMG/M metagenome (GOLD analysis project Ga0272441, IMG submission 193582) | Marine sediment archaeal communities from Little Sippewissett salt marsh, Falmouth, MA, United States - SSM-Prop-6N | ecosystem: Environmental > Aquatic > Marine > Wetlands > Sediment ...
ATTAAAATGGTCTATCTCCCCCCTGCTTTCTTACGAAAGCAAACGGGGGGATTAATTCGGCCATATGATTTAGTTTCGCTCGCGCTCTCTAAATCATGGCCTCATTAACAATTGAGCTACGGGCGCACATCTGTGTATAAAGCCGGTGCTTCAGGCTATAAATTAAAATGGTCTATCTCCCCCCTGCTTTCTTACGAAAGCAAACGGGGGGATTAATTCGGGACGGTTCTCGCTCCAAAGATTAATTCGGGACGGTTCTCGCTCCAAAGCTAAACCTGTCCCCGCTCCAAAGCTAAACCTGTCCCCTTCCTCCTGCGGAGGAACCTGTCCCCTTCGTCCTTCGTTTCGTCGAACCTCTTTCGTCGACCCTCCGGGGTTCGACTTTTTCCACGTCACTGCCCCAGTCTGAGTTCGAAATCGCTCACGCCGTCGTTTAAAATAACGTAGTTTTCCCTTATTTCAACTATCACTGTATTTGCGTCAACCCTATCGCCCGCCTCCATTATACTACCGTTTATAAGCGCCTTGGGGGCCTTCTCGTCCCAGACAATGCCGCTTAACTTAAGCGTGGATACCGCCTTCACGGGCATTTTTTTCGGGACAAAAGGGTTGCGGCCCCAAAAAGTGAAATTTGTCTCTTTGGCGGAGCGAAGCGGCGGAATAAAGCGCTCCCCGGAATGCCCGGCCCCGCCCGATATCGCGTCTCCCGCGGCAGGCGAGCCCTTTCTCGCCGACGGGGCGGATGTTATTCCGTAAACAAGGCTTAAAAAGGCCGCTATCGACAAGACAATCAACGCAACAATCTTCTTATTCCGCATTTTCTTTCTCCGAAAGATAGATATCCACCGTCAGGGACGTCATAAGCATGGAGGCGTCTTCTTTATGAGGCGCCACACTAAAATCTTTTACTTTGAATAATCGCCCCAGTTCATCCAGTGATCCGAGGAATGCCCCCAACTTTTCATATGTTGACTCCAGATCCACATCCACCGGCACTATCTTACACCGAACGTCTTTTTTGATCCTGCCGGGGCTTATTGAAACAAAATTCACGCCTTTTAAGCGGCCATGCGCGGTTAATTCATCTATTGCCCGGGAGATATCCTCTTCATCCGTAAGTATTTTGTCTTCGCCCGCGCCCCGTGCGGCCTTTACAATATTTCGCCGCTCGATTGCCCGAGCCTCGGCCGATTTACATTCGGAATAACTCTCGTTTAATTTCCTTATAAGCGGGGCATAAGCCGTAAGATACAACCCCAAAGACGCGATTACGGCCGCTGATATCGCCACTGCCAGCTTTTTCTTTTGCATCTCGAATATATCCATTATGCCCCTTATGCCATATCCGCGGACGGTTTCCCGCGGCGCCCTAAAGAAAAATCAATCGGCGCGGAATCTAAGCTGAAACTCGCTGCCGGATCCTTCCCTCAGGTCTCTGCTCTTAACAAGCTCCACGTCATTAAATATGCCGTTTTCCAGAGTAAATATGAAATTCGAAATAACCTGTTCGCTGCTTCGCGATTCCGCGATGCCCTTTACGGTAATAACGCCGTTGTGCACGCTGAAAACGGTAAGATACACGCTGTCCGGGATAACATTGCTCAATTCCTTAAAGACATCCTCCCAGTGCGGCTCATCCGCGAGCGCCCTGCCGGCTAAATAACGCGCCTCGGCCTTTTTTAAATGCGGCTCGAGTCCGTTAAGCTCCATACGCGCGGCCGCAATCCTTTTTTTAAAATTATTCAATTGGATCCTCATCCCGGCAAAAGTAAAGGCAAGCGTGAGAATAACCGCCGCGGCCAGGGCCTCTACCACGCCGCGTTTAAGGACGTTTTTCTTCTCTTCCTTAATCTCCCGCGGAAGAAGGTTCACGCCCTTTGCCCCTGAGAAAACCGCGCCTACGGCCAAATCCATACGATGCGAAACCCCGTTTTCCCCGCCCGCCGACTTTTCATCCGGCCCAAGGCCCTCCAGGACATTACCTAATCTTACTTCAATGCCCAGGGCCTCCGACACAAAACCGGTGAGCCCTTTCAATGAGGCGCTCCCTCCGAATAATACAATCCGGTCTATGCCGCCGCCCTCTCTTTCCTTATAATAATTGAGGCATCTGTCTATCTCACTTATCATATTTTCCAGAGGCGCTCTCAACATAGAGAGTATCTGCGATGAGGAAATTTTGTTATCTATAATCCCCGATTCTCCTTCGGGCGGTATACCGATTTCTCGTTTTATTTTTTCCGCCTCTTCCGGGGTGAGTTGGGTCTTTCCTATGTCAGAGACCAGGGCGCCGGTCAGCGCCTTTGTAAAATCGTCTCCGGCCACCGGTATCTTGCGGCTAAGCATCGGCTCTTTCCCTCTCATAATAAGTAATTCCGTATACCGCCTGCCTATATCCAGAAAACATAATACCGCGCCTTCTCCGGCATACTGATCTTCCGCCAGTTTCTGCAGCGCATAGGAAGACGGGATGAAGGATGCCGGCCTTATACCCGCCTTCGCCAGCAACGACAGGTGCTTGTCCACCGTCGCTTTAGGCGATGTGGCGATTTCTATTTCATATTTCCTGGCGCCATTTTCAACGGTATCTTTCAAGACCTCGAAGTCCAATGATGAGCCTTCCAGCGGAAACGGAAAATAATTTTTCGCCTCTAACTTTATACCCTCGCCGAGTTCCTTTTTCGGCATATAGGGCACCTCTTCTTTCTTGATCGCCGTCATAGGGCAGTTGATATTCGCGATAATTCTGCATTTCCCGGCGTCAGAGCCCTTGATCAAATCTTTCAGCGCCGATACTATTTCTTTTTCGCGCAGGGCGTCATTATCGGTATGTTTGATTTCCTTAATATCGGATTTTATAAGGCGCCCGCCGCCCTCAAACTTCCTGAATTGCACCATCTTCACGGAAGCCGTTCCGATATCCAGCCCGATAATATAATCCTTATCAAAAACTCCCATTGCCCTCTTCCTCGTTTCTTTTTTACTTTACCAAGATGTTATAAATTCGCCGCGGCCAAGGATCGTGCTCGCTCCGCCGGCTATGCTGTATGACTCAAGCTCGTTCACTTCGGGCTTGTTTCCGTTGACGTTGAACATGAGATACCGCGCAGAAACGGCGTCGAAATCCACTATCCCGCCGGGCGACTCTACTGGATTCGTCACTGCCTGATAAACGGCATCGTCTTCGGAACACTCTATAGTATATGAATCGATTTTGTTTCCCGTATAGATAATCCTGTCAAGTGTGGCAGAATAGCCGAAAGCCAGCTTGAGCCACGAGCCGTTATTGACCGCCGATTTCCACTTAGTACTACTTTCTCCGTCATTTGCGTGATCGGCCGTATTGGCGCCCTGCTCCGAAGAAGCCGAAGCCGCCGCCCCTGACGAAAAGTTAATAAGTTCTGTTGTGACCGGTATATCGCTCTCAACAATCCGCCTTTTAGCGACGGGATTATTGTCATCGGGAATATAGCCGTCCGAGGTAATCGTATATGTATCATCGCCGTTATCAAAAGTGGTAAGGGTGTAAGTCCCTTCCCCGAAGCTTATATCCTCCTGGCCCCATCCGGCGGCTTCTTCCCCTTCGGTTAACGCCCATCTGGCCTTAGCCAGCCCCGCCTCCGCTATGTAAAAGGCCTGCATATCGGCTAACGCGGCGCCGGATGTGGTAATCTCATCCCTGACCATAGTTAAAAAAGCAAACGCTATAGCGCTTAACGTAATCAGGACTATAAATACAAATATCAGCGCGGCGCCTTTTTCCCATTTAAACAGTTTCATCTCGACTCTTTTGTCCGTAAGTCCTCTATAGCCCCTGATTTCTGGTGTAAACGCCGGAACTTAAGGTAATTGCCTCGCCGCCTTTATTTAAGTTTAAAGATATGACTACAATTCTGATGTTATCGCGCTTTCCCTGAGAGGCGGTATCTTGCGGAAGAGTCATAACATCATCGTACAAATCGCGATAAGAAAGCGCAAATGTCTGCGCGTCGAACGTCAAAACCGTCTCTATAGAGCCGGCCTTTCTAAGGAGAGCGGTGTCTTCCAGGACGAAGCTTATTTCCTCCTCTCCCGCGGCATCGGCCCAAAAAGTTATTTCATCCTCATTCGCGGCCCTTATACTATACGCCTGGCTGAGTTCTCTGGTCATCTTCTGTATAGCCAAACTTCCATCCTGTCTGATGGCGGCCCTATTTTTTCCGGAACCCCAAGTCCTCAACCCCGCCGTAAAGCTCCAGAATACAGCGACGGTAAGAATGGAAAAAAGGGCTATAACGATGGTGAGCTCTATTAAAGTAAGGCCTTTTCTCATTTTAATTCCCCGATAGATAACTCTTTAAAGGAACGCTTACCTCGTCGCCTTTGAATGTCCAATATACGGTCACAGTAACTTCTTTAAGGTCGCTCATATCAGGGTCAACTTCCGGCGCGGTTACCTCGACTTCTCTCTGAAAAACAGGAAAACCGTCTATGGCGGCTTTGGGCTCATCGACAATTTCCGCAAAACTCAAATTCCTGAGCTCCTCCATCTTTTTCCGCGCAAGGCCCGTCGCTGTGGCCGTATTTTCCGCGTCTACGGAGACAACTAAGGCGGCGCCAAACAGGGCCGTAACTGCGACAACGCCTACTGTAAAAATAACAACGGCTATCAGTGCCTCTAAGAGGCTGAATCCGCGCTTCACGGCTGAGCATCCTGACCCGCGTTAGACGCATAGATACAGCTCGCGCCGCTGGTTTCGACGACCGCGTCGTCGGTAATTGTGGCGCTGCCGTTCCCGGACGGCCCTACTGAATAAATAACATAATATTTATTATTTGTCCCGCCCCTGAGATAACCGTAACTACCCGTACCGAACGGATCATCGGGAATAGCGCCTACGATTAAAGGCGTCTCGCTTGTAAGCGCGCTAAGAGCACTGGGATAGGCATTGCTATTATGGATGTAGTAGCTTTCCACGGCCGCCTGAAGGGTCCTTAACTCGCCCTTTGCCTTCGCGATGTTTCCTTCGTCCTGCATTCCCTTAAAACGCGGAAGGGCTATGCCGATCAAAATGGAAATCACCGCTATTACTATCAGAAGCTCGATTATCGTAAATCCTTTTCTCATCCCCATCCTCCTTTTTTAACGCGCCCTTAACTTTACACTTTCAACGACGTTGAAAGTGTAAAGTTAAAGGAAGTAGCGTTAGTGCCTAAGTATATTGATCATATCAAAAATGGGAAGAAGCATGGAGGCCATAATAAAGCCCACCATACCTCCCATTATAAGCAGAAATATCGGTTCGATGACGGCGGTCAGTTTTTTTATGGTATATCCCGCGGCCATATCGTAAAAATCGGATATCTTGTTCAGCATCACCTCCAGCCTGCCGCTTTCCTCTCCCGCGAAAATCATCTGTGTAACATCGGCCGGAAATTCCCCGCTTATCTTTAGGGTCTCGGATATGTTTTCACCTCTTTCCACCGCTTTGCGCGCGTTTGCGATAACACGCGCCAGAACCTCATTCTGCGCCACATCTCTGGCTACATCCAAAGAGCGCAATATGGGCACCCCGCCGGCCACAAGCGTCCCCAAGGTCCTGGCGAATCTGGATATGGCCGATTTGCGATGCAGGGAGCCGAAGACCGGAAGCCACAACTTAAGTCGGTCCATCTTGAGTTTCCCCGATTTTGTGCCCGCGTAATACGTTGTCGCCAGCCAAATAACAAGGCCAAAAAGTATAAACGAATACCAAAAATGCTTGATGGCCATGCCGATGACGTACAGGAAGCGGGTAGGCGCGGGCAGGCTTATGCCGGCCTTGGCGAAAATCTCCGAAAACTGGGGAATGATAAACGTTATTATAAAAAGGGTAACCGCTATGCCGGCGCAAAGAAGTATCAAAGGATAAAAAAGCGCGCCTTTGATCTTTTGCTTTAAATCCTCCTCGCGCTCCGAAAACTCGGCGAACTTCGCTAAGACACTGTCCAGTTTTCCACTGGCCTCTCCCGCCTTTACCATATCGACAAAAAGCCGGGGAAATACCGCCGGATACGCCGACAACGCCTCGGATAACGTAGCGCCTCCTTCCACACCCCTGGCCGCGCTTCCCACTGCCTCATTTAATTTTTTATTCTCGATCTGCCTCTCCAGGGTCTTTAAAACAGTCAATATGGAGATACCGGAGCCCAGCATATTGGAAAACTGGGCATAAAAAAGGATCATATCCTCGCTGCTTACCTTTCTAAAGCCCTCGAAGAGCGTTTCCGCCTTAAGCCCGGCGCGCGCCTCGGCGACATACGTTGTCATATATCCCATCTTACGAAGTTTATCCACGACTTCTTTTCTGCCGCCGGAGGCAATGGTCCCTTTGACCGGCTTTCCCGCCGCGTCCCGCGCTTTATAAACATATGTCGGCATTACTCCTCCTGTGTTACTCTCAGGACTTCCTCTACCGTGGTCAGGCCTTTTTTGACTTTTTCTATTCCGTCTTTCATGAGCGTGACCATGCCCGCTTCGCAGGCATGCTTTCTGATGTCCTCAATGTGGGCCTTGGAAACCGCTAAATTACGGACCTCCTCATCCACGACCATCAATTCAAAAATAGCGATCCTGCCCTTGTACCCCGTATTCATACATTTGGGGCAGCCCTTCCCTCTGTAAAAATCGATTTTTTCTCCTCCGCTCAAGCCGATGCTCCTCAATACCTCATCGGAAGGGGTATACTTTTCCCTGCATTCGGGGCATATGAGCCTCAAGAGCCTCTGCGCCAATACCCCTATAACGGAAGATGATACTAAATACGGTTCGACCCCTATATCGATCAACCTTGTTATGGCGCCGGGTGAGTCATTAGTATGAAGCGTGGAAAATACAAGATGGCCCGTTAGAGCGGCTTGAATGGCAATCTCGGAGGTCTCAAAATCCCTGATCTCACCCACCATGATAACGTCCGGATCCTGTCTCAATATCGAGCGCAGGCCGTTTGCGAAAGTCAGATTGACCTGCGGATTCAGCTGGATCTGCCTGATGCCCTCAAGCTTATACTCCACGGGGTCTTCTATAGTAATAATATTTTTCTCGACTGTATTTATCTTATCCAGCGAGGCGTAAAGAGTGGTGGTCTTACCGCTGCCCGTCGGGCCCGTAACTAAAATGATACCGTGCGGCCTGAAAATAAGTTTTTGATACTTTTCCAAAACCTCCTTAGAAAATCCTATTTGCGAAAGCGGCATGAGCGCGCCCGATACGTCTAAAAGGCGCATTACGATGTTTTCTCCGTATATCATGGGCACGCAGGATACACGGACATCGATCTCCCTGCCCTCCATATTTATGCGGAATCTTCCGTCCTGTGGCGCCCTTCTCTCGGCAATATCCAGGTTTGCCATTATCTTCAGCCTTGATATTATGGCGGATTGAAGATGCTTGGGCGGCGAAGAGACTTCGTGCAACATGCCGTCCAGCCGGAACCTTGTCTTAAGGGCATCCTCTTCCGGCTCTATGTGGATATCGCTTGCCCCCTCGCGGATCGCCTTCATAATAATCAGATTCACCAATTTTATGACCAACGGCTCTTCGGCTATCTGCTCAAGTTCCTTAAGTTCTATCTCGTCGTGGGATTTTTCCGTCGTAAATTTTTCGGCGTCGATGGCCTTTATCATATCTTCCAATGTGCCCTTTGCCCCATAATGCTCGTCCAGCGCCTTTTTTATTTCCGTCTCCGTCGCTACCGCCGGTTCGATCGTCAAATTGGTCTTCATCCTTATTTCGTCAAGGGCGAATATATTCCAGGGATCAAGCATGGCGCACGTAAGGCGATTACCTATTTTTAAGACAGGCATAAGCTTGTGCTTTCTGGCCAGGGCCTCCGGAATCAGCTCGACTACCTTGGGGTCTATCAAATAGTTGTTTAGCTCTATTCTGGGCAGGTCCAACTTACTGCTTAAAAACGCCACAAGGTCTTCCTCGGATATAAATCCCATCTTGACCAAAACCATCCTCAGGCCCTGGCCCGTCCGTTTTTCCTCATCATGGGCCTGTTTAAGCTGCTGAGGCGTTATAATGCCTTCTTCAACCAGGCTTTCGCCCAATGATCTTTTCTGTCTTTTAACCATTCTAGATCACTCCTTCAAGAGCTCTTTTACCTTGCCCAGCATCGTTTTGTATTCAAACGGTTTTTCTATATACGCGTCGGCGCCGATCTCTTCCTGCCATATTTTTTTATCGGCGTCCTTAGCCCGGGCGCTAAACATAACTATTGGGATCTTGTTATACCTTTTGTCTCTTTTTAAAAGGGTGCATACCCTATATCCGTCCATTTTTGGTAGCATAATGTCTAAAATTATCAAATCAGGGTTTTCTTTTTTGGCCTTTTCAAAACCTTCTATACCGTCATACGCGCTTATAACCTTATAGCCGCTTTTTTCCAGCCGAAAGGAAGCGGTTTTAACCATGTCTTTTTCGTCATCGACAACTAAAATTTTTTTACCGGCCATTATTTTTTTCTCCTGCCCGCGGCAGCGGCAATCTCCTTCTCCGCCATGCTTATGGCCGCCCGCAGTGACGATTCCGTGGAAGCAAAAAGGCTCATCTTGGGCACATAGGCGCTTACGCCCAAGTTTTCGGTACCTTCGATCGACTTTTCATCCGGAAACGCGGTAAACATAATAACGGGTACTACTTTGTCGATTTTTCTTATTTCCTCAAGCGCGGTTACGCCGTTCATCTCAGGCATTATATAATCCAAAACGATTATGTCGGGTTTCTCGCGCTTAACGGCATCAACGGCCCGCCTGCCGTTTGGCGCCTCGATTAAATCATAGCCCCATTCTCTTATCCTTTTACCCATTACAAGTATAAGGTCTTTCTCGTCATCGACAAGTAAAATTTTCTTCTTCATCGCGCGCTCCTTATTCTATGAACCGCTTTACTTTTTCCAAAAGTTCTTCGGGTTTAAACGGCTTTATAAGATAACCTTCCGCCCGATATTCCTTCGTCTTTTGCTCGACGACAACCGCCGAACTTGCCGTTAGAAAAATAACCGGTATGTCTTTTAACCGTTCGTCGCTCTTTAGCATCCTGCATAACTCATAACCGTCCATAACCGGCATACGCAAATCCAAAAGTATCAAATCCGGTTTTTCTTTTTTAGCCAAATCAAGCGCCTCCCTGCCATTGGCCGCCGTCATAACAGCGTAACCCGCCTTGTCCAGCCTGAACGCCACGAGTTTGAGTATATCTTCCTCGTCATCCGCTATCAACACTTTTTTTCTCATGTTAACCTTTTCCTCGCTTTTAAAGGCAAGATAAAATGAAAAGTCGCTCCTCTTCCAAGCTTTGACTCCACCCATATCTTTCCTCTTTGCCTGTTAATAATCTCTTTGGAAATAGCCAGGCCGAGCCCTGTCCCGCCCGTTTTTCTATCCTTGCCTGTCTTGAGCTGTTCAAACCTTTGAAACATCCTCGGTAAATCTTTTTTTCCGATCCCCGGGCCTGTGTCCTTCACGGAAACCCGCGCAGCATTATCTTTTGCGTCTTTTCTCGTAGTAATCGTGATGCCGCCTATTTCGGTGAATTTTATAGAATTGCTGACGATATTAGCAAGCACCTGAAGTATCCTGTCATAATCAAACTTTAGTTTGGGCAAACTCTTATCGAGCTTGACGTCAATGGTTAAGTTTTTCGCCTTTGCCGCGGATAACATCTGCTTTCGGACCTCAAGAACGGCTGTGTTTATATCGTTCTCCAGCATGCGAAATTCGAATTTTCCCGATTCCAACTTTTGAAAATCCAGGATATCGTTAATAAGGCGGGCGAGCCTGTCCACGTTTCTTTTCGCCGTCTCCAGAAAATCTTTTTGCTCGCCGCTGATCCTGCCCGTGGTCCCGTCCAGCACAATGCTGATACCCTCTTTTATGGCAGTCAATGGCGTCCTTAACTCGTGAGATACCATGGAGGTAAAATCCGATTTTATTTTTACGGCATCTTCGAGCTTTTTAGAATATTTGTCGAGAGTATCTTTTGCCTCCGAAAGATCCTCCAGCATATTCAAGCTGGCGGCTTGGGCGTCAGCTAAATCTTTTGTGCGCTCTTTAACTTTGCTGTCCAGGCCTTTCGATATTTCCTCAAGTTCTATATTTTTTTTCACTATTTCGTCCTGTCTTGCCTCCAGCTCTCTTTTCGCGTAAGCCAGATATTCCGAAGCGGCCTCCTGCCTTCTATATAACAAGATCGTCCCGCCACCGACGCCCAGGACCGGCCATACATAGCTTAATACCTTAAAAAGGTGCGAAATATCGAATTGGGCGTCATACAAAGCCCGCGAACGGACCATATATAACTGAGTAAGCACGCCAAATATAAGCGAGGCCACAAGCGACCAGTGAAACGGGTCCTTATTTTTAAAATACAACTTCACGTATAAAAATACGGCTAACAGATAAAACAGGCCTGCCGCCAAATCCGCCGGGCGAGTTATAATCCGGTTTGAATATATAAACCGTGGGAGAGGTATCCTTACCGCCAAGTAGGTCGCCAGCGCCCCTACTGCCAGCGCAATAATGCCGTAAATAAACAATTCACCTTTTAATCTTGGTACCTTGCGTTTTTTGCTCTCAAAAGCGGCCCCTATAATAAACATAAGCACTAAAGCCATTCTTCCCGCCGTATAAGTAGCGGGAATAAATTTCTCATATCCGGCCAAAGGGCTGCCGAATCGCGCAAGAGATATGATTCCGTGCACCAAATCCTCGGCCCCCGCGATAAGGAAGCCCAGTCCCACTATAAGATACAACTTGTCGCCTATGGCAAAAAAGTGCGTCAATATCATAACGGCGGCGCAAAGGGCAAATAAAAACGCCGCTATCTCGATACTGCCATGCAGGTCCGGCCCGCTGCTCCATTCGAATCCTGTCGCGAACGGATATATCAATAAGGGGACTATCAATAGCGACAACCAACTTGCATATATAAAAATCTTTTTCACGCGAGGCCTTCTGTTTTTTCAACTTTTAGAAGGAAATACCCCATTCGGATTTTTACGCCATTCCCTTATCGCGCCTTTTCTGTTTTTCCTCAAGATCCCTGATTTTTTTCTTAAGCTCGCGCATTTTGAGCTCTCTGCCCACTGCGACTTTATTAAATCTTTCCAACTCGTTCATATTTTCCCTCAATACGCCCTCGATCCTCCTGCGCTCGGCAATCTCTTTATTCAAGACGCTTATTGAGGTAGTGCTATTTTTTAGTTTTCCGGTCATTTCGTTAAAAGCCTCCGCTAAATCCTCGATCTCATCATTTGTCTTTACGTCCATCTTATAACCGAATTCCCCCCTGCCGAGCCGCTCTATGCCGGCGTGCAGGCGTTTTATGGGAATCGTGAATATGCCGCCGAAAATAAACCCCGAGAAGACCGAGACTATCATCAGGCTTAATACGACTGTGGCAAACTGCAGCATCAATTCATTCAGCGGAGCAAACGCTTCTTTTGTATCTTGAACTATAAAAATTTTCCAGCGCATCCCCCGCTTTAAAAGCAAAGGGTGATTAATATCCTCGTACGCTACAAAAAACGGCCCTTTGTGGATATGCGGGCAGGTTATTATAGCCCATTTATTTCCCTTTTTTGGCAACGCGTGAAAATCTCTTTTGTCGATAAAGTGCGTTGTCATAGGTTTAATACCGTGGTGGGATAAAATGTAATTATTTTCATCCACCAAAACAGCGTGGCCGGTGGAGCCGAATTTAAAGCTTTCTAAAGGAGCAAAAAAACGTTTAACGTTTAAGAGGGATTTGCAAACACCTATTACTCTGCCGGAGACGTCCCGTATTGGAACGGCCATGGGCAAGCTTAACTGATTGCTGGACTCATCAAATTCTATATTGCCTATAAAAACCTTGCCTTCTCCGTTATGAAAGGCCTCCTGCCACCACTCCTCGTCAGCCTGATAAAAATCGCTTGTCTTGCCTGATGACGCCACAAGGCCGCCGAATTTATCCGTCATAAATACTTCGCCGATGCCCATATCCTTCTTTACTATCATTTTAAGCCTATTGCTTGAGCGATTGTTCAGGTACTCATCGGCCAGTGGGTCGCTTTCTGAAATACCGGGCCATTTTTCGTCCATTTCGCCGAAATAATCCCCGATGGCCTCTTTTTCCATCCCCGCGTATTTCATATTGCATTCTTTAACGCTCTTTACGCGTAAAGAATTGGACATGTATATCTCCAAATCCGATATCTCTTCCTCGATGATCCTATTCATAGATTCATTGAGCAGGTATGCTATTTTTAAATAGTCCTCGCTTATAGTCCTGCGCAATAAATGAAACCCGAAGAAATACCCGAGAATCACGCCTATGGAAGCGACAACGGAAATAGATAAAAAAGTCATCAGCGCGGTCTTGTTTCTTATCCCCATTCTGCGCTTACCCTGCATTTTTCTCTCCCTCCAGCAGCCTTTTTATATCCTCCAACAGCGCCTGGGGTTCGAATGGTTTCGTTATGTAAGCGTCGGCGCCCATTTCTTTTCCCAAATGCCTGTCCTCTTCCTGGGCCTTAGCCGTAAACATGATAACGGGGATTTTGTTGTATCTTGTATCGGCCTTAAGCAGGCCGCAGACCTTAAAACCATCCATCTTGGGAAGCATCAGGTCCAGGATTATCAAGTCAGGACCTTCCTTTTTCGCCTTCTCCAGGCCCTCCTGCCCGTCATAGGCGGTTATCACCTCATAACCGCTTGCCTCCAGCCTCATCTTTATTATGTCGACCAGCTGGCGTTCGTCGTCGATTACCAATATTCTCTTATCGGGCATTTTTTCCCTTCTCTTTCTGAAACGCTATACTTAAAGCGGTTTTTAAATTCGCCTGCGTATCCGTATAGGGGCTTAATTTCGGAATAAAGGCCAGTATGTCCAGTTTTTCCGCATCCTCTATGACCTCTGATTGCGGCTTTACGGTGAACATTATAACGGGTATCTTCATATCCACGGCCCTTATCCGCATAAGAAGCTGGACGCCGTTGACTTCGGGCATTACATAATCTAAAATCGCGGCCGACGGCCTTTCGCGTTTGAACGCCCGCATCGCATCTTCGGCATTTGAGGCGGATACCACCTCATACCCCCAGGACCGTATCTTCTGGCTCATTATATCGAGGAAATCCTTCTCGTCATCCACTAAAAGTATCTTTTTCTTCATTCCGCGTCTTCTCCTTTTAATTGACCATTCCCACCTACGAGGTGGGGATACTTTTTACCTTTGCCCCGCCTCGCAGGCGGGGGACCTATCCTTTTTTTAGTCACTACGACTCCTCGCGCGAGTTTTTTCTTTTGGAATCGTAAAAATAAATTTAGTCCCTTTACCTAATTCGCTCTCCGCCCATATTTCCCCTTTGTGCATCTCAACAAGTCCCTTGGCGATAGAAAGCCCTAACCCGGTTCCCTTTTCCCCCGCGCCCGGCACGCGGCCGAACTGCTGAAACTTGCTGAATACCCTGGGCAAATCGCTTTTGGAGATGCCTATGCCCGTATCCGATACGACGCATTCTATTTCGTCTTTTTTTTCTCTAACGAAAATTTCTATAACGCCTTTATCCGTAAACTTAATCGCGTTGTCGACCAGATTGATAAAAATCTGGTTTATTTTATCCGTATCGGCGTATAGATTTATTTTCTTAAGCGCGTACTCCGCCTTAAGCTCCAGACCCTTTTCTCTCGCCTTGGACTTAAATAAATTAATAGTGCGCGTTATCACACCGGCTACATTAAATTCCTTTTTATTCAATTCAATCTTTCCGGATTCGATCTTGGATATGTCAAGCAGGTTGTTTATGATGCGCGTCAGGCGGTCTATATTGTCCTTTGAGGCCGTCAGCACCTTTTTTTGTTTCTCGTTGATCTCGCCCGGGATCTCATCCATAACAAGATTTATGCCTTCCTTGACGATAGAAAGCGGAGTGCGAAGTTCATGTGAAACAGTAGAAATAAAATCCGATTTCAGTTTATCAAGTTCCCGGAGCCTTTTATTCCTCGCCTCCAATTCCTTATAAAGAAGCTTGATGGCCTTGTTTGTCTTCTCCAGGCCCCATGTCTGGATTTCGAGCTCATTTTTCGCTTCTTTGAGCTCTATTTCCAGCTTTTTCAGTTTTATCGCCGTATTTTTACTCTTGCGTTTCTTCGGTTTCTTCATTTAACCCCTGTTATGCCTCAAGTAAGGCCGGCAACCGCTTCAAGCAGAGGCGCAAAATCACTTGTCTTGGCGCAGTAATCATCCGCCCCCACTTTCCTGGCCTTTACGGCGTCAACCGCGTCAATGGAACCGGTTATGATAATAATTCGCAGGCCGCTCAATTTTTTCGACTCCCTTAACCGTCGACAGGTCTCAAAGCCGTCGATCCCGGGAAGGATGGTATCTAATATGACCAATGCGGGCTTTTCGGAATCCGCCTTATCCAGGCCCTCTTCCCCCGTAACGGCAAAGGATATATCCTGAAATCCGGCCTTATTGAGAAACCTCTTCATGATCTTCTTGTCCTGCTCGTTGTCGTCTATGATCAGTATCCTTTTCTTCATTTTTTGTCCCTTCGCTTGGTGCGGCTGTTGGTATCTTGTTCAGTAAAAAAGGGGACAGGCTACTTTTTCAAATAGGCAGTAAAAAAGGGGACAGGCTACTTTTTCAAATAGGCAGTAAAAAAGGGGACAGGCTACTTTTTCAAATAGGACAAGGCCAGAAAAAGTAGCCTGTCCCCTTTTTTATGTGTCCCCAGTCACGGCTGTTAATGTCTTGGTGCGTTTTTGGTTAAACTGCGCATGGCTTTAGGTGGTTTCTTTACTTACAAAACCCTCGGCCGTGAGCACCTTCACCACTTTTTTCTTTTTCTTTACGACCCCCGTCGGCAAGGTAAAATAAAAAGCGGCCCCTTCGCCCGGCTTGGATTTCACCCATACCTTTCCGCCGTGGTCTTCCACGATACGCTTAACGATACTCAGCCCAGCCCCTGTTCCCTCGTATTCGCTGGCGGTCTGCAGGCGTCGGAATATGCCGAATATCTCATCATGATACTTAGGATCGATTCCTATGCCGTTGTCCTTTACGCGGAATTCATAAAATTCCTCTTTTGTATCGCACCCTATTTCTATTTTAGGGTCCTCTTTTTTATTTTTTGAGGAAAATTTTATCGCGTTATTAATCAGGTTTAAAAATACCTCTGCCATCTTGATGCCGTCGCAGCTGACTGTCGGCATATTTTCCTGAATTCTTAGATCCACTTTATTTTTATCGATGTCAAATTTAACGCGCTCAACGACGGAGGCCACCAGCTCGTTCATCTTTACCCTCTCGTACGGGTTTTTAATCCGCGATATGCGCGAAAGTTCTAACAGGTCATCGATCAACTTTGTCATACGGTTTACGCCCTTGCGAATCTCGCCCAGCTGCTCCTTGCCTTCTTTGCCCAGTTTATCCTTATAGTCCTCCTCGAGAAATCCGGAAAAAGACGAGATCGCCCTCAGCGGCGCGCGTAGGTCGTGGCTGGCGGTATAAACAAAGCTATCCAGTTCCTTATTCGCCTTCTCCAACAATTTTTTCTGATCCTCCAGATTGACTCTTTCGTCCTCTAATTCCGAACGGGCCTTCACGAAACTGTCCGTCATCTTATTAAAAGAAGAGGCAAGCTCCCCGATCTCGTCCCCAGTGGCGATCGCCGCCCTCTCCGACAGGTCGCCGCCGGTAATAATACCGGAAACCCTTGTCAATTCCTTAATCGGGCCCGATACGGACCGCGCTATCAATACCGCCATAACCACTACTACGACTAAAAGTGCCGAGCTAGTCACTACCAGCGCGTTTTTTAAGCGGTTAGCGGAAGCGAATATCTCCGAGGTGTCCATTTTTACGACCATGCCTAAGTTGGAAAAAACCAGGTATCTCCATATCGCAAGCACTTTCTCGCCCCGATAGTCCACGGACTTATCGGAACCGCTTTCTTTTTCAAAAGACCTTTGCACATGCAGCCCTCTATCGGAGCCGATAAGCACCCTTCTTTTAAAAGCGGCCTCGGGATCGAATCTTAGGGGCGTAATAAATACCGCCTCTTCTCCTTTTTTTGCCGCTATTATTGTTTCTCCCGTTCTGCCCAAACCGCTGTAGTCCCCGGTAAGCTCGGAGATGCCCTCATTGCTCATACGGGAGATAACCGTCCCGACAAATTTTCCCTCTCTCAACAACGGTATCGCGATAAAAACGGCCGGTTTGGCGCTATGCCTATGATATTCGAAATTGGATATAGTTGTTTCCAATGAATCGGCCGTCTTGACGAAGGCGTTCGCCAATTCCGAATTCTCATCCAGCGCTATTTCATAAATAGATTCTTTGCGTTCCTCGCCGCCCGCGGAGCATAATATCGTCCCCTCCGAAGAGATGATAAAAAGATCGTCGTAACCGAACAACGCCTGGTAATATACCAAAAGGGGTCTGTACTCTTTAATAAGCGCCTGATACTCCGGAGATTCGACTCCGTTTTCAAGGGCCTTATCAAATTTCTCCGCGGCGGTTGTAAGGTCGGCCATCAGCGAAAGGCGGGCCAGGTTGCCTTCTTTTTCGCGAAAATAGGTCTTTATCTGGTTGGCCTTGTTGTCAGCGACGGCGAGAAGGCGTTTTTCCACCTCTTCCTCAAGGACCCTGCGCGAACTCGTATAGCTCATATAGACCGCGACAGTCAAAGGAATAAGGGCGATAAATAAAAACCACAGTATGAACTTTGTAGTAATCCTCATAGACCTAAAGCCAAACATCGATCAGCCCTTTAAGGTAATTTTTATCCCGCCGGTCAACGCGGCGAAGAAATTATAAAACAGCGCGCCTATCGAAGCCGCGATACCGGCGGCCAGGCCGTAAAAAACACCGAATAACACGCCGAATAAACAATCAAGAAGGACACTGCCGCCAAGCTCGGCCATAAAAGGAAAAATCCGCACAACTCCTCCCGAGGTTACGTCTATTCTAAAGAGATTTCCAAAAAGCCCCATGATAAGGCCTATAAACAAAAATACCCCGCCGTAAAATCTGAATACGCTCCACACCGATATGGATTTCAATTCGACTTCTTTTGAATCGTACATAAATACCTCCGATAGCTTATCTTTTTGCTCCCCTGTATCGTGTAATACGCCGCGCGCCGCGTGATATTGATTTTTATCGTTTTGCGGCCGCCTCGGAACGCTCTTTTTCCATCGTCCTCAACAGGGGGTATATCTTGCCTTCCAGATAAAAGGGCTCTCTTGTTTTCTCTTCGACTACATGCGCCAACATGGCCGACGTCCTCGCGAGCAAAAACAGCCCTACTCCGTAGTGCCTTTTAAATCCCAGGGAAAGCAATATCGCGGCGTTTATGCCGTCTATGTTGGGGTAAAGACCTTTTTTTCCGTATGCCAGTTTCGCAACCTCGTCATATATCTCGATGTACTCGCTCGTGTAATCTAAATCCCGAAGGATCTGTCTTAACCTCTCGGGCCGCGGATCCTTTTTGAAAAGGGGGTGGCCGTAGCCGTAAAGCGTCTCCTTTTTATCCAAAAGAGCTGTGACATAGCGCTCCACATGCTCCCTTACCGAAACATCTTCTTTCCTTGTATTTTTGATATCTTCGTAAATTTCCATCGTCTTTTCAATAGCGCCCACATGATATTCGCCGCCGCCGGCGTATCCGGCCGACAATGCGTGCGAAACTGAGGTACCTGTAGTCGCCGAAAGCCGCGCCAGGAGCACCGTGGGCGGGCTATACCCGAAGCCGCCGTGGAAACTCACCAGAACGGCGTCAAAAATCTTCTTTTCGGTCTCGGCAGGCATCCTGTCAAGCAATATGTGAAAGACGGCCTCGCTGAAGGTAATATTTCCTATAAGGTCATTGATGTCCTTGCCGCGCACATACAGCTTTTCCCTCAAAACGTCCGGGCCGTCTATATCGGCTGTCTTATCATACCTCATATGGCGGAGAAACTTTTTGAGTAAAGACCAGAATTTGATCTCCTTGCTCAACGCGAACATAAAGCCCCCCTCACGTTTTAAGGTATTCCTCTTAATTTAGTATAATTATACCATAGGGAAAAAGGAAGGGAAGGGGAAAAGTGCATAAAAACCGCTCCTGCTTCGTAACCGCCAGTAGGTTACTTGGGGACGGTTCTCGCTGCCAGAGGGGGACAGGTCTACACAAGGCTTATTACAAAACATAGACCAGTCCCCTTCGTCCTTCGGACGAACCTTTAACAACCCCCGGGGATGCACGCTGCTACAAATCGGGCAACCCCGGGGGTTGTATGCACAAATCGGGCAACCCCGGGGGTTGTATGCGCCTCTTTGGACTAAAGCCAAACGTACTGAAGCCAACCCACCTACGAGGTGGGGTAGCCATTGCACGGGCAGGTCACATATACGTATTTCAAAAGTCCGCGGCCCGTATTTTTAACGTCGTGTTCGGTATCGGGAGGTATATAAAGCGCGGTGTCTTTCTCAAAGCCCAATTTCTCGCCGCCTGCCGTCAAAAGTTCGCCCTGTCCCTCAAGCACAATAATGACCTCCTCGAATCCTCCGGTATTGTGCCTGCCTACGTTCTCGCCTTCGGCCAACACCACTTTTCCCGAACGAAGCGCTGAGGCGCTGCCGTATTTCGCGCTGAAAATACGCGTATATTTCTCGTCGGCGCCGAATTTCACCGCTTTAGGCGCCGACCTGCCGGCGGAGGAGTTCATAGGTATCTTTTCTCTTTTAAAAAGGCGACGTATTCCCTGACTCCGTCTTCGAGGGTATAAAAATTCTTCTCGTACCCCGCGCGGATCAGTTTGGATATATCCGCTTCGGTAAAATACTGGTATTTTCCCCTTAAATTCTCGGGCATATCCATATATTCTATCTCTGGCGCCATTCCGAGGGAGTCAAATATCGCCCTTGCCAGGTCGTTCCAGCTGCGCGCCCTGCCGCTTCCCACGTTATATATGCCGCTTTTGTCGCGTTTTTCAAAAAAGAAATACGTGGCCTCGACCGCGTCTTTGACATACAAAAAATCCCTTTTTGATTCGCCGTCGCCGTATTCCTTTCCGTGCGACTTAAAAAGCTTTATCTTTTTCTCCGTTAAAACCTGCTCATAGGCCTTTGCGATAAGACTGCGCATGTCCGCCTTATGATATTCGTTGGGGCCAAAGACATTGAAATACTTCAGGCCTACCAATTTATCCGCGTATCCGTTTTTTATAACCCATAAATCAAAGGTCTGTTTTGAGTTGCCGTATAGATTGAGCGGCTTAAGCTTAAGCGTAGTCTCGTCGCTATCGCTAAAACCAAGCGACCCGTCCCCGTAAGTGGCCCCGGAGCTCGCGTATATGAAACGTATATTTTTTCTGAGTGCGTATTCGGCGAGTTTTCTGGAGTAGTCGGTGTTATTTTTTCTGAAATACTCCGCGTCATTAAACGTGGTGGAAGAACAGGCGCCGAGATGAAAAATGGCCTCTACCGTATCCGGTAGTTTATCGGATAAGACAAGGGAAAGAAAATTGTCCTTATCAAGAAAATCTCTGAATTTCTTGCCCTCTATGTTGCGCCTTTTCGCGGGCGTAATCTTCTCGTCGACGACGATGATATCCGTCAGGGCCTCTTTATTCAATTTCCATAAAAGGCAGCTTCCTATAAAACCCGCTGCGCCTGTTACGACAATCATTTTAAGATCCTTTCCTCGCTCCTGTCAGATACGTTGCGCGCGGCGCGAGTTGATTAAAGAAGTCAGCGCCACGGTATTTACGATATCTTCCGCGCAACACCCGCGCGAAAGGTCGCTGCAGACCTTCTTAAGGCCGAGCAGAGCCGGGCCTGACGCCTTTACTCTTCCCAGGCGTTCCACCGCCTTATATGTTATATTCCCCGCGTCCAAATTAGGAAATATCAGAACATTCGCCCGGCCCTTTAGGGGGCTTTCCGGCGCCTTTCTCTTTTGCGCCTCCGGTATAACCGCGGCGTCAAATTGAAGCTCGCCGTCTAAGATAAAATCGGGCCTCTTTTGTCTTGTTATGACGACCGCTTCCCGCGCCCGGTCTATGGATTCGCCCGCCGCGCTCCCCTTGGATGAATATGTCAAAAACGCTATCTTCGGCTGTATGCCAAACAAACTCTTTAAAAGGTCCCCGCTTGAAGATGCGATACCCGCGAGCTGTTTCGCGCTCGGTGAGGGAATCACGGCGCAGTCAGCAAAAACGAAAAGGCCGTTCTCGCCGTAAGGGCAGTTTTCCGCTTCCATAATAAAGGCCCCCGAGACAACTCCGACGGAGCGGTCTATGCCCAAGTATTTTATCGCGGCCCTTATCACATCCCTGCTCATATAAGAGGCGCCGGCCACGAAGGCATCGGCCGCGCCGTCCCGAACCATCGCGGCCGCGGAACGAAGCGGGTCTTCGCCTGTCCGTACCGGAATAAGGCGGGCAATGCCTTTTTTCTCTATGAAGCGCGCCGCCTCTTTCACCCGCGCGTCGTCGTTTTCCGGAAGCACGATTCGGGCCGGATTTTCCCTGGCCTTCTCTATTATATACGCTGTCCTTTTCATATTAAGTTCCCCACGCGGCGGCTATCTCGCGCCTGATACGGCGCGGATCCGCGTCTATATTGGTCAAAAAATGCCTATGAGCGCGGTTTCTCCTGTAGGGCGGCTGCTCCTTGGGAATGGTGAGATATCTCTCTATCTTTTCCATGGGAAAATTATAGAGAAGCGTTCCATGATGAAGCATATATTTTCTTTTTCTGGCCTGGGCGTTTCCCGAAAATTTTTTTCCGCCGAGCGCCATATCAGAGACCGGCTCAAACGCCGCCCGCACATTTAATCGTCCCAGGGCGGCGCATATCCTGTTTAAAATAATCTCGTAGGACTTTTTTATGTTTTTAAGCAGGGGGTTTCTTCCGTACGAAATGACGAGTGAGTAATTAAGGCATCCCGGGCCCTGTAATACCGTACCGCCTCCTGATATCCTCCGCACCGTTTCGATGGCGTCTTGTTTCGCGTTTTCTATTTTTATATCGCGGCGGGCTTCGGAGATCCTTCCAAGGACGATAAAAAATTCTCTCGCCTCCCAGAACCGAAGGGCCTCCCCCGAGGCGCCGCTTTCGGCCGACTCAAGAAGCGCCCTGTCATACGATATATTTTTCTCGGCCTCCGCGAAAGATATGTCTTTAATTATCATACGCAGCTGCAGTTGAGCTCGCGCGCCGCTTTTACCTCGTCTAGCCTGGATACGGGCATAGCGGCGGGCGCGTTTTTCAGAACGGCCGGGTCGCTCTCGGCCAATCTCGCCGCCTCAAGCATAATTTCCGCAAAACGCTCGAGTGTCTCTTTTGATTCGGTCTCGGTCGGCTCGATCATCATCGCCTCTTTCACGATAAGCGGAAAATATATGGTGGGTGGATGTACGCCTTTATCTATAAGGAACTTCGCTATGTCAAGCGCGTGCACCCCGTTTTTCATCTGTCGTGAGGCGGAAAGCACAAACTCGTGCATACATATCCTGTCATAGGGGATCTGATACGCCCCTTTAAGACGTTTGAGGCAGTAATTGGCGTTCAAAACCGCGCCCTCACTCGCCTTTATCAGCCCTTCCCCGCCGAGAAGAGTTATATAGGCGTATGCCTTTAGTATAACCCCGAAGTTGCCGTAAAAAGGGGCGATGCGTCCGATCGACTTCGGCCTGTCCTCAACGAGCGAAAACGAACCGTCTTTTTTTCTTACGACTTTCGGAACGGGCAAAAACGGCGTAAGCTTTTCGTTAACGCCGACCGGCCCCGCCCCGGGGCCGCCTCCGCCGTGCGGGGTGGCGAATGTCTTGTGGAGATTGAGATGGACAACATCAAAACCCAAATCACCGGGCCTGCATTTTCCGAGTATCGCGTTAAGATTGGCGCCGTCATAATAGGCGAGCGCGTCGACTTTATGCGCGAGATCCGTTATCTCCTTTACGCGCGCGTTAAAAATGCCGAGCGTGTTGGGGCACGTCAGCATCACCGCGGCGACCTCGTCGGTAAGTTTATCTTTGTACGCCTTCATATCCATACAGCCGTCTTCCGCCGTCGGGATAGAAATAAGCTCGTAACCGCCTATAGCCGCGCTGGCGGGGTTTGTCCCGTGCGAGGAATCCGGAACGATAACGTATTTCTTTTTGTTTCCCTTATCCCTGTGATAGGCGGCGATAAGCATTATACCCGTAAGTTCGCCGTGTGCGCCGGCAAGCGGCTCGGTCGTAACCTCCTCGGTGCCGGTAATCTCAGCCAGAAGGGACTCGGTGTTATAAAGGACCTCCAGGGCGCCCTGGACGAGGCATGAGGCGCCGTCAATCTGCGCCATAAGCGGATGTAGATCGGTGAAACCGGGAAGCCTCGCGATCTCCTCGGTGAATTTAGGATTATATTTCATCGTGCAGGAGCCGAGAGGATAAAAATTCGTGTCTATGGAAAAATTCCTTTGTGACAAAGCGGTGAAATGCCTTACCACGTCGAGTTCCGAGACCTCGGGCAGCGGAGGCGCGTCTTTCCGCAGGTATTTGCCGTCCGGGTCTTTGAAGCGCGGGATATCGGCCTCCGGAAGCTTGACTCCCCGTCTTCCTCTGGCGCCTTTTTCGAATATAAGCTTCATTTCTTCCATAGCGTCTTCTCCAGCGCGCCGGCGAAATTCTCTATCTCTTTTTTTGTCCTTTTTTCCGTTACGGCGACTAAAAGGTAATTTTTCATATCCTTATAATATTTCCCCAGCGGCAGGCCCGCCAGAAATCCGCGCGCTATCATATCGTTAACGGCCCTGCCGGCGTCTATCGGCAGTGACACGGTAAATTCGTTAAACGTCGGCGAGCTCCGTTTGACTTCCACGCCTTTTATTTTATCCAAACAGTCCTTCGCGAATTCCGCCTTGCCGTAATTAAGACGGGCGAGTTCGCGAACACCCTCTTTGCCGAGGGCGGAAAGATAAATGACTGCCCTCAACGCGCATAACGCCTCGTTCGAGCAGATATTCGAGGTCGCTTTTTCGCGTCTTATGTGCTGTTCGCGCGCCTGAAGAGTAAGGACAAAGCCCCTTCTGCCCTTGCTGTCCACGGTAGCTCCGGCTATTCTTCCCGGCATCTTTCTGGCGAATTCCTTTTTGGCCGCGATAAAACCGAGATACGGCCCGCCGAAAGAAAGCGGCATGCCCATGCTCTGGCCTTCACCGGTAACAATATCGGCTCCCATCTCGCGCGGCGTCTTAAGCATGCCGAGTGAAATGGGATAAACCGACTCTATCGCGAGGGCGCCCGCTGAATGCGCCTCTTCGATTATGTCGGCGTGGTCGTCAACGGCGCCGAAAAAATTGGGGTTTTGCAGTATCACGGCCGCGGTCTTTTCGTCTATGTGTTCGCGCATCTCTTTCCTGCTTGAGACGCCGTGGCGCACGGGTATCAGGGAAAACTCAAAAGACAGGTTGTGCGTGTATGTATAAAGTATCTTTCTGTATATCGGGTTGACTCCCTCCTCGACGACTATCTTCCTCCGGCCCGTAATCCTAGCGGCCGTCATCGCGGCCTCGTATAGGGCGGTGCCTCCCTCATAGAGTGAGGCGTTCGCGATATCCATTCCCGTAAGGGCGCAGACAGCGCTTTGATATTCGTAAATCGCCTGAAGCGTCCCCTGAGAGCATTCCGGCTGATACGGAGTGTAGGCGGTGTAAAACTCCGAACGTCCGGAAAGCGCGTCAACCACCGACGGGATGTAATGATCGTAAAATCCCGCCCCCAAAAATTTTGTTACCGCGGAGCAATTTAAAGAGGAGAGCTTTTTGAAATCATCCAGCGTCTCAAGCTCGGATTTTCCGCGCGGCAGCTTGAATGATCTGGGCCTATAGGCGGGTTTTATGTCCTTGAAAAGTTTGTCTATGGAATCGACGCCTATCACATCAAGCATCGATTTGATTTCCTCTTTTGTGTGCGTCATATAATAACTCATTCTGCGGCGCTCTCCAGATATTTCCTATATTTTTCGCAGTCCATAAGAGCGGCCTTTTCCGATTCGTCTTTGATCTCGATGATTGCCATCCAACCGTCTTTATAGGGCGAGCTATTTACCGTCTCGGGCGATGCCTGCAGGGCGCTATTCACGCTTACGAGTTTTCCGGATAACGGCGCATACACCTCGCTCGCGGCTTTTACGGATTCCACCGAGGCCATCATCTCAAACTGCTTTACCTCCTTGCCTTCGGCCGGAAGTTCCACGTAGGTTATATCGCCGAGCCGCGACTGCGCGTGGTCGGTAATGCCTACCCTCGCCTTGTTGCCCTCTATAAGCGCCCATTCATGTTCTTTCGTGTAAAAAAGATTTTTCGGTATATCCATTCCCCGCCCTCCTAATCGCAGGTAACCCCGCCCTTAACCTTCTCCACCTACGAGGTGGAAATTCGGTTCCTTATTTTACGCGCGCCGAGCCGTTCTTATAAAAAGGCCTTTGCGTTATTACGGCCCCTATCTCGTTACGGCCGCTCTTTATTAAAATTCCTTCGCCTTCTCGGGCGTAGGGCGCGGCGACATATCCCATCCCTATCCCACAGCCGAGGCTCGGAGCGAAGCTGCCGCTGGTAACACTGCCGATTTCCTTATCATCCTTCATGATCGAGTAATGATGACGCGGCGCTTTTCTCGAATCCGACTTAAAAGCGACAAGTTTTCTCTTTACGCCTTTTTTCTTCTGCCCGACCAGCGCGTCTCTGCCGATGAAATCCCCGTTTAAATCTATAAATCGTTCAAGGCCTGCTTCCAGGGGCGAAGTGTCTTCGTTTACATCCTGCCCGTAAAGGCTGTATCCCATCTCCAAGCGCAGCGTATCTCTCGCCCCCAATCCGGCCGGCCTGACTCTTTTATCCCCCAAAAGAAGACGCCATAACGCAACGGCCTTGCCGGCGCTTATGTAGAGCTCGTAACCCAATTCGCCCGTATATCCGGTCCTGCTTATTATGATATTCTCGCCGAGCACGTCGAAAAAATCGAACGTATAATAACCCAATTTCCCCGCGGCGGGCGCTACCAGCTCCGTCAGCACATCGCGCGATAAGGGCCCCTGCAGGTCAATCTTGGCGAGTTCCGCCGAACGGTCCTTGAAATCGGCCCCCTTTTTAAGATGGCGCCTGATGTGCGCCGCGTCTTTATCTATTGTAGCCGAATTTACCACGATCATCCATTCATTTTTTGCGATTCTGTAAACTATTAAATCGTCCATAATGCCGCCTTTTTCATTCAACATCGCTCCGTAACGGCATTTTTTAAGTGGTATCTCGTCTATCGAAAAAGAAAATATCGCATCTAACCCCGTCTCGCGTGCCCCGCCCTCTACGTAAAACTCCCCCATATGGCATATGTCAAACAAAGATGCGCCGGCGCGGGTATGGTTGTGTTCGGCTATAATCCCCTCATACTGTATGGGCATATTCCACCCGGCAAAAGGCGCCATTCTGGCCTTGAGATTAATGTGTTCGCCCAAAAGCGGCGTATTTTTCAGATTATTTGCGTCTTGCATAACTGCCTTTCGTCTAACCCGCTCACCGGCTAACTACTGTACCCTATTTTGGGGACGGTTCTGACCGCAAAGCTAAACCTGTCCCC
>Ga0272441_10004387_pt1 | contig 25614 bp, 28 predicted proteins | sample SSMProp6N_FD_193582 | JGI IMG/M metagenome (GOLD analysis project Ga0272441, IMG submission 193582) | Marine sediment archaeal communities from Little Sippewissett salt marsh, Falmouth, MA, United States - SSM-Prop-6N | ecosystem: Environmental > Aquatic > Marine > Wetlands > Sediment ...
TGATTTCAACAGAGGAGCCACATACTACATCCTGGAAAAAAACGGTAAAGCTCAGGGTTGTGTAGCACTTGAAAAGGCATCTTCGGGTCTCTGCTACCTGGAACGGCTGGCAGTTTTACCCGAAGCCTTAAAAAAAGGTTTCGGCAGGATGCTTGTAGATCATGTCATCACAGAAGCGAGGCATTCAGGTGCCAATACTATAAGTATCGGGATTATAGCTCATCAGACTGACTTGAAAGCATGGTATGAAAAGCTCGGGTTTATACAAGGAGAAACAACTGAGTTTGAACACCTGCCGTTTCAGGTCGCATTTATGACCTATAGGCTGTAGAAACTGCCCGGAATTACCTGTAAATATTCATGATACTATGCTATGTCGATTTTGTTAGATGCATTACATTGACTGCCTGAAATTCCGTCTGTAGCTCTCGACAAGCAGGCTCCCGCTTTGAAATGTTTGTGCATGATGTTTTAAAAAACAAATTTTCTTACAAACGAGGCGTAATGTGAGTGAGATCGGAACAGAAGAAAACAGGGCAAAAATTATGCGTGCAGAATATATTTCGCGAGTCAACCGCGTTATCGACTATATTGATGCTAATCTGGCAACGGAACTGTCTCTCAATGAACTGGCGAATGTGGCGTGTTTCTCTCCCTATCACTTTCACCGCATCCTTCGGGTGATGATGGGCGAACCTCTGAACCAGTATATCCAGCGAATCCGCGTTGAGAAAGCAGCTACTATGCTTATTGACAATCCGTCAAAAACAATCACCGATATCGCCCTTGAATGCGGATTTTCCGGATCAGCCAACTTTGCCAGAACTTTCAGGAACATCTACCGGATGAGTGCCAGTCAATGGCGCTCATCCGGCTATTACGAATTCAGCAGGAATCGTAAACAGAATATCAAGAACAGCCAACCATTCAGCAATATATGCAAAGATTATATCGTATCCTCCTTCTATATAGACCCCACAACAAAATATTTATCATGGAGGATTTCAATGAAAGAAAAAAGCGAAGTCAAGGTTGAAATCAGAGAAATGCCCGAGTTTCACGTTGCATATGTTCGCCATATAGGCCCGTACAAAGGCGACGTTCAGCTTTTCGAAAATCTGTTCGCCAGGCTCTTGGGCTGGGCTGGCCCGAGAGGACTTTTACGGTTTCCCGAAACCAGGGTTCTGTCTGTTTACCACGACGTCCCCTGCATCACCGACGAACACAGGCTTCGGACCAGTGCCTGCATTACCGTACCTGATTATACAGCGGTCGAAGGTGAAGTCGGCAAGATGAATATTCCGGGAGGAAAATATGCAGTAGCCAGGTTTGAGATAAAGAGCGATGAATTCGAAAATGCCTGGAACATGCTATTCGGCGGATGGTTACCCGAAAGCGGATTCCAGCCGGATGATCGACCCTGTTACGATATAAGCCTCAATGACCATCGTGAACACCCGCAGAACAAACACACTGTTGATATCTGCCTGCCGGTCAAACCGCTGTGAAAGCCGAAGATTGCGAATGAATCGGTTTAAGGGAAAATTGCAGCCAGATAAGATCCCTTCTTTGCAGCACATTAAAAAAATTACGTCAGGAGAATAATATGTCCAACTTGAAAGAAAAAATTGCCCTGGTAACCGGAGCAAGCCGGGGTGTTGGCAAAGGAATCGCCCTGGGTCTCGGCGAAGCAGGTGCTACGGTCTACATTAGTGCAAGAACAGTAGATGGTGCGAAAGGGCCGATGGATCTGCCCGGAACTATCCAGGAAACCGCCCGCGAGGTGGACAATCTCGGAGGTCGGGGAATCGCGGTTCAGTGCGACCATACAGACGACAAACAGACAGAAAAGCTATTCCGGCGCATAGACAAGGAACAGGGCCGCATCGATATTCTGGTCAACAATATCTGGGGCGGATATGAAAACATGTTTGAAAATAACCAGTTCACCTGGCCCCTGCCCTTCTGGCAGCAGCCACTGTGGCGCTGGGATGCCATGTTTGCTTCAGGCGTGCGGGCACATTATGTTGCAAGCACATTTGCGGCCAGGAGTATGGTGGCGAAAAAACGGGGATTGATCGTTAACGTCTCCTTCTGGGCGGCGCAGAAACTCAGTGGAAATGTTGCCTATAGCGTATCCAAGGCAACCACCGATCATATGACAAAATTCATGGCGCAGGAACTGAAACTTCACAACGTTGCCGCGGTCAGCCTCTATCCCGGCCTGGTAAGGACCGAAAGTGTGATGAGGGCAGCAGATTTTATCGATCTGAGTAACTCAGAATCCCCCCAGTTCATAGGCCGGGCCGTGGCAGCCCTTGCATTGGATAAAAATATCATGAAACGCACCGGAGGGGTGTGTGTGGCGGCATCCCTTGCCCGGGAATTCGGCTTCACCGATATCGACGGCAGGCAGCCGCGTCCGCTGAGCCTGGCAGAAATCTGAAAAGAAATCCTGCTTGATCACTGAGGAAAACTGTGTTTCATGGCATATTCAGTTATGCTTGAAATCGCCGAAGTGACAACCGCAGAGGATTTCAAAATCACCCACAATCTTTTTGTGGAATATGCCTCGTCGCTCGGCATCAGCCTGGATTTTCAGGATTTTAAACATGAGCTGGCCGGTCTTCCGGGAGACTATGCACCTCCCGAGGGCCGGCTGCTGCTTGCAAGGTGGAACGGAAAAGACGCCGGATGCGGCGGTCTCAGAAAATTCAGCGACGGAATCTGTGAGATGAAACGGCTCTATACAATCCCGCAATTCAGAGTGCTGGGGATCGGCAGAACATTATGCGAGAAGCTTATCACGGCAGCCTGTGAGGCGGGCTATACCAGCATGCGCCTGGATACCCTTCCACATATTAAAGCTGCGCGCGCCCTCTATGCATCGCTCGGTTTTCAGCAGATCGATGCGTATCGATATAACCCGATTGAAGGTGCGGTATTTATGGAGCTTACACTGGCAAACAAGTAATCTCTTAACAGCATTTGAGTTTACATGTTCATTACTTGCAAAATATTTTCCATTTACTATTGTTTGTTGTGCCCTGTATTGAAACGCCTATTTCTTTATCAATTGCATTTAACCAGATTATTGAGCCTTTTACCGACAAATCTTCTTTGGGAAGAAATACGGCAAGTTCAGCATTTTGAAATATATGAGCCTGTTGTGGTTTGAAAAAAGCAAATAGTTCGGGAACTATTATACGCAGACCTTTCAAACTGATATCCTGTATGGTTCCAGAACATTTCAGATGAATACCAACTTGTAAAAATATTTCTATTTGTGCTTTTTTACGCGGATATCTTCTATTATCAGAAAACAGATTATAAGCTTTGTACATGTTGGCGTACCCCAGTTGAACTTTCCATCTTGCTGATGATCTATTCTGGAAATGCAATTAGTGTCAATCAGTATTTCCGGTTCTTCTCCGGCAGTATCCTTAAAAAAATCCGGCAGATCAAGATGATTTATTTACTCCAAATGTATCTGTAAAGAACAGTTCCGAACTTATACTCCGGCACTTCCTACTTTCGATTGAAAGGATAACACTATTGATTTTAAATGCTTTTGTTTATACTATGCAGCTGTGCGTCAATTTTTAAAAAAAAGCTCTTATCGACATAGCCATTCATCTCTGAATTGGAGGCATGTATGAAATACCCAAAATTCCACGACTTCCAGGGGCTCATCGATGAAATCCGGCTTTTAGCACAGCTCAAGTGCGAATACGGTGCTGAAGGCATTGCCCCGATTATCAAGGAAGCTGAAAAATCATTGTACTCTGCCGCCGCAAAACTCAAAAAACTGCCCGTAAATAAAGAACTGGCAATGCGCGAACCCAACGATCTTGAATCTATACGCTCCCTTCGTCCGGCAGGTCATCGCCGCAAATTGAAGACTTTCGATAAAAATCTCTATCGTGACAGGCTTGAAGGTGCACTGCTGGGCCGCATGGCCGGCTGCACCCTTGGCGCGCCGGTTGAGTTCTGGCCAATCGAGAAGATGCAGGCTTTGGCCGATGAAAATGGTGATCCTTTTCCGCCCCGCGACTATTGGAGCTACGTACCCGAGCCAAAGCAGTTGCGCTACGGCATCAGCCCGAGAGAGGCATATACACAAACGAAAATGAATGGCGTCCCGGTCGATGACGATATTGCCTACACTCTACTGGGGCTGCTGGTCATCGAGGAGAACGGTGCCAATTTCAAAACCGAAGATATCGGACTCGCCTGGCTGAAGTATCTGCCCATCGCTTATACGGCAGAGGATATCGCCCTGAGAAATCTCAAGAGCGGCCTGTCGGCAGCAAAAGCCGCAGAAAAAAACAATCCTTACTGTGAATGGATCGGGGCATCGATCCGGGCCGATCCCTGGGGATATCTGGCGCCGGGCTGTCCTGAAATGGCCGCCGAGATGGCCTACCGGGATGCATATATTTCTCACCGCAGGCAGGGCATCTATGCCTCTATGTTCTTTGCCGCAACCATCGCCGCGGCATTCAGCGTTGATAACCCTCTTGAGGCTTTAAACATCGGTCTTTGCGAAATACCCAAATCATGTGCGCTGGCCAAGGCTGTTCGCTGGGCGCTGAACATAGCTCCCGAAATAACAAATTACCGGCAGGCCAGAGACGCCGTCACAAATCATTTTAACGGGATGAGCATGATACATGCGGTAAATAATGCCTGCCTGACAGTTTTTGGAATTGGTATAGGTGGCACAGATTTGACCGGGGTAATAGGAGAGATCGTTGCCATGGGTATGGATAATGACTGTACAGCAGCCACAGCAGGCAGCATTGTCGGTGCTGTAATCGGGAAGCAGAGAATCCCTGAGCACTGGTACAGGAATTTCAACAACACAGTGCATTCCTACCTGACCGGGAAACCAAGCTTTGAAATCAGCGAGCTTGTCAACAGGTTTACGGGACAGGCAGAAAAAATTATGAATGCATGAAACAGACAAGACCACAATGTCTTGGCAAATATTAAGCCGGAGTAACGATCCTCAGCCATGAAAACATCTGACGAAAATACCTGCTCAACCGTGCATATAATGCCCGCAAGCAAACCACAGATAGCGTTGGAAAATCTTTTCCATACGCTGCGGACGACTCATTTTGGCCCTTTGGGTTTTCTGTGGTCAGACCAGTTTGCCAGACCTAAGCTTTTTGAAATCCTGATCTCCAAGCCTAGCATATCGGCTTCCGACCTGCTGCGAGAATCGTATCCGAATTCAAAATCTATTTCCTGTAAAGATATCGACAGGTTGGCCGACAGGGTCGTGGCTTTCATGGAAGGAAAAAACATTTCCCTCTCGCTTGAGTCCGCCCTGATCGAGCGCTGCGCAAGTTTTCAGAAAAGAGTATTACTCGCTGAGTACGAGATTCCCCGTGGTAAAGTAAGCACTTATGGCCGCATTGCCAACCACCTGGGCAAGCCGGGAGCTGCCAGGGCAGTAGGCACTGCCCTGGCGACAAACCCGTTTCCGATCCTGATACCCTGTCACCGGGCCATAAGATCTGACGGAACCCTCGGGGGCTACCAGGGCGGCCTTCAGATGAAACGAGCCCTGCTCGAGCAGGAAGGACTATGCTTCGGCCGAGACGGAAAAGTCCTTTCCGGTCAGATGCACTATTAAAGGAGGAACAATGCCGGATCATATTCCAGACAACGCCATCCGGATAAAAAACATCATCTTCGATTTTCTGAATGACCCTTGTGAAAACAAGCTCTGGGACAATGCTGGGGAAAAGTCCTGGGACGAACCCCTAATCGGGTTTTCCCGTGGAGATGATCCTGTTTTCGAATCATTCAAAAAACATATCGGCCCATTTCACTGGACACCCCTTGAAATCTTTTCTAAGACATTTCCAAAGCTTGATGTAAAGTCCGGCGAGCTGGTAATCATAAGCTGGGTTTTACCCCAGACCGAGGCCACCAGGGCAGATAATCGCAAGGCTAGCGTGTATCCGGCTGAACGCTGGGCCAGATCGCGCATCTTCGGTGAACAAATCAACGTCAGACTCAGAAAACATGTTGAAGAAATCTTAATGAATGAAAACATTCATGCTGTTGCGCCCATGCTGTCTCCGCACTGGACCTGGCAGACATCGGAAAAGTACGGCTTTGCTTCAAACTGGTCGGAAAGACACGTCGCCTATGCATCCGGGCTTGGCACTTTCGGCCTGTGCGACGGTCTTATAACATCAAAAGGCAAGGCCATGCGGGTCGGGTCAGTGGTGGCCAATCTCAGGATTCCCCCTACGGAAAGACCCTACAGCAACCACCGCGAGTATTGCCTTTTCTTCTCCCAAGGTATCTGCGGTAAATGCATCCCTCGCTGCCCGGTTGGAGCTTTATCAGAAGACGGTCATGATAAAGCAAAATGCTTCGATCATCTGGCCATGGCTATCGCACCCCATGTCAAGGCCAACTATGGCTTTGACGGGTACGGTTGTGGATTATGCCAGACAGAAGTTCCCTGCGAATCCAGGATTCCCACAAAAAACGATGTAGAAACTACCTGATCGAATTGGTATGCAATCAGACATGAAATCATTCTATTCAAAAGCAATAGATACCCTACAAATCCGTGATGCCGGAACAAATGATCTGGAGGACCTGCTCAAACTGAATCAAGCCAATCTGCCTCATGTGGGCTCCATTTCATTAAACGAAATGGAACATCTCTATAAAGAGGCCAACTATTTTCGACTTGCTCAACTAAATGCAAAAGCAGCAGGTTTTCTGATCGCATTCGATCCCGGTGCCGACTATAACAGTTTAAACTTTCAGTGGTTTCGAGCACACTACCCCGAATTTCTCTATATTGATCGCATAGTCGTTACACCTGATATCCGCCGCAGCGGGGTTGCGACAAGCTTGTACAACGATGTTGAAATATTTGCCCGCAAGCATAATATTCCTATGCTTGCCTGCGAGTACAACCTTCGTCCGAAAAATGAAGTATCTAGATCTTTCCATCTAAGCTACGGATTTGAAGAATGCGGCACCCAGGAGACAGAGGAAGGGAAAAAGACTGTCTCACTGCAAATCAAGCGTGTATAAAATTAAATTATAATGAAAAAATGATAACGGACGGCATGATATTGTTGTTTCGGGATTGAATCAATCGTATTCACAAAGGAGGACATTATGTCGATCGAGCCTGTCAAGCAAAAGCCCGATTTTGAACACCTGCGCAAGGTATTGATGCGGGAAACCACCGAGGGTCCGGTGCCTCTTATCGAGCTTTTTGCAGACCCTGAAGTTATGGCGGAGGTGACCGGCATTGATTTTCCAAACGAACGCCTGCCGGAAATCATTGCTGCCGGCAGTTCTGAATTATCCGGTGAACAGATAGAACTTGCAATCAAACTCATGGATCTATCCGTCGAGTTCAGCAAGGCCGTAGGATATGATTATGTGACAACTCAACCTATTATGCCAAAATATAAAGAATTCAGCTTGAAAGAAAATCCCAAACAAGCCAACAAGCTGAGAATGTGGGAAAATGAACACCGCGGCCTCATTACAAACCGAGAAGAGTTTGAAGCATTTCCCTGGTATAACGTCGACCAGATCGATCTGCTGCCGCTCGATTATATGGCAGGTAAACTACTTGACGGAATGAAACTGCTGGTAATGATCCCCCTTTCCATTTTCGAAGACCTCAGGACGCTTGTCGGTTTTGAAACAATGGCAATAAAAAGTATTGAAGAACCACAACTGCTCGGGGATATTCTTGAACATCTCACAGTGATGATCGAGGCGGCGGTTGAAATGTCTGCTGCACATGAGGCAGTCGGCGCGGTATTTTATCCCGATGATTTGGGATTCTATTCCGGCCCCTTTCTATCCCCTGGTTTTCTTGGAAAATGGCTTTTCCCTAAATATAGAAGGGTCGTCAACGCCTGTCATAAGCACGGCAAGCCGATTTTATTACATTCCTGCGGCAACCTCGAATTGATCATGGATGATCTGATAGAATGTGGATTCGATGCAAAACACAGTTTTGAAGACAAAATCATACCCGCAGAAGATGCATATAAAAAATATAATGACAGAATTTCTATTCTTGGCGGAGTCGATGTCGACCTGCTCTCCCGGGGAACGACGCAACAGGTACGCGAGAGAACCAGGCAGATCCTGGAAGCCTGTGCCCCGGGCGGGGGCTATTGTATGGGCACCGGCAACTCAGTGACAAACTACTGCAAAATTGAAAATTACTATGCCATGATTGATGAGACCAGAAAATGGAATGAAGAACACTGACCTTTTGTGTCTCTTTTTTCTTTGTCTTACAACTCGAACTGCACCATGCTACGTAAACCGGAGTCATAATCCGCAATAAAATATAACGGGTGTAGAATGAAAAACACAAGGATGAATGTATCAGAAATTCAGCTCAGACTTGCCCGATTCACTGAAATCGAATGGTACCTGTGCGCTCTTTTTGAAAAATTTCTGCCCATAAATCGCGGTGCATAAACATCAAAAGAGCGCGTCAGGCGGGCGATTGAATTCAGAAATCCGGATCGAATCCCACATCGGTTCTTCGATACAATCGCGACTATCAATTCCACGCCGATTTACTGGCAGCCACCGGACGGTTTCTATCCCTATGTGCATCCCTACGATCTAAAATACAACGGCTGGAAATGGAACAAAAGAAACGACTCGTCATGGCTTAAGGAGACCAGAACCGCGATCGATGAATTCGGATTTATCTGGCGGACCAGCGCGATTGCATCAATGGATCAACCGATCAAGGGCCCACTTGAAGATGGATGGCACCTCCTTCATGATTACAAACTTCCAAATATGAAAGACCCTGCCAGGTTTGCACCGGCAAAAAAATTTCTAAAATCATGTTTGCCTGTCGGAAGCGTGGTATTATTTTTCTAAGCGAAAAAACATTACGAAGTTGCGGGAAATGTTCGCTGTAATGATAACAATCACTCTCGAAAAACGCCTGGACTGGCTTAAAAAATAGCCTGTATCATTGATCACTATTTTCCGACATACGCATGAGTCGCCGAGCAAATTTCATTTGTACTATTTCCCCTAATTGCACAATTTTGATATGATCCAATTACCATGAAGCTGCGTGTTCGCCCGGAAACCGAAAAAGACCTTGAGGCCATTACCACCATTCACAACATGGCATTCGGCCAGCCGAACGAAGCTGTTCTGGTTGAAAAACTGCGCCGCACCCCGGCGTTTATTCCGGAATTGTCACTGGTGGCTGAATTTGACAGGGTAATTATCGCTCATGTACTTTTCTATCCGGTAAAAATAATATCCGGAGAAAAGGAGCACCAGACACTGTCTCTGGCCCCTATCGGGGTCTTGCCAAAATCTCAAAACCAGGGAATCGGCAGCACTCTAATCAAAAACGGTTTGCTCAGAGCCACGCACCATGGGCACACTTGTGTGATTGTCCTGGGACACCCGCAATACTATCCGCGGTTCGGATTTATCCCGGCCAGCACATGGGGAATCAAACTGCCGTTCGATGCCCCTGACAATGCATTTATGGCCCTCGAACTCGTTGATGGAGCCCTTGAAAATAAAAGAGGATTCGTCAGATACCCCGATCAATTCGCGTATGTTTAAATTCGATTTTTGCTGATACGGCAAAGGTTTTTCAAAGATCAATAAACAGACATCCACCGTCAGGTAATTTCCGCATTAAATACCACCCCAATACATCATGCTATAAGAGATACTTATAGTTTATTGTCCTTTATTTTCATGATTCTATGATGTTCAATGCAATAACAGCACTTGCAAAACCGATTGATAAATGGCATTAATACCTGCTCGTGCCTGTAGGAAAAGGAGATGCTTCATGTCATACGACGAGAAGATCGACCGCAAGATGTATACCGTTGTCCAGTCATGGGATAACATCGAAAAGAAGAACATGTTCGGAGGTACCTGTTACATGTTGAACGGAAATATGTTTTGCGGGGTACACAAGGAGTATATGATACTGCGCCTGGGCCAGGATAACGCTGATACCGCCTTGAGGCAGGCTTATGTCCGGCCGTTTGATATCACCGGCAAAGCCATGAAAGGCTGGGTTATGGTTAATCCCGAAGGATTTATTCACAATGGAGAACTGAGGGAATGGATTGACATGGCCAAAACATTTGCCGACACACTGCCTCCCAAGTAAAAATTATAAATATCTTATATGAACTGTCAAAGTGCACAGATAGAACCCGATGCATTGGTTGACTTGATTGTATCTACAATTAAAGCCGAAGTAGTAAATGCCCGATCCATCACAACCTACCGGGAACCGCTGGTGGGTTTCTGTTCGGCAGAAGATCCAAAATTCAAAGAACTTTGTTCAGATTACATACCGGCCCACTATCTACCAGGCGAGCTCATTGAAGGAGCAAAATCGGTGGTTTCCTTTTTTATCCCGTTTGATTCCCTTGTCGTAAAAGCCAATAGCAGAGACAAACATAGTGTCGCGCAGGAATGGGCGCAGGCATATGTCGATACAAACTCTCTGATCAGCAGGATAACGCGGCAACTCATATCCGAGCTTGACGCGAGAGGAATTCTCAGCGCAGCAGAACCTGCCACCCACAACTTCGACCCGTTAACGTTGAAATGCCGCTGGTCGCACAAAAGCATTGCCGTCATTGCAGGCCTGGGCAGCTTCGGCCTGCACAACATGGTAATAACCGATTCCGGTTGTGCCGGACGGTTCGGCAGCCTGGTCATTGACCGAGAGCTGCCCGTTTCAAAGCCGGCACCGAAAAATCGTTGCCTGTATTTCAAAGACAAAAGCTGCAGAGCCTGCGTTGAACGCTGTCCGACCGGTGCATTGAAAGAAGACGGCTCGATAGACAAGCAGGCCTGCTACGCCCGTCTGCTCGAAGTCGCCGAAATATATAAGTCAATCGGTGTTGCCGATGTATGCGGGAAATGCGCTCTCGGACCCTGTTCATTGAAATCACCTGTTTCATGACAATAATTTGTGAAATCCTGAATCTTTAAAAACTTGGGCATCAAACCAGCGCTCTTTACCAAAGCTGAATATGATTAGACGTATTTTCACTTTATCCCCGGCCTGCTCTTTGATAATGAAAAGTCATGCCGGAATATGAACAACAAAATTACAGGGAAAAGATAAAGTGTTTCTGCCAATAGGAGATACTCCCAACCCGCGCAATTTTACCCCGTGGGTAAATTACTCACTACTGGCAATCAATATTGCCGTATATATATTCATCTCCCTGCCGCTTTCATCACAGGGACTCAATCCGAATGATCCAATGCTCGGCGAATTTCTAAACCATCTTGCGCCACGCCTGTCACCTTCGGTCTCTCTCAGGCAGGTGCTGGCCCAGATCAGCCAATACGACCTGTTTGTCTTTATCCACGGTTATAAACCCGCTGCTCCCGAGTTCGGCGATCTGTTCTTCAGCCTCTTTCTGCATGGAGGGTTGCTGCACCTGGCGGGCAACATGCTGTTTTTATGGATCTATGGAGACAACGTTGAACATCGTCTGGGCCGATTCGGATACTTGCTGACTTACCTGGGCACCGGCATTCTGGCAACATTGTTCTTTTCTGTCTTTGCCGGCTCATCAATGACACCCCTTGTTGGTGCGTCAGGCGCCATTTCCGGCATACTAGGTCTCTATTTCCTTCTTTTTCCGAGAAACAAAGTGAAGGTGTTCCTGGTGCTGTTTCCGATTTTTTTTAATGTTATTCTTCTACCGGCCCGCTGGGTACTGGGTTTCTTTATCCTGATCGACAATCTTCTGCCTTTCGCATTCGGGGCACAGTCAGGCGTGGCCTACGGAGCTCATATCGGAGGCTTCCTGGGAGGTTTGGCTGTAGCCTGGCTCGGGGAACGGTTTGCCTGGCGTTGGCCCTGGTCCGACAATTTGTGGCGGAAATCAGCTATCCCTCAACGGAAAAAACCCCCAGCGGGAAAACCTGGCGAATCAAATGTATCAGAGATAAGAAATGCATTGAGATCTAATTCCCCTGAAAAGGCTATGAAAGCTTTTGCTGCTATAAGCCGGGAAGACATGGCCGAACTAACATCGAGAGAATGTGTCATCCTGGCAGACTGGCTGGATGATGCCGGGCACCCAATTGCAGCAAGTAATATACTCAAACGATGCATTGCCGGCCATCCGAATTCTGAAAAACTGGCCGAGGTCTATCTGATGCTGGGGCTGATGAGGCTCAAACAGGGCCAACCTACGGCAGCCTATCAGCACCTTTTGAGCGTGTTCGATTACGACCCTGATCCGCAGACTGCCGAAAGGGCCCGCGAGGCGCTCTCAAAAATCAATATCTACCGGGGTGCATAATAGTTGTAAGCTCTTAAAATGAATAGGTATTTATTGATCAATATATAGCAGTACGAAAAATGAATGTGAGGTGCTTATGATGAGACTCTTCCCGTTCAAAACCATATTCGTGATGCTTAGCTTTCTTCTTATGGCAGTTATTTCAGCAGTTCCGTATGCTGCACAAGAAACTATGTTGAACCAGTCGACCAAGGTGGATTGCGTAAGCGGCGCCACAATGAGCAGCGAGACGATCATGCAGGCGATACGCAACGCTCTTGATACATCCGGGGGAAAAGAAAAAAACTGAAACTTTTTTTAAAGGAAACCCTTATGCTCTCTGACCCTATAAAAAAAGTATTAATGGTAATAACGATTATTATCATATTTTTTCTGACAGCGGCTGCCGGACATGCACAAACCCTCGGTATATGCAAGACCGAGACAGGAACCGGCTGGCTGGAACGAAGCGACCAAGGTGATCTGATTCTGCACCTGGAAGGTTCATACTATGATATGGGCTATCAGCACGGCAAACTGCTCGAAGATGAAGGCAGGCTTTCGCTGCGGGCCATCAAGACCTCCATCCGTAAGGAGATGCCTTTATTTCCGTTGCCGTTTGTGACCTGGTACCTGCATACCTTCATCTACAAAAAACAGGCAGCGTTCATTCCCGGGTATTTCAAGGAAGAAATGCTCGGCGCTGCAGATGCCACCGGGGTTTCGCTGAGGCAGCTTCAGGCCTACCATGCCCTGACCTATATCACGAGCTGTGCCACGGCTGCTGCCTGGGGCCAGGCAACAAAAAGGGGCGAGCTGCTCTTTATGCGCACCAACGACACCTTTTTCAGCGTTGACCCCGAGACAAATACCATGGTGCAGGAGTTGGGCATGATCGTTATCTACCGGCCGCTTACGGGCGTGCCCTATATGATGATCAGCTGGCCGGGATATTTGGGGGCCAGCGACGGCATGAATGCCGAGGGCATTGCGGTGGGGAATATGAGCAACCGCAGCAAATATGAATCACCGGCCGGACTGCCCATGATGTTCCGCCTGAAGAAAACCCTCAACGAGGCCAAAACCCTTGAACAGGCCGCTGTAATTATGACGCAAACACCGTTTGGAGGAGGCTACAACTTTATCGTGGCTGATGCCAAGATTCCTGAAGCATACGTAATTGAAATGGATGCCAAAAGGGCCTACATCGGGGCATGGAACGGTGCTGCGGAATCAAATTCCTATACTTTTCAGGGCCGCAAGTATACATACGAGCCAACACAGGGCCTACTGATACGCACCAACCACCCACTCAGCGACGAACTAATCGCCCACCATGAAGGCAGCATCGACATAAGCGACGAATATGACTGCCGGAGTGGACCGAGATACCGGGTGTTGCGCAAAGGTCTTCTGGAACAATACGGAGATCTCTATGTCTTAAACATGCTCACGACACTACGTACCTTTTACCAGGGACTGTATCAGGGCCAGGATGACCCCTGTTTTGTCACCACCACGCACCAGATGGTACTTTGCCCGCAAAATGGTGATATCCTCATATCATTTGCAAAGGGCAATCCCGACGAAGAAGGGCTCTACCGTGTCAGTGCATATATGCAGGACATTCACAAATATAACTTCTTTGAACTGTTGGATAGAAGTTCCGATCAACATTGATGAAATGTGTGGTTGCGTTTATGTCCCGGACCGCTAATACCAGAAAAATTACAGAAGCCATATTGGATGAAGCCCGGCTTGAGCAAGCGCGGGAATTTACCCGAAATATCATGTCAAACCTGTAAAAAACAATTTATTTTTTCAACCCGATTTCATATTTATATCTGCACGCGCTGGTTCACCAGAAAATTTTTCTTGGCAAAAAACACTTGACAACAATCTCTCATTTGACTATTTGGCCAATTGACCATATAAGCAAAAAGAGGTGAATATGAATATAAAACAGCAGGCATTTTACGAGGCCCGGGCAAAAATCTTCAAGGCCCTGGCACACCCTACCCGGCTGTTTATCCTGGATGAACTCATGAAGCAGGAACGCTGTGTAAATGAACTCACTCAAATGGTCGGAGCCGACACATCGACCGTATCCAAACATCTCTCCATCCTGAAGAACGCTCGCGTTGTACAGGACGAGAAGCGTGGCGCCCAAGTATATTATCACATCAAGATGCCGTGCACGGTCAATTTTTTTCACTGTGTCGAAGATGCGCTCCAGACAGACATCCGGGAACGGATGAATTCAATTATTAAAGACTAACTCATCGGTCATTTTTATGAAAAGAACATCCAAAGGAACTGCAGCATGAATTCAAAACAAGACTGGAAATGGCTGATCGGACTCACTTCATTGTTTCTGATCCTGTTCTTTCTGCCAATCGGCATACCCCGGTTTGACACCGCATTTCTCGAGGGACTTGCACTTGCCAAATCGTATGCCCGTGAGCACGTAGTACTCTGTCTGCTGCCGGCGTTCTTTATAGCGGGCGCTATCGGAGTATTTCTGTCGCAGAACGCGGTCATGAAATACCTGGGTGCCGATGCCAAAAAGGTTTTGGCTTACGGTGTGGCCTCGGTGTCCGGAACAATTCTGGCCGTTTGTTCCTGCACCATCCTGCCGCTGTTTGCCGGAATCTACCGCATGGGCGCCGGGCTGGGACCGGCCATTGCCTTCCTGTATTCGGGACCCGCAATCAATATTCTCGCCATTATCCTCACAGCTCGTGTACTGGGCCTTGAATTAGGAATCGCCCGTGCAGTGGGAGCCATCATTTTCAGCGTAGTCATCGGCCTTACCATGCACTTTATCTACCGCAAGGAAGAGCAGGAAAAGGTTATCGCCCAGGCTGCCTTGCCCGAAACTGAAGAAACCCGGCCCCTGTGGCGCAATGTATTGTACCTGGCCTCAATGATCGCGATCCTGATTTTTGCCAACTGGGCAAACCCGGCATCATCCAATGGCATCTGGCATACGATTTATGCTGCCAAATGGATTCTTACAACCTTAAGTGTTTTGGCTTTGGCTATAATGCTTATCACCTGGTTCAATGTTTCATGGTGGAAAATGGTTCTCGCCGCCCTGGTTACTGCTGTCCTGGCAATCCTGTTCCCTCTCTCACCGATGGTGGCTTTCGCAGCAGGCGTTATCGGTCTTTCCGTAATTACATCCACTCAGGAAGGAGAAATGCATGACTGGTTTGACAACTCCTGGTCCTTCGCCAAGCAGATCCTGCCCATTCTCTTTGCCGGGGTACTCGTCGCCGGCATGCTTCTCGGCCGCCCCGGTCACGAAGGGCTCATTCCCTCTGTCTGGGTCAGTTCTGCTGTCGGGGGAAATTCACTGGCAGCCAATTTCTACGCTTCCATTGCCGGAGCGCTTATGTACTTTGCCACGCTCACCGAGGTGCCAATCCTGCAGGGTTTACTTGGCGCCGGCATGGGCAAAGGCCCTGCCCTGGCCCTGCTGCTGGCCGGGCCGGCGGTCTCACTGCCCAACATGCTCGTGATCCGAAGCATCATCGGAACAAAGAAAACTCTCGTATACATAAGCCTGGTCATAATCATGGCAACCATATCAGGTATGATCTACGGAGCACTATTCTAAGAAAGGAGACACACATGAAAAAGATACAGATTCTGGGAACAGGTTGTGCCAAATGCACCAAACTGGCTAAAAATGCCGAAGCTGCCGCAAAGAATCTCGGCATTGATTACGAGATCGAGAAGGTCAGTGACATCAACGAAATCATAAAGTTCGGCGTCATGACCACCCCGGCCCTGGCTCTCGATGGTGTTGTCAAGGTTGCAGGTAAGGTCCCGTCCACCGATGAAATCGAAAAGATGATAGCTTAACTTTCTGTTTTCCCGGAGGTAAGACATATGAATAAAATACGCGTACTTTTTTTGTGTACCGGCAATTCTGCCCGCTCACAGATGGCCGAGGCATTCTTAAGGAAATACGGCGGCGAAAAATTTGAGGCATTCAGTGCCGGATTGGAGCCACAGGACATCCACCCCATGACCACCAGGGTGATGGATGAAATCGGCATTGACATGAGTGACCACACCTCGAAACCGCTCAGTGATTACATGGGCAAGATCCATTTCAGTTACCTGATAACGGTCTGCTCTCAGGCCGACAAGAACTGTCCGGCGGTGTTTCCAGGAATGGGCCAAAGGCGTCACTGGGATATCGAAGATCCGGCTGCTTTTCAGGGTCCGGATGATAAAAAACTATTTAAATTCAGAGAAATACGTGATCAAATCGAACATCGGATAAAAACATGTCTGTCTGAAAAATACATCAACGAATAACAACTAGAGGAGATAAAATTTGGAACTACAGTATGTTGCTATTTTTTTAATTACCGGAATCGGGGTCGGCTTTTCCGCCGGACTATTGGGTATCGGCGGATGCTTTATCATGGTGCCGGTCCAGTATTGGGTCTACGTTTCCATGGGTGTGACACCAGACATCGCCATCAAAATGGCCTTTGGGACCAATTTGTTTGTGGTTCTGCCGACTGCTATCAGCGGTGCGCTTGGACATCACCGCAAAGGTGCCGTCTGGTGGAAAACGTCTGTTTACCTGGGGATATCAGGAATGATCGGGGCTGTAATCGGTGCCACGCTTGCAACCCATGTGCCCGGCAATATTCTCAAAATCGTTTTTGGGGCCATAATCCTGGCAGGTGGAATCCGCATGCTGACGGCCACCCCGCCAAAAGTCGCGGGAGAACCGGTTCAAAAACCCATTTCTCTGCTCCTATGGGGGTTTCCGCTGGGTATTGCAACCGGATTTGTCGGTATCGGCGGCGGGGTCATCATGGTTCCGATTATGACCCTGTTTTTACGATACAGCATGCACCAAGCCGTGGGCACATCCACTGCAATGATGCTGTTTACCTGTCTGGGCGGCCTTATCGGCTATATCGTAAACGGCTGGGGCGTCTCAGGTATACCATCACCGAATCTGGGGTATGTTCACATCTGGTCTTGGCTGGCTCTGGCGGCAACCAGCATTATCATGGCCCGTGTCGGCGCCGGAGTGGCCCACAAAATACCCGGCAAACAACTCAAGATCATCTTCATCATTGTGATGTTCTACATGGGTCTGAAAATGATCGGGGTATTTCAATGGCTGCATCTGCCCCTTTGAGGCATAAGAACCAACCATAAAATCTCTCAAGAGCGGATTTATCCATTATCCGCTCTTGATTACATCTTTATGCATTTCCAAGCAATCCAGACTCTAATACCATTCAGTCGATTTCTGCCCATTGACTTCATTTGATGAAACCGGATATGTACATCCAAAGAACTTTAATTTTTTGTCTCGTGTAAACAATTGCACTAGGCTTTGAATAAACATTTAAACGGGAGATGAATATGAACTCACTGGAACAAAACTTAGCGGAACTCGGACGTAAGGTTGTTGAAAATAATAACTGGCGGCAGAGACAGTGTTTCAATCTTATCCCTTCTGAGAACACCCCGTCTCTTCTTGTCAAGTTGTGTGAAGTCAGTGACCCGTCGGGCAGGTATGCCGAGCACAAAACAGCCCTGAAAAAAGAACGCGAGGCGCTCAACGGAACAGGCGCCCTCAAGGGCGATCAGGTATATTACTATCAGGGAACTGATTTCATCTTCGAGGTTGAGGAAAAACTGAAGCAGGAATTTGCAAAGTATGCTTCAGCCACGCAGGTGGAAGCCCGCCCTATCAGTGGACAGATGGCCAACGAAATCGTGTTTAAAGCAATGGTCAGATTCCTGGCCGCTGCTCCACAAGGGTTCCCGGCTCTTTCCGAAGCAAAACGCCTGACCTCAGTAATGAATAACAACCTCAATTTCGGCGGTCACCTGAGTGCCCAACCCTTTGGTGCCCTGTTTAACTATATTGATGGCTCTGTGGTCAATTTTCCCCTGGACGAAAAGAATTCATATAAGATCGACGTCGAGAAAATGCTGGATCTGGTGGACAAGGAACGCCCGCCCTTTATCATATTCGGCAAAAGCATGTTCCTGCATCCCGAACCCCTCAGCGAGATGCGATCATTCGTCGATTCCGTTTCGGACTACAATCCGGTCATCATGTACGATGCCGCCCATGTCATGGGTATTATCGGGCCATATTTTCAGGACCCACTGACAGATGGTGCCGACATAGTCACCGGCTCGACCCATAAAACTTTCTTTGGGCCCCAGCGGGGAATCATTGCCTCAAAACTGGACCCCGACCATCCCATGCGCAAGCTTTGGAAAGAAATCAACGGTCGATCATTTCCAGGCTCGACCAGCAATCACCACCTCGGAACACTACTGGCCCTGCTGGTTGCCACCATGGAAATGAATCAATTCAGGGATGACTATCAGAAGCAGGTGGTAGCAAACGCCAAAGCCCTGGCAAAAGCCTGTGCAGCCCACGGCATCCCGGTGGAAGGCGGTGAAGAAGACGGCTATACGACCACCCACCAGGTAATCATCCGTGTCTCCAAATTTGCAGACGGCAAGGAAATTGCCAGACGGCTCGAAGACAATAACATCGTCACCAATTACCAGGCCCTGCCGGATGACGAGACATTCACCCATCCCAGCGGTATCCGCATCGGTGTTTCAGAGATGACCCGGTTCGGTCTGAAGGAAACCGACTTCGATACCCTGGCCAGATTCATGGCTGAGATTATAATCGACAACAAGGCGGTTGCGCAGGATGTGGCCCAATACCGCAAACAGTTCAACACAATGCAGTATTGTCTGGGCCAGGAGGAAACATTGCGCATTCTGCCCTCAATATTCGAGAGCCTTTTTTCGGACAATGAATATTACCAGAGAACCGTGAAAACCCTACAAAACATATGAGTCCTGCCGATTATCACTAGGGCAGCAATACACGCCTGTATATGAGGTTGATCAGGAAAGACAACCCGGTCAATCTCTATTTTTAAATCTATTTGAAAACCAGGGAGCAGATATCCTTTTCAGGCACATGCTCCCTTGCGCTTCAGAAAATACGGCTTGCAGTCAGAAACGGATGAAGATGTACGTAAGAAAGTGAACCTGAAAGAAGCACATCTTTAAGATGAGCTATCTCAGTCCGGCTCTGCATGGCCAGCAGATAGCATCCCGGATCGATGCGTACATTGATAAACACCGCACCCGCGAGCCTGCCATCTTTCAGCATAATTCTGGCATAGCGGTTGCTGCTCTGCCTTTGGTAACTTTCCAGATCCGTACTGCGCGAAAGACCGGCAGCAAAAACAACCGTGCCGAATATCGTAACCACGTTGCGGGATATGCTGCCCTGGTAGGGCTCATGGTAGCTAGTCATGTTCATGGCGGCATGCCTGCCCTGCTCGATGGCCACCGGCCACAGGGCATTGACCCGTTTTTCATTGTACATCATATCAAATGCCTGACAGACGTCTCCCGCTGCAAAAATATCCTCATGGCTGGTCTTAAGATACTCGTCAACAAGGACACCATCATCGAGTGCTATTCCAGACGCTGCAAGATATCCGGTGTTAGGAACGGCACCCTTTCCGACAACCAGAAAATCTCCTTCAAACTCATTGCCGGAGACAGTCCTGACAACAATGCCGGCATCGCTTTCGTGAACTCTTTTAATGCTTTGGCCAAAATGAAATTCAGCTCCTTTTGCGGGCAGATACTGTTTCAAAAAATCACTGCCTCCCTCATCTAGTATCTGTGAAAGGATTTTTTGTGAGGAAACCAGGTATATGGGTTTGAACCCCTTTTTCAAGAGGGCATCACCCATTTCCATGCTTACCAGGCCTGCCCCGGAAATAATGACCTTGCCTCGCTTCGCTGATTTCAGACTTTCCTGGATACCCTGGATATCCGACATGTTACGTACGGTGAATACGCCGTCGCAATGGCTGCCTTCGAAATCCGGCGGCGATGCACCGGCTCCCGAGGCTATCAGCAGCCGATTATAGCCGACCTCCCGATCCCTGCTTGTTATCACGATATGCCTTGCCGGCTCAATTCTGACAGCATCCTCCTGTCCCTGGAATTGAACATCCGCGGGTACGTCGAGCCAGATATGCTCTTCACGCATTTCTCCCGCCAGAAGACTTGGCAGGGCCATCTTGGAATACGGCCTGGCTTCTTCGGAAAGAATCAGTACATCTGAAGTGCTGTCCAGCTCTCTGATTCTCCCGGCACAAGCAAGCCCGGCGATACTTCCACCAACTATCACATAGCGCATATTGCCCCCGTCTGAGAAAAGATACGTTCGTTGTCAACCACACTAATCCAGTTCGAGTTCCGTCAGCTTGGTTTGGGTAGGTCGTCCTTCGCTGTCCCAACCCCTTAGCTGATAATACTCGGGGAGCATCTTTGAGAGATCGGTCACCTCACCTTTGGATGGACCGGTTTTAACCGGTTCATCCAAAAAACGCTTTGGAAGGGTATCGTCCTCCCTGGTTAAACCGGCCTTCATGTTAAAGAGCCGCTCCATGTTCCAGATTCGCTCTCCGGCCAACATGATCGATTCCTCGTCATATTCAATCCCGGTAGCGGTTGTTAACAGGTCTGCATAGTTGGGAGCACCCATGCCGAAAGTGGTAAAAAGACAGGCCCCGGAGGCATCCACCGACGCAGTCAGATCCTGGAAGGTCTTTACCAGACCGGCCTTGCCTTCATAGGCAAGGCGATCGACCTGAACAGGTGTACCCAGCACCTCGGGCGATATGGTGTAACCCCTGACATGACAGGCACCACGGTTCGAGGTTGCATATTCAAGGCCGATCCCCTTGACGCCCCTGGGATCATAGGCCGGGATTTCCTGTTTCTTGACGCTCATGGATAATTCGGGATGACCGTAGTGTTCGGCCAGACGGTATGACCCTTCGGACATCAAATCACCCAGGCCTTTGCGCTCCCCGATCATTTTCACCATTTCCACCATTGCTTCGGCATCCCCGAATTTCATCGGGAAGGGTGCATCCTGTTTCGGCATAAAGCCGCTTTCGTAGAGTTCCATGGCGCAGGCAATGGTGACCCCGACCGAGATTCCATCCATACCGTAGTCATCACACAAGTAATGGGCCATGGTTATCGCATTGAGATCCTCCACCCCGCACATAGAACCCAATGACCAGATTGTCTCGTATTCCGGCCCTTCGCCCTTGTACCCCTTGTATTTGCCTTCCCGGATTTCGGTGACCCGGCCGCAGTCAATCGGGCAGCCCATACAGCCCTTCTTCTGGACCAAAGTCTGTTTGATCATAGTCTCACCGGAAATTTTGTTCGCGTTTGGCATATAGGCATCCTGGGCGTTGCGGTAGGGAAATGATCCGGCATTGTTGAGAATATTCACCAGAATCGGTGTTCCGGTCGAAGGCAGTCCTTTGGCGGCAACCTCATGTTCACTGAGCACCTTATAGGCATCAAAAACAGCCTTCTTAAAACCCTCGGGATCAGCCACGTCAACACCTTTTGTACCGTGTACCGCGATTCCCTTAAGGTTCTTGCTGCCCACAACGGCCCCAACACCTGTGCGACCTGATGCCCGGTGACCATCGAACATAACGCCGGACATCTTGGAGAGTTTCTCTCCTGCCGGACCGATTACCATAGTATGGGCCTCGACATGGGTTTCCTCGCGCAACATCCTGTCAGAATCCGAAGACATTTCACTCCAGATATGCGAGGCATCCCGCAGTTCAACCTGGTCATCATCGATCCACAGATATACCGGTTGACTGGCTTTGCCCTCGAATATAACCAGGTCGTAACCGGCCATCTTTAATTCGGAACCAAAGTATCCGCCCCCGTTGGAACACGCCAGGGTTCCGTTCAGTGTGCCCTTGGTGATCACCATAATCCGGCTGGCAGAGGGTGCCATGGTGCCAACCAGCGGCCCGGTCGCAAACACCACCTTGTTGTCCGGTGAAAGAGGATCGATCTTGGCATCGACTTCCTCGCTGATCATCTTTTCGCCGTAACCACGTCCTCCGATAAACAGTCTGGCCCAGTCTTCATTGATGGTCTCGGTGGTAATTTTTCCGTCCGTCAGGTTTACCCTGAGTATTTTATTGCTGTATCCCTTATACATATCAATCACCCCCTTGAAATTTCCCGCGCGATTTCCATGTACTTCTCGGCGGTCTCTCTCTGTTTTGAAAACACGACCTCATCGGCATCGACGTACTGCAGCGCCTCTGAAGTACATACCTTTACACAGGCCGGGTCTCCACCGCAGGCATCGCATTTCATGAGTGTTTTTCCTTCATGATCCAGCTTGACCGCTCCCCAAGGACAGGCGACAATACACTGCTTGCAACCGATGCACTTATCCTGATCGAGATACACGACCCCATCATCACCGTTGCGTTCAAGGGCCCCGGTCGGGCAGACTTGAACGCAGTATGCATCACGACACTGCATGCATACCGTCGGGATAAAGCGGATCTCTTCCGGGAAATAATGAATCTTGATACATGAATCTACCAAATTGAATCTTCCGGTCTTTTCAAACGAACAGGCAAGTTCGCATGATTTACCCCCGGAACACTTCTGCGGATTGACTACCAGAACTTTCATGAACACCTCCTATTAGCAGGTTTGAAAAACCTCTGTGGTATTTAGACTGTGCATCTTCTTATACAAAGTGTAACCCTGATCATTTACTGTTGTCAATGGGGTAAACTATGTATTTTCATCATGTTATTATGTTGTTGCAAGCCCAATTAGCGAGTATGCGTTCAGTATTTTTTGTAATATTCCTGCTCGAGTGTTAATTTTATGTGTAAGTTATTCTGCATGTAGATAGATTATGTGATTTCAATCGAAATCATCCATTTGTATTTTTTCTATCCACTTTATTCTCCTGCTTAGTTTGCTTCTCTGCATGGATCTCGATTGCCATCCTGTCAGGGCTAAAGTGGAAAATCAGGGACAAACTCAATACTGTTCGGAATAGAATTTGCTTAGCAACTGGAATAACTTTTCACTGGACTCGCAAAAGTATTTTTGCTATAGATAGTACGTGGAGTCAGTAAAGATAGCCATAAACGGACAAAGCAAAGAGATTTCAATCGAATCAATCAGACAGTTCATAGAAGAACATCCCGGTTATCACAGGACCCGACTTTCCCAAGAGCTCTGTGAAGTATGGGGATGGTGCGGTCCCAATGGACAGCTCAAGGACATGGCATGCAGGGACTTGTTGTTGAAGCTTAAGCGCTCTGGGCATATTGTCTTGCCGCCCAGGCAACGCAGGTCCACGAATGGATTTCGGAATAGACAACAAACCCTGATTTTTCATGATACCGAAGAGGTCGTATGCAGTCTGAAGAGTTTGATTCCACTCAAGATTGTTCGAGTAAACAAAGGGCCTGACAACGATCTTTTCCGTCATCTGGTCTCCCGCTATCACTACCTTGGCTACCGCAATACCGTTGGCGAGAACATGAAATATCTCATCAGGGATAATAAGAACCGTCCATTGGCTTGCCTATTGTTTGGATCTGCTGCATGGAAAATGGCACCAAGGGATGGATTTATCGGGTGGGTAAATGATGTACGCATACAAAATCTTTCTTGCCTGACAAACAATACCCGTTTTCTTATCCTGCCGTGGGTCAGGGTTGATCACCTGGCCAGTCATATCCTCTCGCAGGTTACCAGACGGATCTGCAATGACTGGGAAGACAAGTACGGTCACCCGGTATATCTGCTGGAGACCTTTGTTGATACAAGCCGGTATCAGGGCATCTGTTATAGGGCAGCCAACTGGCAGCTTCTGGGTCAGACAAAAGGGCGGACACGAAATGACAGAGCATCTACAATCAAGGCCCCAGTGAAGGATATTTATGTATATCCTTTGGATAAACATTTTCGAAAGAGGCTTTGCAATGAGAATACAGGAGAAGAATCTACAGGGATTTAAATATCTTTCCGGACTGTTCGGTACTTTGAAAACATTCCATACCGTTGAGGATCATCACCTGCGAAAATTACATTATGATGAGTACATCTCTCTTCTTCTGTTTTACTTTTTCAACCCCATCCTCACGAGCCTGCGAGGTATTCAGCAGGCGTCCATGCTGGAGACGGTGCAGAAGAAGCTGAAGGTCAAGGCCACTTCGCTGGGGGCTCTATCCGAGGCGTCGTGTGTGTTTGATGCCAATCTCATTACCCCCTTGCTGGGGGAGTTGGCAGATAAAGCACTGCCTGTAGAGAAAGACCCTCGACTCAAAGACATTGAAAAAACCATTGTTGCAGTGGATGGTACGCTGCTTCCTGCCCTGCCCAGGATGCTCTGGGCTCTATGGATAAATGATGATAACAGGGCAGCCAAGCTCCATCTTGAATTGGATATAGATAAATATGTCCCGACAGATGCGGTTATCACCCATGGCACCGGCAATGAGAAAACGGTACTTCGAAAAAAATTTATCGGCGCTGACAAGCTCTTTCTCCTGGATTCGGGGTACGCAGAGTACAAACTCCTTGCAGAGATTGCATCAGCCAAAAGTTCGTTTGTCGTTCGTCTTCGGGATAATGCGGTATGGAACATTATAGAGGAAAAACCTCTGAGCAAAGAAGACAAGAATGCCGGGGTCACACAGAATATGATTGTCCATCTCGGGTGCAAGAGCAAGAAGGGTGATTATCCGTCTCCTGTGCGGATTATCGAGATATTCCACAAGGGAAGTTCCATCCCACGTCGCACAGCCAGAGTATCCAGCAAAAAAACCTTCCGTACAAAAGAGACCGACTATACTCTTCTCCTAGCCACCGACCGTATGGATCTGCCCGCAGAGGTGATCGCCCTGCTGTATCAATACAGATGGCAGGTGGAATTATTCTTCCGATGGTTCAAGTGTGTGATTGGCTGCAAGCATCTTCTGGCGCAATCCCTCAATGGGCTGACTATCCAAGTCTACTGTGCCTTGATTGCAAGTATGCTCATCACTCTGTGGACCGGCAGGAAGCCAACAAAACGAACCTTTGAAATGCTCGCCTTCTATTTTATGGGATGGGCGAGTAGCAGCGAATTGGAGAATCATATACGTAAGCTCAAGGAGATCGAAAAGAAAAAATCTTGAATATTGCTATAGGCTCAACTCAAATCTTTTGAGCTCAGATACTTCTGCGCCATTACATCATCATCCTTATAGGCTCTATGTTTTATGATACCCATCTGATTTTCTTTTCAATTTTCGGCCTTGTTCGAAAATCTTCACAGCAACTTCTATGCCGAACAGTATTGGGACAATGTCAGTAAACCCAT